>Ga0209000_1002075_pt1 | contig 11460 bp, 10 predicted proteins | sample RifGroD2_FD_183998 | JGI IMG/M metagenome (GOLD analysis project Ga0209000, IMG submission 183998) | Groundwater microbial communities from Rifle, Colorado, USA - Groundwater D2 (SPAdes) (version 2) | ecosystem: Environmental > Aquatic > Deep subsurface > Groundwater | place: Rifle, Colorado...
CCCCTCAGCATCGCCCCCTCGCCCTCAGGGAGAGGGCTGGGGAGAGGGTGGGGTCACGCAACAACTTGAAGCCATCACCCAGCAGCATCAGGCCGCCATTCAGCGTAATATCTCGGAGCGGAATGCCCGTTTTTTCGAAGAGGAAGCGGACAAGCTTGATGGCTGGGCAGATGACCTCAAAGTGGGGTTGGAGCGCGAGATCAAGGAATTTGACCGCCAGATCAAAGAAGCCCGCCGCGCCGCCACCACCGCAATGACGCTGGAAGAAAAACTCGCCGGGCAGAAGCAGATCAAGTCGCTGGAGGCACAACGCAACTTGAAGCGGCGGACATTGTTCGACGCGCAGGATCAAGTGGATCAGCAGCGTGAAGAATTGATAGCGGCGATAGAAGGCAAGATGAACCAGAGCACGCGGGGTGAGCAATTGTTTTCGATACGCTGGACGATTGCATAGATTGCTGCACGTGAGCAGCAGTTGAGCTCAGATTATAAATGGAGCATCAGAAATGAAGACGAATATCCAAGGGCTGGTCAAGTCGCTAGATTTGAAGCAAGCACAAGGCATGATGCCTTTGTATGAGGCCATCTCAAACGCAATGGACGCAATTGCTGAGTCCGGTAACGGCTTGAATGCGGGTAATATTGATATTCACCTAATTCGACGAACTGATTTAGGGTCAAAGCCTGATGAACTACCTTTAATTAACTCGGTGACTGTGGCTGATGACGGGATCGGTTTTACTGATGAGAACCTCAAGTCGTTTGAGGAAGCTTACACTCAGGCCAAGGTCAAGTTGGGCGGGAAAGGTGTTGGTCGTTTTACCTATCTAAAAGTCTTCAATAAAATTCAAGTCGAAAGCAATTTTCGGAATCCTGCTGGTGGCGTAACTTCACGGAAATTCAGTTTTTCAATTGAAAACGAGGTGGGCGATGTTGTTAATGCTACTGCTCCTGAGGGTGCGAAAACTGGAACTGTAGTTTCCTTGGCGGAGCTTGATTCCTCATACATGGCGGCTTGGCCGCGTGATGCTCAAGCTGTCGCGCAGCGCGTGGTCTCACACTTCTTGATTCGGTTCGCAGGGCGAAGCGCACCTGAAATCCAGCTTCATGATTCTGGTATTGCACCAATCAATCTGCTAAAGCTATTCGATGACACTGTTTTGCCAAATATTCAAGCTGTGGATTTTTCTGTCGGTGAGCATCATTTTCATTTGCAGGTTCTGAGGCAGAAGGGAAGTCGGGAAGCGCATGAAATTAGCTACTGTGCTCGTGCGCGAGAAGTGTGCCAAGGTGCTTTGAAAAAGCTGTTGCCTGAGTTGCCGCAGACATTCTTGGAAACTGACGCCACACATTACACACTCAAAGTGCTGGTTACTGGTGAGTATCTTGATTCACATGCCAATACCATTCGGACAGGCATACTTTTTAATCCAGACAATGCTGACCTGGTAACCGACGAATCGTTTATAACGCAGAAAGAGCTTGATGCCGAAATTGCTAAGACATTGCGCACGCTTTTAGCTGACGACCTCCGTGTAACAAATCAAGAAAAGATGGAAGGCATCGAGCACTTCATAGCGTCAGATGCACCCGAATATCGGGTGCTACTGAGCGAGCAGTATAGAAATATGATCGAGCGTGAGGTGCCAGCGGGCGCGACTGGCGACAAATTAGATGAAGCCCTTCTCAAAATCAGGCGAAAAATTGAAGATCAAATTCGCTCTGAGGGTTCGGAAATAAAGGTACTGGTTGATTCTGAGTCGTTCGAGCATTATGAAGCAAAGATGAATGAACACATTGCGCGAATCAACGACATGGGGAAATCACAACTAGCCAGCTATGTGGCTCACCGTCGTTCGATTTTGGATTTGCTAGATTTAAGCCTCAAGAAGAGCCGAACAGACGAGAAATACCGTTTTGAAGAAGTGTTGCACAACATGATTTGCCCAATGCGGCAAACATCGAAAGATTTATTTTTTGAGCAGCAGAACCTATGGGTGATTGACGAGCGGCTTTGCTATCACACCATTCTGACCTCGGACAAGAAAGTAAACTCAATAAAGGGACTTGAGAATACCCACGGAAAAGAGCCTGACATTCTGGCGTTTTTTTATGACACACCCATTGGCGTGAGCGAGCCAGAAGATGGAAGTGGGGCTGTGGTAATCATCGAGTTCAAACGCCCTGGGCGGGACAACTACGCAAGTGATCCTGCCCAACAAGTGATAGACCATTTTGTCGCCATTGAGGACGGGAAAGTGAAAGATGTAGATGGTGTCATGGTCAACCCGTCGAATATCCGCTATTACGGATACTTTATTGCTGACCTCACTCCGACGCTGAAAAAGCAGATGCGTTTCAACTATCAGCAATCAGTTGATGGCGAGGGTTACTTCAAAACCCTGCCCGGCGGGAATGGGTATGTGGAAATAATTTCCTACCAGAAGTTATTACGCGATGCACAACGTCGCAACAGGGTCTTATTTGAGAAATTGGGTTTGCATAAGCGTTAAGTTCTTTGGGTTGGCGGTTTCAGTGACCAAGTGCAGAAGGCCAGCCCCAATTGGAGTAGCGCATTTTGCTGGAAGATGCGGCGAAGTCGTATCACGCAAGTTTCAGCCCCCGTGTCTTCTATGGGCTGAAGGAGATGGAAGATTTTTCGACTACCGGCTGATCCTTGGTGATTGCCTGCTGCCACTATTTATTTGTGAATGGGAGATTGCATGAAAAATCGCAGCATCACCGTACAGGGAACCGACGTTGCCATCGCCACCCGGCATGAGCAGGACTACATCTCGCTCACCGACATGGTCAAACGCTTCGATGGGGGCGGTGCCCTGATTGAGCAATGGCTCAAGAACAAGGACACGGTGCTGTTTCTGGGCGTATGGGAACAACTCAACAACCCAGGTTTTAATTCCCCCGAATTCGAGGGAATTAGAAATGAGGCCGGGCGCAATAGCTTCTTCCTGTCAGCAAAGAAATGGATAGACGCTACGGGTGCCATTGGGCTGCACGCAAAAGCCGGGCGTTACGGCGGCACTTATGCTCACCGCGACATCGCATTCGAGTTCGGCTCATGGCTCAGCCCGGAGTTCAAACTTTACCTCATCAAGGAATTCCAGCGTCTCAAGGACGATGAGTCCCGCGCCACCTCGTTGGAATGGAGCTTCCAGCGCACCCTGGCAAAGGTCAACTACAAAATACACACCGATGCCATCAAGGATCACCTGATTCCACAACGCCTGACCAAGGCGCAGACCAGCGTGGTTTATGCCAGCGAAGCCGACTTGCTCAACGTCGCCCTGTTTGGCATCACTGCTGCCCAGTGGCGGCAAGCCAACCCCGCTCAAGCGGGCAACATGCGTGACGCCGCCACCCTTGAGCAACTGGTTGTGTTATCCAACCTCGAAAGCATCAATGCGGTGCTGATTCATCAAGGCTTGGCCGGGGCTGAGAGATTGGTGCAGTTGAACGCGATTGCCATTACGCAGATGCGGTCGCTGGTCGGCATCGGTACACTCAAACAGTTGGATGCCTCTCGTACAAAGGTGATTAAACCATGACCGAACCAACCATCACCTGCCCAGCCTGCAAGGCCGAGATCAAGCTCACCGAGTCGCTGGCTGCGCCACTGATTGAATCCACCCGCAGACAATTCGAGCAACAACTGGCGCAGAAGGACAACGAAATCGCCCAGCGCGAACAGGCCATGCGTGAGAAGGAAAAGCAGCTTGTAGAAGACAAGCGCGCACTCGACGATCAGGTGGCCGATCAGGTTGCGGCGCAGTTGAAAGCAGAACGCGCCCGCGTAGTTGCCGAAGAATCCAGAAAAGCAAAACTTGCCAGCGCAGCCGAACTGGAAAACAAGGCGCGCGAGTTGGCTGATCTGCAAGAAGCCCTGCAACAGAACAATATGAAGCTGGCCGAGGCGCAAAAAGCCCAAGCCGAACTCATCAAGAAGCAGCGTGAACTTGATGACGCCAAACGCGAACTGGAACTCACGGTGGAAAAGCGGGTGCAGGAAGGACTGACCGATGTCCGCACCCAAGCCAAAAAAGAAGCCGAGGACGAACAGAAGCTCAAGGTAATGGAGAAAGAGCAGACCATCGCCGCGATGCAGAGACAGATAGAAGACCTCAAGCGCCGGGCCGAACAGGGGTCGCAACAATTGCAGGGCGAAGTGCAGGAACTGGAGATTGAAAATCTGCTGCGCAGCAAATTTCCATTCGATGCCATCGAGCCAGTGCCCAAGGGCGAATTCGGCGGGGATGTACTGCACCGTGTTGTCGGCGCAGGCGGGCAGTCTGGCGGCGCCATCTTGTGGGAGTTCAAGCGCACCAAAAACTGGAGCGATGGATGGCTGGCAAAACTTCGCGATGACCAGCGGACAGCAAAGGCAGAAATTGCCGTGATCGTGAGCCAGGTGTTGCCGAAGGGCGTGGAAACCTTCGAAATGGTAGAGGGCGTATGGGTAACACATCCCCGCGCCGCCTTGCCGGTGGCTATGATTTTGCGCCAGTCATTGCTGGAGCTTGCCCTTGCGCGGCAGGCTACCGAAGGCCAGCAGACCAAAACCGAAATGGTTTACCAGTACCTCACCGGCCCGCGCTTCCGCCAGCGGGTGGAAGCCATCGTCGAAGCGTTTTCCACCATGCAGGAAGACCTGGATAAGGAGCGCAAGGCGATCATGAAACAATGGGCCAAGCGCGAGGAGCAGATTGAGCGCGTGATGGGCGCGACGGTAGGGATGTATGGCGACTTGCAGGGGATTGCGGGCAAGTCGTTGCAGGAGATCGATGGCTTGGACTTCCCATTGCTCGATACTCCCAAGTCTGACTCTGAAGGGGAAGCCTGATGAAAGAAGAGATACCAGATGCAGCCGCACCTAACGCTACCTTGGTTGCTGCGGCCCAGCTAACGACAGGTGCTGCAACTCCGGCACCGAGCCCTCCCGCACCGCTAGGCCCGATGCATTGTCCCTATCGTCGGACTACTGACCTTTTACAGCGCCTTGCCCCGAACAAGATGCGCGTCGGGTTCTTTATAGGCGCGGGTTGTTCATCGTCTGTTCAAGGTGCTGACGGAAAGCCCTTGATCCCTGAAATTGCAGGTCTCACGAAACAGGTCAAAGGCTTTCTAGACAATGACAAACTATTAAAGGAAGTTGCGCAGACAGCATGGAGCCGCGTGGCCGCGCGCAGCATTTCAACGCCGACGGTTGAAGACGTGCTCGGTCATATTCGGACACTAAAATCCATTTGCGGAACGGGAGAGGACGGTAAGATTGACGGCTTCTCTGCAGATATTCTCGACAAGCTTGATCTCGCTATCTGTGAGCAAATACGCGAGATCGTCAGCAAGCCTCTCCCCACAAGCGATACGCCGTATCACGTACTCGCGAGTTGGATTCAGGCTATTCCGCGAGACCGGCCGGTGGAGATTTTCACGACCAACTACGATCTGTCGTTGGAACAAGCCTTGGAAGAGCAGCTCGTCCCTTACTTTGACGGTTTTGTCGGTTCCGACAGCGCGTTCTTGGATCTTGACTCGATGGCAGAGGATGACCTGCCCCCACGTTGGGCACGGCTTTGGAAGATACACGGCTCCATCAATTGGTGGATGACGGCCAAACAGAAAATTCGGAGAAGCCGTGACAAAGTCGAGGGAGAGCAACTTCTAATTTATCCATCCCATCTTAAGTACGATCAAAGTCGACAGATGCCGTATTACGCCATGCTTGATCGGTTGCGGGTGTTTTTGCGCTCTGGCCAATGTGTTCTTCTCACTTGTGGCTACTCCTTCGGCGATGAGCACATCAACGCCGTTCTCGCTCAGGGGCTTTCAGGAAACCCAGACGCAGCATGTCTCGGAATGATTTTCAATGATCGCAACAATGCCCCAAAAGGTGTTGAGCTTGCAAAGCGGCACGCCAATTTGACGTTGCTGGCGGCAGATGGCGGGGTTGTCGGCACCATTGATCGCGCTTGGGACAGCAAAGTTAAAGTTGAGAATCCAGCTTATCCGATCGCCGTTGCGACAGATTTGCCAGGCTCACGTACCACAGCCCCTGCGGACCGTTGCAAATGGCTCCTCGGAGATTTTGCGGCGCTTGGGCGATTGTTGGCTCACCAGCTTTCTAGTCGGGATGTTGAACAGAAGGTTAGCGATGCGCCGTGATCCAACTCTTATTGGAACGGTGCAGGATGTGGCCGGCACTTCAGTGAGTGTCTCGCTGGTGAGCGAGACACTCACCGGGTTGAGTTTTTACAAGGGAGAGTCATACCGGATTGGCCAAGTCGGGAGCTTTGTCCGTATTCCGCTGGGCTATACGTCGCTGTTTGGGATTGTCTCTCAAGTCGGAGCGGGAGCCGCACCTAAGGCGGAAGGGGACCCTCAACCGTGGGGCAACCAGTGGCTCAGAGTGCAATTGGTTGGCGAACGAGGTCGCGCAGGCAAATTCGAGCGAGGCGTTTCACAGCATCCCACCATCAATGACGCTGTACATATCGTTACCGAAGACGACCTTCGAGAAATATACGGACCTGGCGATCCGGTTGATTTCGTAACTGTAGGCTACTTGGCAAGTGCAGAGTCGATTCCTGCGCTCGTCAATATCAACAAGCTTGTCACTCGCCATTCGGCGGTTGTCGGGACCACAGGTGCGGGCAAGTCGACGACTGTCGCCGGCCTGCTTACCGCACTTTCGGATCCGGCACGGTATCCGTCCGCCCGCATCGTTGTCTTGGACATTCATGGGGAGTACGCGAAAGCGTTGGCAGATAGATCCTCTGTGTTTCGGGTTTCAACAGACACCAACGAGGAAAAGGGTGAGAAGCCCCTACAGATACCCTTCTGGGCACTTAGCTTCGACGAATTCGTGAAGCTGTCTTTCGGAGATATGGGCGATGAGGCGAGGGCGGTCGTTTCTGACGCCATCGTAGCGCTTAAACGTGAGTCGTTAGGCAATCAGGCGCGCGAGGGGGTTACCGCCGCGAGGCTGACTGCAGATTCACCAGTACCATTCTGCATTCATAAACTCTGGTTCGAACTCCACCAACGAGAGCATCGCACCATCATTCCAAAGCCCGGCGGTGCCGCCGACGAAGTCGAATCAGCCTATGTCCTTGACGACAAAGGTGCACCCGTGCAACTCGGCGACGCGCTGTCGGTAACGCCCCCGCTGTACCGTACGGTCAAGACCACTGGACCAGCGAACGAAAGAGTAAATTGGGGGCGAGACCCGATTAACATTCGGCAGCAACTAGCGGTGCTCGGCTCCAAGTTACGCGACCCGCAGTTCTCCTTCCTATTCAACCCCGGTGAATGGTGTCCCGGAATCACGGGAACTGTTACTAAAGACTTAGACGCGCTGCTCAAGGAATGGTTAGGGAGTCCCGCTCCGATCTCAATTCTTGATCTGTCTGGCATCCCACCGATGGTGCTGAACGACCTAATCGGTGCGTTGCTGCGCATCCTCTACGATGCCCTCTTTTGGGCGAGAAACCTGCCCGAAGGCGGACGTTTACGCCCTTTAATGCTCGTGCTCGAAGAAGCGCATGCATATTTGGGGAAGGAGCATGTTGGCGCGGCATCAAGCGCCGTACGGCGTATTGCCAAAGAGGGTCGCAAGTATGGCGTGGGTATCATGGTCGTGAGCCAACGCCCGTCGGAAATCGATCCCACCATCCTTTCGCAATGCGGCACGATTTTCGCCATGCGCTTAGCCAACGACACTGACCGCGGGCAGGTGACTGGCGCTGCGTCAGACAATCTCAAAGGTTTGTTCGATATGCTCCCGATACTGCGAACGGGGGAAGCGATTATTGTCGGTGAGGCCGTAAGCCTGCCAATGCGTACCCTCATCAATGCGCCCGATAAGAATCGATGGCCAGATAGCAGAGATCCAAACGTCGCTGTTCGTGGTAATTCCACGAAGGGCTATGAAGACGAGGGCGGGTGGGCCGTGCAAAGGCAGCTTGAAAAAGAGGACTACACGATTGTCATGCGGCAGTGGCGCAAGCAAAGCCCCTACTATGAGCACAAGATGATTGATACAAACGATACCGATTTCAACATTACGCCAGGAGAGAATCATGAACTGGATTGAAACACCAGACTCTTCCAACATCGCTCGCTACCGGTACAACTCAAAAGAGCATGTTCTCACCGTCGAATTCAGAAACGGCGGAACCTACAACTATTATGATGTACAGCAGGCGGTCTTTGATCAGATGAAAGCGGCAACATCAAAGGGTCAGTTTCTCGCTCAGAACGTTAAAGGCGTATACCGCTATGCCAGGGCCTAGCGAGAATGCTCAACATCTGGATGGGAAGCGTGCAAATTGACTAAAAAACAAAAACTCGAACTTACCTGGATCGGCAAGGAGAACCGGCCCAAGCTGGAGCCGCGCATTTTGCTGGAAGACCCGGCGAAGAGTTATCACGCGAAGCATCGGGTGACGGATAACGACCTCTTCGATAACCAGCTTATTTTCGGCGACAACTTGCTGGCCTTGAAGGCTTTGGAGGCAGATTATTTTGGAAAGGTAAAGTGCGTTTACATTGATCCTCCATTCAACACTGGCGAGATGTTTGAAAATTATGATGATGGCTTGGAGCATTCGATTTGGCTAGGGCAGATGCGTGAAAGATTTATTGCTTTGCGTCACCTCATGTCTTTGGATGGTTCTTTGTTTGTCCACTTGAATGATGATGAACTAGATTACTGCAAGGTGTTGCTTGATGAGATATTTGGCCGGTCGAATTTTGTAAATCGAATTACTATATCTGCTAGGTCACCATCAGCGTTTAGCACCGTTAATCCAGGTGTATTTAAGGCTTCGGAGTACCTACTTTGGTACGCACGAGACAAAGGTAGCTTTGTGGAAAACTCGGGGCGAGTTCGCCGTTTACCAGACTATGCCTACAACAAATGGCTAATCAATCCTGAAGCGAATAGTAATGAATGGAAGCTCAAGCCGCTGATGGATGCATATGAAGCAGCTCCCCAATCGCGTTCACGCCGGCCTGATTCGGTATTAGAGCATTTCCATCAATTTATTATCGAGAATGCACCCAAAGTTTGCCGCCTTGCCTCTATCAGCGACACGGGAGCTGGCGAAGCGATTGTTGCACTTAAGCAAAAATCTTTATCCCATCCTGGAAAGGTATTTAGTTTAGAGCGTGATCGAGGATTGGACACCGTTTATGTCCTAGACTGTCAAACAGCGTGCAAAACTTTCCAGATTAGGGGTGGAAACAGCGTCCAATAGTTTCCACCTCGGTATGCAACCATCCGGCATTTTAGCCGGAGGTATCTGACAGATGTTGCTTGGGAAGGCATTGCAAATGAAGGTAGCGTAACTTTTAGAAAAGGTAAAAAACCAGAGGCTTTAATCAAGAGATGCTTGGAATTAGCAACTACCCCCGGCGACCTTGTTCTTGATTCCTTCGCCGGTTCCGGCACCACCGGCGCGGTGGCGCACAAAATGGGTCGCCGCTGGATCATGATTGAATTGGAGGAGCACTGCCACACGCATGTCATGCCACGATTGAAAAAGATGATCGACGGCGAGGATCAAGGTGGCATCAGTAAGGTGGTAGCTTGGCAAGGTGGCGGCGGCTTCCGCTATTACAAACTCGCGCCCAGCCTGTTGCGGCAGGATGCGCACAATCAGTGGGTCATCAACAAGGAATACAACGCGGAGATGCTGGCGCAAGCCTTGTGCAAGCTGGAGGGTTTCACATACTCGCCCAGCGATGCGCATTACTGGATGCACGGGCATTCCACCGAGCGGGATTTTATCTACGTCACCACGGCGAACCTGAACCACGAGCAGTTGCAGCAGCTTTCCGATGAGGTGGGAGTGGAGCGCAGCCTGTTGGTGTTGTGCACTGCTTTCCGTGGGCGGGGCGAATATCCGAATCTCACCGTGAAAAAGATTCCCAAGCAGGTGCTATCGCGCTGCGAGTGGGGGCATGATGATTATTCGTTGCAGGTGGAGAATTTGCCGAAAGCCCCACCACAAAGCCCTTCGACAGGCTCAGGGCGAACGGGGGAGGGGGCAAGGGGGCGAGGGGTGAATGCGGCTCAGGGCGGACTATTTGAGGAGGGAGGCACATGAGCGATAAGAAGAAGCCCCCATCCCCCTCTATCTCACAAGGTGCGAGTGAACCGGGTGGCGGCGAATTTTTGCTGTATCAAACCGAGGATGGTCAGGCGCGTATCCGTGTGCAGTTAGTGGATGAAACGGTGTGGCTGACCCAGAAGCAGATGGCCGACTTGTTCCAAAAAGACGTGCGCACCATCAGCGAGCATTTGCGTAATGTGTTCAAGGAGCGTGAGCTGGAGCCGGACGCAGTTATCCGGAAATTCCGGATAACTGCCGAGGACGGAAAAAGCTATGTGACACAGCATTACAACCTGGATGTGATTATTTCAATGGGGTATCGCGTCAAGTCGTTGCGCGGTACGCAATTCCGTATATGGGCGACACAACGCTTGCGCGAATACATCGTAAAGGGGTTTACGCTGGACGATGAACGGCTAAAAAATCCAGGTAAAGGTCGCGACTACTTTGATGAGCTGCAAGATCGGCTGCGTGATATTCGATCTTCCGAGCGGCGTTTTTATCAAAAAATTACCGATATTTACGCCACCAGCATTGACTATCGCCCTGATGTCGAAATTACCCAGCAATTCTTTGCAACGGTGCAAAACAAACTGCATTGGGCGATACATGGCCATACTGCGGCAGAGTTGATCGTGCGGCGCGCCGATGCCACACAGCAAAATATGGGGCTGACCAACTGGCCGGGGGGATGCATCCGCAAGGCGGATGTAACTGTTGCCAAAAACTACCTGACCGAGCCGGAACTCAAACTGCTTAATTTGATTGTTGAACAATACCTGGCTTTTGCCGAGCTGCAGGCGCAGCGCCGTCACACAATGCACATGCAGGACTGGATAGACAAACTCAATGGCTTCCTGACCTTGAACGAAAGGGATATTTTGCAAGATGCGGGGCGAGTGACGGCTGAAGCGGCACGGCTGTTGGCTGAGACGGAATACGAAAAATTTCAGACGGTCACTCGCCAGATTGAAGCTGAAACACCGTCAAGTGATTTTGACAGGTTTGTCGAGCAGCAACTGCTTACGAATAAGAACAAGAGGGATGGAGCCGAATGAACCGCCACACCACCGGGGCCGGCAAGGTCACAATGAATGGTGCAGTTGTTTCCATTTTGGAAACAACTGCCGATTTCGACCTGAAGTTGGCGCGCTACTTGAAGGGCGAGGGACAACCATGAACCGCCATGTGAACGCTATCGCCGGGCGGTTGAGTTTGCGCGCGCCGCAACGCCGCTCGCTGGAGATTCTGGATCGCATCACTGAAATTGTGCCGCCGAGCAAAGGGACGGACATCGCCGCCGCGCTGGAGATCATTCGTAGCGAGT
>Ga0209000_1002081_pt1 | contig 11438 bp, 9 predicted proteins | sample RifGroD2_FD_183998 | JGI IMG/M metagenome (GOLD analysis project Ga0209000, IMG submission 183998) | Groundwater microbial communities from Rifle, Colorado, USA - Groundwater D2 (SPAdes) (version 2) | ecosystem: Environmental > Aquatic > Deep subsurface > Groundwater | place: Rifle, Colorado...
TTACATGGAATCTTTAAGTTCCTATGCACGTCAATTTTTAGGTAACTTTGAAAAACCGGATGTCGATAGCATCGAAGGTCTTTCCCCGTCGATTGCAATCGACCAGAAAACGACTTCGAACAATCCCAGATCAACGGTAGGAACAGTCACCGAAATCTATGACTATCTCCGTTTGTTATATGCAAGAGTGGGCACTCCCTATTGTCCAGGAACTGATGAGCCTTTGGCGAAGCAGTCCGTTGAAGAAATGACAAACCGCATTCTTGATCTTCCAGAAGGAGACAGAATTGTTGTCATGGCTCCAGTGATTGAACGACAGAAGGGCACTCAAAAGAGACTGACCGATAACTACATGAAGGAAGGCTTCACCCGAGCTTATCTTGATGGAGAAATGATTCTATTAGAAGAAATGCCAGAATTAGATAAGAATAAAAATCACGATTTATTTATCGTGATTGATCGCTTGATCATCAAGGAAGGGTTAAGAAGCAGACTCTATGATTCATTGGAGCTTGCTACAAAGATTGCTTTAGGTAAAGCGCGTGTTTTAGTCAATGATAAAGAGATGATTTCTTTCAGTCAAAACTATTCATGCGGCAGTACCGATTTCACCATTCCTGAACTTGAACCAAGACTGTTCTCTTTCAATACACCGATTGGCGCTTGTCCTTATTGCAACGGCTTAGGTGTTAAAATGGAAATATCAGAAATGCTCATTGTTGACCCTACCAGAAGCTTGAATGATGGTGGATTATTGCCTTATAAGAACAACGACACAGATAACTTAAGTTCACAAGAGCTTGAGCATATGTGCAAGCAATATAATATCGATATGAATGTTCCAATTGTGGAATTGACTAAAGATGATATGAAAAAGGTATTCTATGGAACATCAGATCCGATTCATATCCGTTTGAAGTCATCATCGGGCAGGATTCATGAAAAGGTTGCCAAGTATGAAGGCTTGATTGTCAATCTCACAAGAAGATACAGAGAAACGACAAGCGAATGGATCAGATCATGGATTGAAAATTTCATGACCGATAGCGAATGTCCAGTCTGCCATGGAGCAAGACTGAACGAAGCTGCCCTTTCTGTAAAGATTGGCGGATTCAACATGGACCAGCTGACCAGACTCTCCATTGATGATACGATTACATTTTTGCAAAATGTCAAATTGAATAGAGAACAACAACAAATCGCGAAGCTCGCACTTCAAGAAATCATTTCCAGACTTACATTCTTACAGGATGTCGGCTTGGGATATTTGACGTTAGCCAGAACTGCTGGAACCTTATCCGGAGGTGAGGCTCAGCGTATCCGCCTCGCAACTCAAATCGGATCTAAGCTGACTGGCGTTTTATATGTCTTAGATGAACCCTCCATCGGGCTTCATCAAAGAGATAACGCGAAATTGATTGATACCTTGAAGAAGATGAGAGATTTGGGAAATACATTGGTCGTTGTCGAGCATGATCATGAAACCATGCTTGCAAGCGATTATTTGATTGATATCGGACCATTTGCCGGCAAGCATGGCGGTAAAGTGATCGCCGCAGGCACACCACAAGAAGTTATGGACAATCCCAATAGCATCACCGGTCGTTATCTGAAGGGTATTGAAAAGGTGGATGTTCCTCTAACCAGAAGACAAGGCACTGGTAAAGATATTTTGGTCATGGGCGCACGTGCAAACAACCTTAAAGATATCTCCGTCGCATTCCCAATCGGAAAGTTCACAGTTGTCACCGGTGTCTCCGGATCTGGCAAGTCAACCTTGGTGAACGATATCTTGATGAAGGGTCTTCAACAAAAATACTATAAGTCCAAGGATAAACCAGGTTTACATACCGCCATCAATGACTATCGTTTGATTGATCGTGTCATTGACATCTCCCAATCACCGATTGGAAGAACCCCCAGAAGCAATCCTGCGACCTATACAGGCGTCTTTGACGATGTCAGAGACTTATACTCACAAACTAATGAAGCGAAGGCTAGAGGCTACAAGAAAGGCAGATTTTCATTCAACGTTAAAGGCGGACGCTGTGAAGCGTGCGGCGGAGATGGCGTTAAAAAGATATCCATGCATTTCTTACCGGATGTTTATGTACCTTGCGAAGTGTGCGGAGGTACCAGATACAACAGAGAAACCCTTCAAATCAAATATAGAGGAAAGCATATCGCTGATGTTTTAGATATGACCATTGAGGATTCATTGTCCTTCTTTGAAAATCATCCGAAGATCGCACAAAAGCTTCAAACCTTGTATGATGTAGGGTTAGGCTATATTACCTTGGGTCAATCAGCGACTACCCTTTCTGGAGGAGAAGCGCAGCGCGTGAAGCTCGCATCCGAGCTTTACAGAAGAATTACGTCGTCTTCTATTTATATCTTGGATGAACCGACGACCGGACTCCATACGGATGACGTGAAGAGACTCTTAAAGGTTTTACACCGGATTGTTGATGAAGGTGCGACGATGGTTGTCATCGAGCATAACCTAGATATCATCAAGAATGCGGATCATATTATCGATTTGGGACCTGAAGGCGGAGACGCCGGTGGAGAAATCGTTGCAATCGGGACACCGGAAGAAATTGCTTTGGTTGAAAAGAGCTATACCGGTCAATATTTAAAAAATGCTTTAAAAGGTTAAAAATTTAACTAATCTTGTTATAATACTGTTGTCGGGGGACAAGAAGATGAATCCAAATCAAAATCAGGATCAAGATCCAAAAGGACCAAGTGAAGAAGAAATTCAGGCAATCATAGAAGAGCTGAAGAAGCATAAGAAACAAAGAAAGATTGGAATAAGTCTTGGTTTTCTTTTGCACCGGAATTATATGATTCACATGGTTTTATCGCTCATTATCAATTTCATCATTTCAGCGGTGGTTTTTGGTTTGGCAATTGGCGTGAATCAACCTCTAGTTTATTTAAATGTTCCAGGTTATATTACCGCCATCCTTTTACTGACATTGATTGAGAATTTTGTTAAGTTGTTACTCTTTAAATATTTTACGAGAATCATGATTGTATCGATGGGCTTGCTCTCTGTATTTGTACAGATTATCATTTTATTTGCCATCGATATGTCATTAGCCGAAGGATTCGGATTCATTCAAACAGAACACCTATTTGTCTTCGCATTCAGCTTTTCAATCTTGCGTGTCATTTTATCCAGCTATTTAAGAAGATGGCTCTATAATGAACACATCACGTTTATCAATAGGAGGTAAGCATGAGATTAAAAATTAAACATCTTGTTGCAGATTTAGATCTTGAACTCTTGACGAATAAAAAAGGATTGGAGAGAGAAATCAAATCTGAGATGTTAAGCCGTCCCGGTGTTGAGCTTGCTGGATTTCTTGATTTCTTTGATGCGGACCGCATCATTTTAATCGGATCCAAGGAAGCGTCCTTTTTGAGTCTGCTTCCTTATGACATTAGAAGACAAAGAATTGAAGATCTGTTTATGAAGAATCCTCCCGGTGTGATATTTTCCATCAATGTGGAAATTGAAAATAATTTTCTTGAATTGGGAAACATGTATAATGTCGCAATTTTAAAGAGCAAGTCTAGAACGACGCCTTTAAGCGGGACGCTCTATTCTTATTTACATAGCAAATTAGCACCGAGAGTGAGCGTGCATGGAGTTTTATTGGATATCCATGGCATGGGTACGTTAATCATCGGAAAAAGCGGTATCGGTAAAAGCGAAACAGCATTGGAACTGATTAAAAGAGGACATATCTTAATCTCAGATGACCGGGTCGATATCTTTGAAGCAGCTCCCGGTGTCTTAATCGGAAGCGCTCCAAGGATTTTAGAAAAGTTTTTGGAAGTCAGAGGTATTGGTATTATCGATGTGGTCTCCATGTTTGGTGCAGGCGCATATCGTGAAAACAAGAAGGTTAGGCTGGTTGTCGAACTTGAGCATTGGAAAAAGGGTAAAGCGTACGACCGTTTAGGCATTGAAACAGAAACAACTAAGTTTTTCACAACGGAAATCGCTAAAATCACGATTCCTGTTTTACCGGGACGCAACGTAGCAACCCTGGTTGAAAGTGCAGCAATGAATCAAAAGTTAAAGTATTTAGGATATAACGCAGCGCTTGAATTAACCAAAGCAGTCGCCCTAAAGGCATCTGGCATGAGAAAGGATGAGGACGAAGATGATTGATTTCATAAAGAAGAATAAAAAAGCATTTTATGTATATGGAGGATCCCTCCTTGTATTTTTAACAGTGATTTTAATTGCTGTTTCCACGCAAACAGATGTTCCTTATAACTCGATCGCACTCGATTTGGGATTCGCCCAAATCGCGTGGTATGCAGTATTTATTTTAACAGGCATCATGCTTGGTGGATTCTTATCCTATATGGAATTCAAAAGATTAGGATGGGATACCGAGATTTTATTTGACGGTTTATTATGGGGAGTTCCATTAGCGATTATCGGATCTAGATTATATTATGTGATTTTCGATCCAAGCCCCAATTATGAATCCTTCATGGATGTCATCAACATCACCAACGGCGGTTTATCCATTCATGGCGCTGTCATCACAGCGCTCATCTTCATGATCATCTTTTCAAAAAAGAAGAAGTTGAATTTCTGGATATTTGTTGATATCGTCGCCATCGGTTTCCTGGTTGGCCAAATATCAGGACGCTGGGGAAACTTCATGAATGCTGAAGCTTATGGTCCGGTGATTGAAAGTCAGTTTATTTTAAATATATTGCCAGACTTTATTAAGAATCAAATGTATATCGATGGAGCTTTCCATCATCCGACATTCCTTTATGAAGGTATTTGGAACTTTATCGGGTTGGTCTTCTTGCTGGTAGCTAGAAGAAAGAGATGGTTCTATGCTGGAGATATGCTAGGACTCTATTTGATTTGGTATGGCTTAGGTAGAGGAGCAATCATTGAGCCTTTAAGAGTCGGAGGACATCCCGGAGATGCGTTGAGAGTGTTCGGACTTCCTGCAAATATCATTATCTCGCTCACCCTCTTCATGTTGGGCGGAGTCGCTTTAATCATTGGCAAGAAATACCTGATCAAGGATCAAAAGCATTATGTCGATTATCTTATAGAAGAACCTAAAGTAGAACTTAACAATGAAAACAGTACTGTTTGATTTAGATGGAACGCTGATTGAAACCACGAAAATCATTTTAGATACATTCAAGATCACCTTCGATAAATACTTTCCAGAAGTTAAACTCTCTGAAAAAGAACTGACAGATATGTTAGGACATACGTTGTTTAAAACCTTTGAGTTTTATACCGATAGTCAAGAAAAACTCGATGAGATCGTCAAGTTTTACCGGGAAGTATCGAATGAAATGATTGAAAAGGGATTAAAGGCGTATCCCGGAGCAGTAGAAACACTTCAATATATGAAGAAAAAAGGTTGTACAGTCGGCGTGGTCACATCCAAGATGAGACATATCGCAACCTATCATTTAGAGCTTACAGGACTGCTTCCCTATGTCGATGGCCTCATCGGTTATGAGGACACGACGGAGCATAAACCTAGTCCTGAGCCTATTTTAAAAGCATTGGCATTATTCAATGCGAAACCAAGAACCACAGTTTATGTGGGTGATCATGAAAATGACATCACAGCAGCCAAGAAAGCTGGTATTTCATCGTGCGCAGTCACTTACAGCGCACGCTTATCTGAAATGCTTAGCCTTCAACCTGAGTTTGTGATTGATGAATTATTGAATTTAAAGGATATTGTTTAAGGAGAATAATAAAATGTTATATGATGTCTTAATTATTGGAACAGGTCCTGCAGGTATTACTGCAGGCATTTATGCAAAAAGAGCGAATTTAAAGGTCGCTATGTTTGAAAAGGATACCCCAGGCGGACAATTATCCAAATATAATGAAATCGAAAACTACACAGGCGCTAAGAAGGTCGCAGGCTATGAGCTGGCAACCATGATGATTGATCATGCGTATGAGCTTGGAATTGAAGTCATTTATGATGAAGTGTTATCTGTTGAGCTTGATGGCAATACGAAGGTCCTAAAGACACCTTCAAAAACGTATAAAGCGAAAGCTGTCATTGTAGCGACAGGAAACGTTCCAAGAAGACTTGGCGTTGAAAATGAAGATGCTTTAGCGATGAACGGTATCAGCTGGTGCGCAATCTGCGATGGTCCTTTATATAAAGATAGAAAAGTCATCGTCATCGGTGGAGGAAACTCCGCTGTTGAAGAAGCGGCGTATCTTGCAACACTGGCCACCCACGTGACGGTTGTTCAAAACTTAGATGATTTGACAGCAGATCCAAAAGCTCAAGATATTCTAAGAGCGATGAAGAATGTTGAGTTTAGGTATGGTTCAGTCGTTAAAAAGTTTTTAATGGATGAAAAAGGACTCACAGGAGCAATCATCACCAATAAGAAGGGTGAAGAGGAAGAAATACTTGCTGACGGCGTCTTTGAATATGTCGGATTGATCCCAGTCACGACATTCGTTAAGAATTTAGGCATCACCAATAAATATGGCTTCATCGAAGCCAATGAAAAGATGGAAACGAAGGTTCCAGGCGTTTATGCAGCAGGCGATGTCATCGTCAAGCAAATCCGCCAGGTCGTCACTGCGACCGCAGATGGCGCCATCGCAACACAAAATCTATTACACTATCTTGAAACTTGGGAGTAATTTAGAATGAGTTTTGCACGCACTGTCAAAGAGGAACTGGTGACTGTTCCCGTTGAGCTTGAAGGTCAATTGGCTGAGTTCTCAGCCTTCCTTAACCTTAACGCTGAATTTCATATCGAGTCGAGACGCAAGATGATCGACTTTAAGTCAAACAATCCAACGGTAGCCAGACGTTTTTTACAGTTAGTGAGAACTCTATATCAGGCTGAAACAAGCCTAATCACCCAAGCCCAGAGCAAGCTTAAAAAAAGAAAAACAATCATCATCAGAATTCAATCCAGGGTAGAAGATATCATCAATGAGCATGGATTCTTGGAAAACCCGATTGAGAATCAAGAATTGATCACACAATCCCCAGAAGCGAAACGCGCATTCTTGCGGGCTGCGTTCCTATCAGGCGGTTCTGTGAACCATCCGAAGACTGCTGAATATCATCTGGAAATTTATGCAAAAGATGCTGAACAGATTGTTTTCATCCAAAGCTTGATGAACTTCTTTGATTTAAATGCCAAGATTGCGAAAAGAAGAAACGGATTTATTGCTTATATGAAGCATGCTGAAGGTGTCAGTGATTTTCTTGCAGTCGCAGGCGCTCAAAATTCAGTCTTTCAGTTTGAGGATATCAGAATCAAAAGAGATTTCAATAACTCCATCAATCGTGTCATGAACTGTGAAATCGCCAATGAAAAAAAAGTATATATCGCAGCAAACGAACAATTAGAGGATATCGAAATCATTGAACAGTTCATACCTCCACATCATATTGATGAAAAACTAAAAAAAGCGATGCAAATCAGAAAAGAAAATCCTGAGTCCAGCTTGATGGATCTTGTTGCTGCCTATCAGGCGTCCTACAAGGAAACCATCAGCAAATCCGGACTCAATCACCGGTTGGTGAAAATCAAACAGCTTGCAGAACAGATCAAAGAGGGTAGAGCGAAATGATTATAGGCATCGGTATCGATCTTGTTGAACTCGATAGACTTAAAGAACTCATGAGCGATCGGTTTATCGATCGCATCTTAAGCGTTGAAGAAAAGAAGCTTTATGAGAATATCGCAGCAGAAAATACGAAATTATCCTTCATTGGCGGAAGATTCGCCTCCAAGGAAGCAATTTTCAAAGCGATTTCCAAAGGTCCTGGAAAAACAAATTACATAGATTTTTCAGTACTAAACGATGAATCTGGCAAACCTTATGTGAAAACAGACTTTTTCAAAGAGGATGAAATCATCCATATTTCCATCACGCATACCGATAGCTTGGCCATCGCCTACGTGATGATTGAAAAGCTTTAACATATTTAACCATATAGTTGTATTTTAAAGGGTTATTCGGTATAATTTTCTATAGTGATAGGATGTGAACATGACATGGCGAGAGTCCAGACAGTAGATCCAAAGAAGAAAAAGAGTAATACAGTACCAACTCAGAATCCAAAAAGCAAGGCAGAGCTAGCGAAAACCAATCCAAAAAGAGAACCATCCAAGAATGAAGTGATGTTCTTTAGAATTGGAATGTCCGTAATTGCACTGACATTGGTTATTTTGGCAATTGTTCTTGTTATTCAATATTTTGTGAAACAAGATGAGGAAACAGGTCCGTTTGATGATTATATTTCCATCAATGCAAATGATCTCTTGGTCATTACCCAAGAAGACGAATATGGAGTCTTTGGTGATTTCAGTTATTTTGACGGAAAAGAAGTTTACGAAGACCTAAGAACGGTTCTTTACAGCAACGATTTCATTTATGTGTATTTCTATAGAAGCTCAGACATCAACGAAGAACTTGAAACTGCAATATTAGCAATTGAAGGTCTCTCAGATATGGCGTTTTTATTTGTGGATTTGGATACAGAAACCACATTGTTTGAAACTCCAGGGCTTGATCATTTGAATTTGGATGATACCAGAGACAATATGCTCTTGATCTTTGATGTGAACGCACAGGAATTTCAACTTGAAATTCGCGTAAGCGACATCCTGCTAGAAATTAACAAATTATAATTGATTGATGGAAAAAGCTAAAGGGCCTTGCCCTTTTGTGCTATATAAGGAGAACAAAAAGACATGAATGAACAGATTATATCAGAAATCAAAAAAGCTTTAGCAATCGGAGAAAAACAAATCGTTTCCGTGTTGAATCTTTTAGATGAAGGCAACACCATCCCCTTTATTGCCAGATACCGCAAGGAAGCCACAGGCGGACTTGATGAAGAACAAATCAATGAAATTTATAAGCAATGGGAATATGCGAATAACCTGTTGGAAAGAAAAGAAGCGGTAATCCGCCTGATTGAAGAAAAGGGCATGCTCACCCCTGAGCTTAAAGCAGAAATCTTAAAAGCTCAAAAGCTTGTAGAAGTCGAAGACCTCTACAGACCTTATAAAGAAAAGAAGAAAACAAAGGCGACAGAAGCAGTTGCCAAGGGGCTTCAGCCGCTTGCAACATGGATGATGATGTTCACCAATGAGGATGTTAAGAAAGAAGCTTTGAAGTACGTGAACGAAAACGTTAAAGATATCGATGAAGCGATCGAAGGCGCGAAGTTCATCATCGCAGAATTTATTTCTGATGACGCAAACTATAGAAAAGATTTAAGACTCGATATGGTTAAAAGCGGCATGGTCATAACCAACATCAAGAAGAATGCGATTGATGAAAGAAAAACCTATGAGATGTACTATGACTATCATGAAGCTGTCAGCAAGATCAGACCTCACCGTATTTTAGCGATCAACAGAGCAGAAAATGAAAAGATCATTACCGTCAAGGTTGAACTTGACCGTGAACGGATGACTGCATATCTAGAAAATAGAATCATTAAGAATTCAAGCTCTCCATCAGCAGTTTATATCAAGCAAGCGATTGAAGATTCATTGAAGAGATTGATTTATCCAAGCTTGGAAAGAGATATCAGAAGCGAACTCACCGATAAGGGAGAAGAACAGGCGATTGAAATATTTTCTGTCAATTTAAATAAATTATTACTCCAACCTCCTTTAAAAGGAAAGGTCATCCTGGGAATCGACCCCGCATTCAGAACCGGTTGCAAGCTTTCTGTTGTTGACGAACAGGGAAAAGTCCTTGAAAAAGGTGTCATCTATCCCCATGAAAAGACGTTGGGCGGAAGCATTTCAGAAAAGCAGATTCAAGAGTCCCAAAGAGATTTATTACTTCTAATCAAGAAGCATAAGGTTGAACTGATTGCCATCGGAAACGGTACTGCATCCAGAGAAACTGAAAGCTTCGTTGCGAATCTGATTAAAGCATTATCCTTAAAAGTACAGTATGTGATCGTGAACGAGGCTGGAGCATCCGTCTACTCTGCAAGCGAGCTTGCCAGAGAAGAATTCCCTGATTTTTCAGTTGAGGAACGCTCTGCGGCATCCATTGCCAGAAGATTACAGGACCCACTCTCAGAACTCGTTAAAATCGATCCTAAGAGCATTGGTGTCGGTCAATACCAGCATGATGTGACACCCAAGAAGTTAAATGATCAATTAAACTTCGTGGTCACACAAGCAGTGAACCAAGTCGGCGTCAATATCAATACAGCAAGCAAAGCATTACTGATGTATGTGTCTGGTTTGAATAAGAGCAGTGCTGAAAATATTGTCAAATATAGAGACCAACTCGGCAAGTTCGAAAATAGACAAGATATCTTAAAGGTTCCTAAATTAGGAGCGAAGACCTTTGAACAAGCCATTGGATTCTTAAGAATTCCCAATAGCGATGAAGTTCTCGATATGACATCTGTGCATCCTGAATCCTATAATACAGCGAAAGCCATCATGAAGAAACTGAATATCACTGGTGACATGCTGGGCAAGGATATCATTAAGCTATTGGTTCAGCAGGTAGACAGAAGAAAACTTCAGGAAGAACTTAAAGTGGATAAGTATACACTTGATGATATCTTGGATGCGTTTGTCGCACCCATGAGAGATCCAAGAGAACAATTTGCTCAACCTCTTTTAAGATCTGATATCCTTAAGATTGATGATTTAAGCATTGGCATGGAACTTGAAGGAACAGTTAGAAACGTGGTTGACTTTGGAGCATTCATCGATGTCGGACTTAAAGAAGACGGACTCTTGCATATCTCAAAAATATCTAAGTCTTATATCAAGCATCCAAAGGATGTCTTGAATGTCGGAGATATCGTCAAGGTCTACGTTTTGAATATTGACTTGGTTAAAGGTAAAGTCGGATTGACCATGTTAAAAGATGGTAAAGCATAAAAATTTGACAATCGCATCCGTTTAAATGATAAATGGGTTGACAAAGGACCAAAAATACGCTATTCTATAAAGGCGCAAAAGCGCGTATTTATAGATAGGTTGGAGTAATACTCAAGTGGCTCAAGAGGCGCCTCTGCTAAGGGCGTAGGCTGGGAAACCGGTGCTAGGGTTCAAATCCCTATTACTCCGCCATTTTTTATGGCCCGTTGGAGAAACGGTTAACTCACATGCCTTTCACGCATGCATTCAAGGGTTCAAATCCCTTACGGGTCACCACTATTAATATGAAATGCTCTTCTCACCAACGAGAAGGGCTTTTTTATTGATGTTCATAAGTGTTTTGAGAATTACATAACATATTAATTTAATAAAGGATCGTAAAGGTCAAATATTAACACTCTAACAATTTGGAGTGTTTTTTTGTATTCTAAGAGCATGAAACGAGGGATTAACACATGGGAAAACATTATACCGACAGACAAAGACTGGATATGGTCAAGAAA
>Ga0209000_1002090_pt1 | contig 11388 bp, 11 predicted proteins | sample RifGroD2_FD_183998 | JGI IMG/M metagenome (GOLD analysis project Ga0209000, IMG submission 183998) | Groundwater microbial communities from Rifle, Colorado, USA - Groundwater D2 (SPAdes) (version 2) | ecosystem: Environmental > Aquatic > Deep subsurface > Groundwater | place: Rifle, Colorado...
TTTGCCATGACGCGCCGGTTCGATTCCGCTACACTCCGCGTCATGAAAGTTGTATTCATTTCTCTGCTGGCCGCGCTGCTTTCCGCCTGTACTGGCGGTTTATGGAATAATCCCTACCCGGTTGCGAACGAAGGCAAATCGATTCTTTATACCGCCTTTACCGAGCGCCCCAAGCATCTCGACCCGGCGCAGGCTTACAGTGAGAACGAATATGAATTCCTCGCGCAGATTTACGCGCCGCCGCTGCAATACCATTATCTGAAGCGCCCCTATCAACTGGTGCCGCTGGCGGCAGCGCAAATGCCGACGGTGCGTTACCTGGACGAGCGCCGCCAGCCGTTGCCTGACGGCACACCTGCGGAAAGAATCGCCTTCAGCGTGTATGAAATCCGCATTAAACCGGATATGCGCTATCAGCCGCATCCGGCATTCGCGCGCGACGCGCAGGGCAATCCGGAATATGACCAGCTGACACTGCACGATTTGCGCGGCATTCATGCGCTGAATGATTTTCCGCACAGCGGCTCGCGCACCGTCACGGCTGCGGACTATGCCTACCAGATCAAGCGCCTCGCGCATCCGCACCTGCACTTGCCGATCTTCGGCGTAATGAGCGAATACATCGTCGGCCTGAAAGACTACGCCGCGACGCTGCAACAGGCGGCGCAAAAAAATCCCGGTGCCTTTCTGGATCTGAATGCACATCCATTACCGGGTGTGCAGGTGGTGGACGAGCACACCTACCGCATCGAGATACACGGCAAATACCCGCAATTCGCCTACTGGCTGGCGATGCCGTTCTTTGCGCCGCTGCCCCACGAAGCGGAACGCTTTTATGCCCAGAACGGGATGCGCGAACGCAACCTGATGCTGGACTGGTGGCCGGTGGGCAGCGGACCGTATTACCTGTCGGAAAACAATCCCAACCAGCGCATGGTGCTCACGCGCAACCCGTATTACGACAGCGAAACCTATCCATCGGAAGGCGGGGCCGGCGATGAGGAATCCGGGCTGCTGGCAGATGCGGGCAAACCGCTGCCGTTGATTGGCAAGGTTGTGTTCAGCCTGGAGAAGGAAACCATCCCGTACTGGAACAAGTTTTTGCAGGGCTATTACGACGCTTCCGGCATCAGCTCGGACAGCTTCGACCAGGCGGTGCAGGTAACCGTCGGCGGCGAAGCCGCCGTGACCAGTGAAATGAAGACGCAGGGCATCAGCCTGTCAACTGCGGTATCGACTTCCACCATGTATACCGGTTTCAACTGGCTGGATAAAACCGTCGGCGGAAGTGACGAAAGGGCGCGCAAACTGCGCCAGGCCATTGCCATTGCGGTGGATTTCGAGGAGTTCATTTCCATTTTCGCCAACGGGCGCGGCATTGCCGCGCAGTCGCCGCTGCCGCCCGGCATTTTTGGCTACCGCGACGGCGAGGTCGGCATCAATCACACTGTATACGACTGGGTTGATGGCGCACCCAGACGCAAACCCATCGAGGAAGCCAGGCGCCTGCTCGCCGAAGCGGGCTATCCCGATGGCGTGGATGCGCAAACCCATCAGCCGCTGGTCATCAACCTGGACACCACCGCCAGCGGCGTGGGCAGCAAGGCGCGACTCGACTGGCTGCGCAAACAGTTTGACAAGCTCAACGTGCAACTGGTGGTGCGCAGCACCGATTACAACCGTTTCCAGGATAAGGTCCGCAAGGGCGATACACAGATGTTCTACTTCGGCTGGAATGCCGATTACCCCGATCCGGAAAACTTCCTGTTCCTGCTGCACAGCGCGCAGGCCAAGGTAACCAAGGGCGGCGAGAACGCCGCGAATTACTCCAGCCCCGAATATGACAAATTGTTCGAGCAGATGAAAAACATGGAAAACAGCGTGCAACGGCAGGTCATCATCGATCAGATGCTGGAAATTCTGCGCCATGATTCGCCGTGGCTATGGGGCTTCCATCCGAAGGATTACGTGCTGCAACACAGCTGGCTGCACAATGTGAAACCCAACGTGATGGCGAACAATAAACTCAAATACTGGCGCGTGGATGCCGGGCAGCGCGACCGGTTGCGCCGCGCATGGAATCAACCGGCACGCTGGCCGCTAGGATCGGTTGTTGCCATGCTGTTACTGCTCGGTATTTTTGTGTGGCGCGCCTTGCGCCGGCGTGACGAACAATCCTCGTAACGGTTTAACACCCCGCCAGGAAAGATTTGCAGCACTGGCGCATCAGCGTATCAAGGATGCATGCGGCAATTCCGTTCCATTTCCACCAGGTGCGGCAGCAGCTCGGAATGCGCCTGTACGTGGAAAATATAACGCGGCACGTTGCGCTCGGTGGACTGCGCCATGAACGGCTCACCCCAGAAACTCAGCAGCGCCTCCGCCGCGCCTTCCGACGGGGTATCCGCGAGGATGAAGGAAATATTCTTGCTGAGAGCGCACCAGTGCGGCTCCTGCACCTTGTGCTTGCCATCGCAGGCGGCAATTTTCGGCATGATTTCGGCTTGCCACAAACCTTGCTGGCTCTCATCGAGAACGAACTGGATGGAAGCTACCTGAGGGTTTTCGATGGCCGGGCGCAGCAGCGTGTCGAACAAGGGTTGCGTCCGGTACATCGACAGGCAGACATTGAACAGGATCGCCTCCCCGCGCATGTTGCGGGCAAACTGTTCGTTCGCCATGCGCAGCTGGCGCGGACCGACCAGCACCACGTCAGGTGCCGCCAGTGATGCCTTGATCCTCGACACCATTTCCTGCGTCCGCTCCACCTGTTCTGCCGTTTGCTCGTTGTGCCGCTCATGGCGCATGAAATTGAGAAACAGAAGCGCCATCAGGGCAAGCACGATGGGCATGACGATGTGCTCGTCGACGATATGCAGCAGGTGCAGGATGATGGCCAGCGCGGCAGCCAGTATGCCGGCGATGGCATCCCACTCGTAACTCAGGAAGCGCTTCAGCTTCATGTTGTTGCCCGCTCCATGAAGAGAGTCATGGCCTTACTTCATGCCTTGCCAGCCGGGGTGGTCGAAATAGCTGGCATAATTTTCCAGCGCGTGGACGATTTTCACCGCACCCCGATGCGCCTCGCCGCCATGCTGCGCCTGCATGATATCCGCACCGGCAATAATGTCAGCCAGGATGAGATGCAGCACGGCATCCGCTTTCGGCTCCAGCTTGCAGTTCTTTACCATGAAGGCAAGTTGATCATTCACCTTCTGCGCCAGCGCCTGATACTGTTCCGCTGCGGCCTTGCCGGAATGAATGGCCGGCAGCTCCGCGTTCAGCGCGTCGCGGATGCGGCTCATGCCTTGCCGCAGGCTGTCGTCAGTAGCCCATTTCTTGCCATGATCGAGCGTAAGCTGCACCGGCTTTTCCATGTCATGCGCATGACCGTGTGAATGACCATGCTCCTGGGCCGACACCGCTGCCGGGCTCATGCACAGCAGTATGGCGGCGGACAGGGTTGCAGCTATTATTTTCCATTGTGCAAACATACTTTATCCTCAAAAAAATGCTGTTCGTTACTAGCCCTGCCAATAAGTTCCGGATAGGCCGTTAATTCAGCTTTATGCGCCTCACCTAAACTCGACCGAATAACTCTGGTATTAACGCGTAAAAACCGCCATTGCGGCTAGCCGCACCGCTATCAAATCAACGGCCAGCCGCATGGTCCGGTGGGAGGAATTATTGCTGTTCGGTGGCTGGATACGACGTGCGCCACTCAAACACTAAGAAGCAAAAAACAGGGTCTCGCCTGCGATAACCGGGGCACTGCGCCCCGGTTATTTATTGGCCGAAAGATTTACCTGGTGCGGCCATAGCCATTCACAAGCGCGACATGTATCGTCGGCTTGACCATCTCGCTCCACAGAACTGCGTTGATCGCAATCGTCAATGGGTCGGCTTCATTAGCGACTACCATCGGAGCGACGGTCGGCACACGGTACAGGTCACGATGGAAGCTCGCCAGAATGGCATCCGGCTCGCTGCGGAAGGCAACATTGATCACATCCAGCGGATCGGCCTCAGCGGCAGTCACTGCCGCAACAGTGGTTGGTTCGCGGTATAGGTCACGATCGAAGCTGGCCACGACGGCATCCGGCTCCCTGTTCAGTATGCTATTGATGATGTCCAGCGGATCGGCCTCGGCCTGGGCAACCATCGGCGATTCGATGCTGGCGCCACGGTGCAGGTCGCGTTCGAAGCTGGCAGCAACCTCGTCCGTGCCGGCGCAGGCAAAAGTTGGCAACAAGGCTGCGGCAGTCAATGTCAAAGCAAATTTGTTCAGTTTCATGATCGTTACTCCTTTTGTTAAGTTGCAGGACGACACAGAATGGTCGCCTACGCCCAACAATAAGCAGCAACCGTGCCAGAAAAATAACTCATTTATAACCAATGCGTTATTATAAAACTCGATTTGTTGCGGCGTTGACAGTGCAAACACTAAACGTTAACATTGCGTTCACAGTTAACGCTTTTGCGGAAGAATGAACGTTTATGATTACCTTGCCCGGCCTGAGGCAGTTTCTCGATAACCTCGAAGAGGGGATTCTTTTCCTCGACCAGAAGCGCCGCGTCGTGGCGATCAATGAGGCAGCCAGCCGCATGCTGGGGCAAAATCACGAGACCACCCTCAACAAACTCTGCCCCAGCCTTTTTCAGGGAACGGCATGCGCGCGAAGCTGCGAGAAAAGGGGATATTGCACGCTCATGGACAATGCAAAACAGGGGAAAAAGGTTCAAGACCTTGTCGTGCAGCGGCCGGATGGCGTGCTGACTCCGCTGCGCATGTGGGCCATGGTGCTGCCCTCCGATGAGCCGCTGGCATATTGCGCAGTAGTGTTGCGCGACCGCACTCAGGAGGTGCAGCTGGAGGAGGAAGCCAGCAACAAAATGCACATGGGCGGTCTGGTGGGCAACAGCGCGGTGATGCAGGAACTGTTTCGCCAGATCATGCGGGCGGCGGCCAGCGAAGCCAGTATTCTTGTCACCGGCGAGAGCGGTGTCGGCAAAGAACTGATCGCACGCGCGCTGCACGACAACTCGAGCCGCGCCAAGGGCCCATACATACGCGTGCACTGCGCGGCTTTTCCCGAACAAATGCTTGAGGACGAATTGTTCGGCCACGCGCGCGGTGCGTTTACCGGCGCGACCGAACAACGCGAAGGCCGCTTCGAAGCGGCGCACGAGGGAACGCTGCTGCTGGATGAAATCGGCGATGTGCCGCTGAATATCCAGGTGAAACTGTTGCGCGTCTTGCAGGAGCATGAAATCGAGCGGCTCGGCGAAAACAAGACGCGCAAGGTGGACGTGCGGATCATCGCGGCGACCCACCGCGATCTGCCGGAGATGGTGAGTCGCGGCGAATTCCGCGCCGATCTTTATTACCGGCTGCGCGTGCTTCCACTGCACGCCCCCGCCCTGCGTGAACGCCGCGAGGATATTCCGCTGCTGGTCAACTCCATGCTTACCAATATGCTTACCCGCCATCAAGGGCGTGACCTTCAGCTCTCCAGCGAGGCGCTTGACGCACTGAATGCCTATAGCTGGCCGGGTAATGTCCGTGAACTGGCGAACGCTATGGAATACGCAGCGGTGCACGCAGAGGGCACGACCATTCTGGCGCACCACCTGCCACCGGAAATACAGAAGGCAAGCCGTCTGATTGCAAGCGCCCGGACCGATACTGCTCCGACTCCGGCCACGGCAATCATGCAACGCTACTATCGCGCCCCCGTACAGCAAAAAGAGCAGGAAAAGAAAATTATCCTGCAAGCGCTGCAGGAAAGCGGCGGCAACAAGGCAGAGGCGGCCAGAAAACTGGGCATGTCGCGCACGACGCTGTGGAAAAAACTGAAACAGTATGGCATCGACACGGTTGCGCAATAACCCCTGCACTGCCAGCCATTTCTGAATTGAAAACGACGGGTTTCATCGAAACGCCATAAAAATCTGCTACCCTATTCCTCGAACAACCATGCCGGGAAACGCAATGGCGATTTATGCGGTAGGCGATATACAGGGATGTTACGCCGAGCTACAGCAGGTGCTGGAGCAGGTGCGCTTTGACCCGGCGCAGGACAAGCTGTGGCTGGTCGGCGACCTGGTGAACCGCGGGCCGGGTTCGCTGGAGGTGTTGCGGCTGGTCAAGTCCTTGGGCGACAGCGCGATCACCGTGCTCGGCAACCACGACCTGCATCTGCTCGCCGTCGCGGAAGGCGTGGCGGAGCTGCATCGCACCGACACGCTGGATGAACTTCTCAACGCGCCGGACCGCGACGAACTGCTGCACTGGCTGCGCAACCAGCGCCTGCTGCATGCGCAGGACGGCTACGTGCTGGTCCACGCCGGGCTGCTGCCGCAATGGAGCGTCGCTCAGGCCGGGAACCTGGCGCGCGAAGTCGAGACCGCGCTGCGCGGCGACGATTACGCCACCTTCCTCGCGCGCATGTACGGCAACAACCCGCATGGCTGGGACGGCAGCCTGACCGGCTACAAACGGCTGCGCGTCATCGTCAACGCCTTCACCCGCATGCGCATCTGCACGAAGGAAGGCGAGATGGAATTCAAGTTCAAGGGCGAGGTGCAGAACATCCCGCAAGGCTACCTGCCGTGGTTCGACGTACCCGGGCGCAAGAGTGCCGGTTCAACGGTGATCTTCGGCCACTGGTCGGCGCTCGGCCTGCTGCACAGGAAAGACGCCATCGCGCTCGACACCGGCTGCCTGTGGGGCGGCCCGATGAGCGCCGTCCGGCTGGACGACCGCCAGCTGTTCCAGGCGGCCTGCAACAACCCGGTGGCGAAGCATTGGTGACCAGTCCGATTGACCGAAAGTCCCGTATGTATAGATTCGTGTTTGAGTACTTTGCTTGAAGGGTGTGCCATGTCCAGAACAGTTTTCGATATTAAACGCCGCCGAAACAATCAGAAGATGCGTGCATCTATCCGGAGGGAGCACATCATTGTTTCTTCGGTGGAGAATGCGCCGCTGACGCTGGAACAGCGCTTGGCTGCCTACGATCCCAAGCGCCACGGCGGTGAGCAGATGACCACGACGCAGAGAATCTGGGCCGAGCGATGGTGATTACCGTTATAGCTTTCGCAACAAGAAGAAAAGTCGCGCCGGGATATGCAGTGTTTTTGCCGCCTACTTTACGTTATGCATTAGGAGTTCGGTCATGAACGAAACGCCAAAATTGACCAACAGCGATAAGAGAGATCTAGTCATTCAAGCGGGCATGCAGTTGGTTCCGTATGTTGGTGGCCCGCTATCTTCTCTGTATTTCGGTGCAAAGCAGGAAAAGCGGTTCAAGCGTCTTGAATCGTTCTACCAAGAAATCGCCTATGAGATTGAAAAAATGAAGGACAGTATTTTATCAGTTGACAAGCAAGACCCCATAGCGCTCGAAGCCATCATCGAGTCACTTCATGAAAAGGTTGAAGCAGAGCCGACGCTTGAAAAGAGGGAGTTTTTCAAGAACTATTTCAAGAACACCCTTAAATTTCCGGTTGCCGGGAATTTCGATGAGCGCAAGTATTTCCTTGATACTCTTTCTGAAATGACGCTTCTCGAATGTGAGCTCCTAGCGTTCATCAACTCTCAACCCAGTTCTCTTCAGGTTGGCAATATTCAGAAGCCTGGCACAGATAAATATGCAGTCGTGGGGGCGATTGGAAGGCTGAAATCTAGGGGCTTCCTTACCGCCACTCAAGGTTCATTCGCAGTGGGTGGCGGGGCTGACAATTCATTGCAGGAGATAGTTTCTGTGTCGTCCTTTGGCAAATCATTCATCGCCTTTTGCCTTCATGCATAACCCGGCAGTCACCGAACCTGCACAAAAAGCTGCGCAGGCTGGTGAATTCAAACATTAGCAATTCTTTGTATCAGCCAGCCTCCGCCAGCAACCTCTGCATCATCCCCTCCGCCTGCCGCGCATATCCCCCGCCGAACAGGTTAGCGTGGTTGAGGATGTGGTACAGGTTGTATAGATCCCTGCGCACCGCGTAGCCATCATCCAGCGGATACGCGGCGCGATAGGCAGCGTAGAAATCTGCGGGATAACCGCCGAACAGCTCCGTCATTGCAAGGTCGCATTCGCGGTCGCCGTAATAGGGTGCGGGGTCGAAGATCACCGGCGTGCCGTCCGCAAGAAAAGCGTGGTTGCCGCTCCACAGGTCGCCGTGCAACAGTGCGGGCTGCGGCATGCAGCCGGTGAAGAAGGCGGGCAGCGCATCCAGCAGCTTCTCGCCGAGCGCCTGCAGCTTGCCGCCGTAGCCATTCTGCGCCGCGAGGCGCAACTGGAAACCGAGGCGCTGCTCGCGCCAGAAATCCATCCAGTTGTCTTTCCAATCGTTTGGCTGCGGCGTCGTACCGATGTAATTGTCTTGCGCGAAGCCGAATCGTGATGACGTGCCGCGATCCCCTCTCCCTTGCAGGGAGAGGGCTAGGGAGGGGGTAGAAGCGTTGTGTTCTCTCACCTCTACCCCCATCTTATCCTTCCCCCTGTAAGGGGGAAGGGACGTGGTTGCATCTGGATGATTTATGTTTGCGCTGGCTGACGTGCAGCGATGCAGCGATGCAAGCTGTTCGCCGAGCAGTCTTGCATCGCCGCGCGAACCCAGCTCCAGATGTTCCAGCATGAGAAAGCTGTGAGCATTTGTCGTGCCGTGCGCGACAGGCTGCGGCACGCGGAGGGTGTTGGTCGCGGCAATCGCGTTCAGTCCTTGCGCTTCCGCGGCGAACATCGGCAGATGGCGGGCATCGTTGAGCTTGAGGAAATAGCGCGAGCCGTCCGTTCCCTCCATGCGATAAGCCTCGTTGATGCTGCCTCCGCCGATGGGTGTCGCGTCGCGCGCCGAGAACGGGCGATGCGTCGCATCGCGGATGACAGTGGAAAGGCGGGAGAGAAGTTCGGGGGTCACGCCTTGAATCGCAGGTCGCCATGTTCGGTGAATTCGAACATCGGCCCCCAGGCCACTTCCCAGTAGTGCCCGTCCGGGTCGGTGAAATAGCCGCTGTAACCGCCCCAAAAGGTGTCCTGCGGCGCTTTGGCGATGTGTGCGCCCGCTTCGGCGGCGCGCGCGAAGATGCTGACGATCTCGTCCTTGCTGCGCGCGTTGTAGGCGAGGGTGACGCCGCGGAAGGTATGCGGCGCGGGCAGGCTGACTTCCTCCGCGATGTCCTCGGCGAGCTTCTCCAGCGGATAGAGCGAGAGCCACACGCCGGGCAGCGGGATGAAGGTGACGCCCTCGTATCGCGTGATGGGCGGAGTGGAGAAGATGTCGCGGTAGAAGGCGGTAGCGCGCGCGAGGTCGGCCACGCCCAGGGTGATGACGGTCATGCGCGGGATGGTCAGGTTCATGGTCGGATCACTTTGCCGTGCCGCCGGGGTCGAGTTCGACGCGTGTTTCGCCTTTCTTGCTCACCACGCGCACGCGGTCGCCGACCTTGAACGCATCCGGCGTGCCGGGCTGCATCACGTAAGTGCTTCTGCCCTCTTCACCATCCAGCTTGACCCAGATTTCCAGGCCGGGTTTGGTGGCGATGCCCGCCTGCTGGCCGAGCGTGCCACCGATCACACCGCCGAGTATCACGCCGACCGTTGAGCCGCGCCCGCCGCCGGTACTGGCGCCACCGACCTGGCCGAAGACGCCGCCGACGGAAGCACCGCCGCCGGAGCTGGCGTCCATTTCGATCGGCGTGACGCTTTCGATCACGCCCAGCCTGACGACTTCCCTGGGCGCATCGGCCGGCTTGCCGCCGAGGCCATACTGGTCACCGGCGCAGCCGGCCAGCAGCATGGCTATACCAAACAGCATATAAAGCCGTTGGCGAGTATGTAGGTGCGAATTCATTCGCACATGACGCGTTGACCGTGCGAATGAATTCGCACCTACAAGGGCGGTGTGGATGCCATGAAACATCCGTGTCATAACGGCACGGCAAAACCGAAATGTTGCCGGAATTGCGCCTTCAGTTCATCGCGGCTCGGCGCGTGGTTCTGCCCGCCGCGGCTGGCAATCTTGAGCGTGCCTAACAGCGAAGCCAGGCGACCGGTCGTCTCCCAGTCCCAGTCCTGCTGGATGCCGTGCAGCAGCCCGGCGCGATAGGCATCGCCGCAACCGGTCGGGTCAAGCAATGTCGGCGGCTTGGCGCAGGGAATGACGATCTCCTTGCCGTCGGCGTAGATGGTCGAACCTTCGCCGCCGCGCGTAATGATGAAGGCGCGCGTCATTCTGGCAAGCTCCTCGATTTTCCTGCCGGTCTTGTCCTGCAGCAGTTGCGCCTCGTAGTCGTTCACCGTCACGTAGTCGGCCTGCTCGACGAAGCGCAGCAGTTCTTCGCCATTGAACATCGGCATACCCTGACCCGGATCGAATATCCACGGGATGTCCGCCTCGTGGAATTCGCGCGCGTGCTGCAACATGCCTTCGCGCCCGTCCGGCGAAACGATTCCCAGGGTAACGTCGGCGGCGTCGCCGACATGGTTGTTCTCGGAAAAACTCATCGCGCCGGGGTGGAACGCGGTGATCTGGTTGTCATCCAGGTCGGTGGTAATGAACGCCTGCCCGGTGTAGCTGCCGGAGATGTGGCGGATGTGCGCCTGCGTAATGCCGAGCTTTTCCAGGCGCAGCGCATAAGTGGAAAAGTCGTCGCCGACCGTCGCCATGATCAGCGGGTTGCCGCCGAGCAGCTTGAGGTTATAGGCAATGTTGCCCGCGCAGCCGCCGAACTCGCGGCGCATCTCCGGCACCAGAAACGCCACATTCAGGATGTGAATTTGCTCGGGCAGGATGTGCTTCTTGAATTGGTCCGGAAACACCATGATGGTGTCGTAGGCCATCGAACCGCAAATCAGTGTGTGCATCGTAAATCCTCTTAATCATTCAAAAACGGCAAGCATGCGCGGCGATTATCCTATACCGCAGCACTTCCGCAAACTCGATCTGGAAATGACACAATGCACCCTTCCCATCGCGGTGAACCGAAACAGCCTTTCCACCGCGCGGGCGCGTTGGATTACAATCCCGTCCATCCATCGCACCGGAATACGCCATGCAACGACTCATCCTCACCCGTCCCGACGACTGGCATCTGCATTTGCGCGACGGCGCGCTGCTGCAATCGGTGCTGCCGGATAGCGCGCGGCAATTCGCCCGCGCCATTGTGATGCCCAATCTCAGGCCACCAATCACCACGACCGAACAGGCACAGTCCTACCGGGCGCGTATCCTCGCCGCCCTGCCCGCAGGAGCCGCGTTCGAACCGCTGATGACGCTGTATCTGACCGACAACGCCACGGCGCAGGAAATTCGCAAAGCCAGGGAAAGCGGCTTGGTCCACGCGGTCAAGCTGTATCCGGCGGGCGCGACCACCAACTCCGCGGC
>Ga0209000_1002093_pt1 | contig 11374 bp, 27 predicted proteins | sample RifGroD2_FD_183998 | JGI IMG/M metagenome (GOLD analysis project Ga0209000, IMG submission 183998) | Groundwater microbial communities from Rifle, Colorado, USA - Groundwater D2 (SPAdes) (version 2) | ecosystem: Environmental > Aquatic > Deep subsurface > Groundwater | place: Rifle, Colorado...
AATGGATATTGTTGGCAAGTTAATTAAATGTGTCGCTATGGACAAAGTGAAAGAAGTTTGATACGAAATTTTCATTTTATAATAATAATATAGTATAGGAGGTTATTTAATATGGGTAAGATTAAACTTAAAATCGATAAATCAAAACTACCAGATGAATTTATATTTGAATCAGATTTTATTAATAGTGAAGAAGATTTAAACACAGAATTAGGATGGTCAGAAATTGGTGATGAGATAATAAGTAAATTAATTATTGAAAAAGAATTTGTGGATGAGTGAAAATATTTTTTATATAGGAGGATTGATATTAATGTGTATAGGTTATATTTGGGATGAAGAATATTTTAAGGTTGGTGGGATATGTTGTTATACTGGTTTACCTTGCGATTTAAAAAATTATTGCCATGAATGCGAAATACCAAGTAAATAGGAGGTAAAATAATATGTTCACAGATTTCTATACAGCATATCAATTTCTTTACAATCATCCAATATTCCAAGAAGTAGTTAATTATAATAATGATATATGGAATGAAAGTCATTTTAAAGAGTGTTTAGATATTGATGTGGTTAAAGTTAATCCAGAAACAAATAGTATTGATGATGATGAAAGTAAAAATACTAAAACACAAATATGGTTAGAATGTGGTAGATTCGATAAAAAATGTAGATGGCATGATATTAATTTAGATTGTGGTGCAGATACATTTGAAGAAGGAATAGTTGAACTTGCTAATTTAGTGATGGAGTGGTATGGAGATAAAAATTGTAGGATTAAGAAATCAGATTGGGAAGATTGATTTTAAATACTAATTTTGTGGTTAAAATTTAGTTGTAAATTTAATAATAAATTACACTTCTAATATTGACATAAATTTAGATTAATGTTATAATTACATTATAAAAATATTAGGAGGTATACATAATGAAACTGCAAAATTTAAATGAATTAATGATTAGTGCTTCGGATGTTAAAAAAGAATTACCTGAAATTATGAGTAATCAAGTAACTAAACTAATTGTAAAAAATAATGTACCTGTTTCGGTTATTATGCCGTATAGCGACTATCTTTCAATGGCAGTAAATGATAATGAAGAAGAAGTTAAAAGTAAAATGATAATGATGGGGCAAGGTTTTACTATGAACAATGGAGTAGAAGTGCTAGTTACAGCAGGGATAGGTGGTACATTTTCAAAAGATGATTTAGTAATAAAAGTATTTCATAAGATGAAGAATTCAGATGATTTAAAACTCTTTCACACTTTTAATATAGGTTCTCCAAGTATAGAATTAACTATGACTACAGATGAAATAAGAAAACACTATCAAGAGAAAAATTAATAAAAATCACGCTGCTAAGATATTAAATTGATGGATATTTATTCTTCCATCAATTTAATATAAAATGAGGTATTAAATAGGAGGTATTTAAATTTTGCCAATATATGAATTTATTAATTCTAATAAAGAAAAATATTTTAAATGGTTGTATAATTTAATACCAGATCAATTTCCTAGAATATGTGATTTAGCATCAGACATATTAGCCTCATACTTAATTAAAAACTATCCTACTTATAATATTAAATTTATTAGAGGTAAATTTGATTGTTGGAGTCATTATTGGATTGAGGTAGATAATAAAATTCTTGATTTTACAGTAGTACAATTTTTTAATAATAATGATAAGATGTTTTGTTTTTATTACTCAGCAATTAAATGTTTTCAAAAATATTATGCTCCATTTCATAATTCACCGTTTATTCCAGAGATATATTATAATAGATATAAAAAATATGAAGAATTTAAACCTAGTTATATTAGTGATGATTATGATGTAGATTTTGATAAATATTTAAAACAAATTGAAAGTATAATTGATAATTTTGAGTAAATAATAGGAGATAAAATTTATGGACGTAAAGAATTGTTTTTCAAATGTAGATGATTGGGTATTATTTAAAGCATTTGAGGAATTTCTTGAGCATGAAGAAACAGGTAATTTGAAAAGTGGTATAATCAAAAATCTTACATATCAAATAAAACAATTTCAAACCATTTCTATAGCAATTAATTTTGTAGAAATGGAATTGTTAAAGGAAATGGCAATGAGATATTATGAGAAAGGTTAAATATTAATATTTGCTTGACAGAATACTAAAATAATGTTAAACTGTCAGAAATACATATAAGGAGGTTGCTTATTTGATTACAAATGATAAAGAAAAATATGAATTAATGTTAATTTATACTACATTTAATGAATTAGTAAAACATTTAAAAGAAATAAAAATTGAAGATTATCTTGAGGATGATACTACTTTTCAATTTTTATTAACTGCATCTAATAATAGATTGATTGATTTTGATAATTTATTATGGGATAATAATGTTTTAGGAAATGAATAAAGTTTAAGGAGAAATTAATCATGAAAAAGACTAAATATCCAATAGACCAAACTTATAGTATTGATAGTTGTGTTTGTCCTTATTGTGGGCATGAATTTAATGGTAAACGTGCCATTAATAATGATTTGGATACAAGATTAATAGAGTGTCCTAAATGTGAGAAAGAAATGGAAGTATATCCTTCTGTAGAATATTGGTGCGTTGCTATTAAAGATAAGGATGGTGAATAAATTATGGACAATATAGACAAAAACGAAATTATTAAGGAATTAATTGATGCATTAGAATATTCTATAAACAAATTGCATTCAGTAGATGCTATAGACGAGTATAATGTTTTAAATGATAAATATGAAGAATTTATAGAAAAGTGTAAAGATATAATTAAAAGTAAACGAATTATTATTAAAGAGTGTCCAGGAGATGGGAATGTACGTTGTATTGATTGTACTTGTTATTTATGTGATAATAACTGTGAAGAATGTAATGTTGAGAATTGTGAACCCAAGGGAGATAGTATATAAATAAGGAGAAAATTATGAAAATACCTAAATGTAAAGAATGTGAATTTATGTATGAAACTATAGTGGCAGATTATAGTAAAATTAAAGAACATCGTTGTCAATATATTGAAAAACGCAAATATGAAAATGGTATTACTGAAAATATTCAATGGGATAAATGGATAAAAGGAAATGAATTTAAATCAAGTCCCAAATGGTGTCCTAAAAGAAATATTAATACCATATAAACCTTTTGTTCAAATTATAAGGAGGAATTGAAAATGTTTAATAAAGGTAAATATTATAATATTATACTTAACATAATGGGTTGCAATAAATATGGAGCAGGTGGAGTAAATTATATTTATAAGTGTCAAATGAAAGAGATATTTAATACTATACCTCATTATTTTGAAGATACTCATATCGTTGATAAAGAAGAATTTAAAATTTCAATGAGATGGGTATTAGCAGATATATTTGGTGGTGGATGTGAGGTTGAAGAACCAGAGGATTTATTTGAGGGAATATAGTAAATTAATTAATAAGAGGAGTGAGATTATGAATTATCATAACCTAATCATAGAAGAATTAAACCAACAAAGATTATCTCAAATTGAATATCTTAAAGATTGTGAAGATGATGAAAATGAAAACATACTAATTTCTATCACAGCAATTGAAATTTCTATAAATTATTTTAACATTAGATTTGACAACAATCTGAAACATTACAATAATGATGAAGAAAGAGCATATGATTTACATTCTGCCAAGAAAGCATTAGAGTATTTTAATATCTATGTTGAAGAAATCTATTTTATAGGCAAGGAAAAGACACAGAATAGATTTACCTTTAGAAAAGAATTAAGAAATATAATTAATGTTTTGCATAATGTAGTGAATAACAATTAGAAATAAATCAGAAAGGAACTGATGATGAAAAATATAATCATAGCAACATTTACTTTACTTTTTGTATTTACGTTTTCAAATGAGTTATCTTATAGTCAGCAAGTTAATAAATCAATACAATCAGTTAATATTCATAATCCTCCTGTTATACCTTTGAAATTAGAAAAAGAAAATAATTATATAAAAATGCAAGTGACTGGATATGACCTTAGTGTTCAATGTTGTGGGAAAACTTATTCTAATCCCTCTAGGGGTATAACTAAAAATGGTTATAATCTAAACAATAAATCTCATAGTCAAGCATATACCGTATCTTCTAATAGATTTCCAATGGGAACAAAATTAGAATTAAAGTTTCCAGAATCTCATGAAAAGTATGATGGAATATATATTGTTAGAGATACGGGAAACTTTGGCAATAATATATTAGATGTTTATTTAGGTGATTTTGGAGAAAAGGTTCATCAAGATACTATTAAATTTGGAAGAGTAGATGTAAAGGTTGAAGTGATTAAGAAATAAAATAGAATGAATATAATAATAAAATAATTATTGACATTATAGGTGATATAGTTTATTATATATTTATAGAATTAATTAATCGGAGGTAAATTATATGTCAATTCGTAATATTGGATTTGCGTGTATGTCTCTAAAATGCAATACTAAATATAAAACATTTAGACTTGCTAATTTTAATGAGCATAGACTATATCAAACTGTAATGCACAATATAAAAGAAACTGAAAGAACCATTAGACAATGTATTGTAGATGGTATTAAAATGTTTAGATTAAGTTCTGATATTGTACCATTTGCTACTCATGAAGTATCTAAAGGTATAGATTTTATGTCTTGGATTAGAAGTGATTTAAGGCGTATAGGTGAATTATGCAAAGATAATGAAATACGCTGTAGTATGCATCCGTCACAAATTGTTAATATAAATTCACCTAATAAAGATGTTGTTAGGTCTTCAATAAAGGATTTAATTTATCATTATAATTTACTGAATTCTATGAAATTGGATGATTTTAATATAATCATTCATGTAGGTGGAGTATATGGTGATAAAGTAGAAGCAATGAAGCGATTTGTTAAAGTATTTAATAAATTACCAGAACAGTTACGGAATCATATTGTATTAGAGAATGATGATAAAAGTTATACTATTAATGATGTTATGGAAATACATAAGCATACCGGATTGAAGATTGTGCTTGATATATTACATCATTATTGTTGCAATGATGGTTCAGAATTAGATTTAAAGTCTATATTTGATACTTGGAATGGCAAATGTCCAAAGATTCATATAAGCTCTCCTAAATCAGATAAAGAGTTTAGAAGTCATGCTGATATGATTGATTTTGATTATTGTAAGGAGTTTTTAAATCAAGCAGAATGTTATGAATTTGATATTATGATTGAGGCAAAAGGAAAAGATTTAGCAGTTGAAAAATTTAAAAAAGATTTAATAGAATACAAAAATAATAATATTGACACATGGTAAAATGTATGATAGAATAATTGTTAGATAGATAATAAATATAAGAGGAGATAGATAAAATGAAAATACTACAAATACCAGTTAAATATCAAAAAGATGATACAGTATATACTACAAAACAATCAAAATTAGAAAAAATTTGTTCTATATGTGAAGGGACAGGTAAAATTAAATATAATGATAAAGACATGAGATGCCCTGAATGTATGGGAGCAGGTAAGTTTACTTCAAATAAAATGATACATACTGTTTGTGATGAACCGTTTATTATTTATATGACTAAAATTACTGTAAATAATAATGGGAATATTATAATAAAATACAAAGGACACTGTGGATTTAGCAATATGAATAGAATGGAAGAAAGTTTATTCTTGACAAAAGAAGAAGCACAAGTAAGATGTGATGAATTAAATAAGGAAACAATTATTATTTCAATTGATAATATTATTATTCAAGATAGTTTTAAAAACACACAACCTTCATTGGACAAGATTCAAAAAAAATTAGAATATTATAAGAAATATAATAGATTTGATAAGCGTATTGTAATTAATAAGGATAATGTGTTGCAAGATGGTTATATTACTTATTTGATTTGTAGAATGTTATATATTAAAACAAACAAAGTTGTGGTTGAGTAAGTTATAATAGAAGAATGGTTTTATGATGAAATTAAAAAGGAGTGTATTATGAGTAAGCATTATGAATTTATACATAAAAAAGTAATAGATATTTGTAATTGTATTTTTGGTAATATAAAAACAAAAACAGATGCAAAAGAAACTATATTACTAATGATTGCTACATCTTGTAAATTATATGAAAGTGACAATAACTTCAGAAATAAAATTAATGAAACTGAAAGATATATAAAATTAAAAATGAAAATGGAAAAATTATAATAATAAAAAGGAGAATATAAAAATGTTTACTTGTTATAATGAAGATACTCATAATTGTGACGGTAGATGTCAAGGTGCATCAAATTGTCCTTTAGCACATGATATAAATATAAGTAAAAGAGTAATGAAATTATATATTAAACAAGCAATCGAACGGAAGAAAGAATGGGATAAATTTACTGAAGAATTACATCAAGATGAAGAATTTATAAAAGAAATTAAAAGTATTTTAGATAAATTTAATTATGGAAGGAGAGCAGATAAATAATGAATAAAATTGATCGTTTAATTTACGAATCAGAAAAAGGTCAATCAATCTATAATTTTGCAGAAGAACTTTGTGAAGAATATAAATTATACAATATAGAATTTTATGGTATTTTTAATGATATTAATTTAGTAGTAAATCAATATGAAAATCCTATGTCTTTGTATTGGCATTATATGTATAAAAGAGAATTAGAAAGGAGTAAATAATTATGAAATACCCAAACTACATTAAAATCTACTTTGAAAATGAAGAATGGTGTGCAAAATTAAACACAAAGAAGAAAGAATATTTTTCAGAGGATTTAGCATTGAGTTGTACAAAAGGTAAAGAAAATGAATTAGTTATTTTCGAAAATGAAACTTATCCTATAGAAGATTTAAAAAATGAAGGATTAAAATATGAGAAGATAACTGAAAAAGAATACAAAGAATCTATAAGGCAAAAACTTAAACAGCAATTTAAAGAAGAAATAGAGAGATTGTATAAAAGAATAGAGGAAACTAAAAGAGAAGAAGAATTGATTTTAAGTAAGTATTGTTAATGGGGAGAATTAATTTATGAAATATATTTGTAAAAGCATTGAAAAATGTCCTTGTCAAAATTATGATACTGAATTACGAACAATGACTTGTGATAGTGAATTTAAAGAAGATTGTTCACATTGTTTTGAGGCAGAAAAGAATGAAGAATCATCTTTAAGATGTCCAGTATGTAAATACAAATATAAATCTAGTGAAGATTTAATAGAAATTATGAGTGATAATAATTTTTATATCCCTAATCCAGAAATAAAAGAATATCCTTGGCTTAGTGATAAAGTAAGAGTAATATTATTTGGTTGCCCGAAGTGTCATAGTGTATGGTTTGTAGATTAAAATAAATATAATATAAAAGGAGTAAATAATTATGCGTATAACTATTGACAAGAAATTATATTTTAAACCTATTAATATACCAATTAAATCTAGTGAAAAGTTATCTTGTGTAAATTGTGTATTATCAAAAGCATGGCCTTGGGCATTGACTTTTGGAATGTTTTATGGATTGGCTGTGTTGGGATTAAGATGTTTTTAGATTTAGATAATACATATAAAAGGAGAATATAAATATGATATACATAACCGGAGATTTGCATGGTGGGATAGAAATTAGTAAATTAAATGCAAAAAATTTTCCACAACAAAAACTATTAAGCAAAGATGATTATGTAATTGTCACAGGAGATTTTGGATTAGTATTTGATGAATCAAAAGAAGAAATGTTTTGGAGAAATTGGTTACATGAGAGAAATTTTGTTACTTTATTTGTAGACGGAAATCACGAGTGCTTCCCATTACTTAATAAATTCCCTATTCAACAATGGAATGGTGGAAAAGTACATTTTATAAATGATTCCATAATACATCTTATGCGTGGTCAAGTTTATACTATTGATGGATTAAAATTTTTTACTATGGGTGGAGCAACTTCAATAGATAAACATCGTAGAATCGAAGGTAAGTCATGGTGAAAAGAAGAAATACCAAATAGAAAAGAATTTGATGAAGCATTTAATAATCTTGATAAACATGATTGGATTGTAGATTATGTAATTTCACATACATGTTCTACTAGAATTATGCAACAGATGTCATATATTAAAGAAAACAATTCATTAAATAAATTCTTTGATATGCTTGAAGGAGATTTAGAATATAAACATTGGTATTTTGGACATTTTCATAATAGTGTAGGTATAGATGAAAAACACACAATGGTTTATAATGAGATAATAAAATTAATTTAAAGGAGAAAATAAATATGAACGATAAAAATAAAAGAAACTTTATTAAAGCGATTAATAATAATTTACAATGGAGAATATTCTTAAAAAGTGATTATGAAATTGATATTGTAGATAGATACCTTAATGGAGAATCATTTAAATCTATAAGTAATACATATGGTGTTTGTTCAGCAACTATTAGAAATCATATCTTAGGTTCTGGTAAATTTTATAAAGGTGGCATTTATAAGAGAATAACTCATTATAGAAATGTAAATAAAAATTAGACACCTCACAAACCCTTGTAATATAAGGATTTCTAAAACCGAAAATAATGATAAAAGTGTAATTTTATACAAAGTTAAAAATTTAAAAGGAGAGATAAATATAATATGAGATATTTAATTTGGTATTTTAAAAGTAGTTTTTGTAAACATGAATGGATATATGAAGAAAGAATTTGGACTGGTTGTAGTCTTTTAGGACAACAATCTAGTGGAGTAACTATTTCTGCACCTTGTAGTAATTGTGATGGGATATTCTTTGAAGTAGTTAGAGATTAAAACAACACACAAAAGGATGATTTGGTTATGAATTTATTAGACAATAAAAATCTTATGGAACAAGTTTATAAAAAGTATCCAAGAAAAGAAATGTATCCAAATACTTATTATGATGGATTACATAATTGTTTTGATAATTCACAGGTGATTTATTGTGAATCAGACATAGATATTTGTAGATGTAATCTATGCGGTGATGAATGGGAATGTAAATGTAGTTTTGATAATAATTTTAGTTAAAAATATGAAAAATAATCCTTGACAATTAAACAGAATACTAATATAATAGTAAACAGATACAGCAATGATAAAATAACTAAGTAATTAATATAATAAAAATATAAATTAAAAGGAGATTATAAACATGTCAAATTTTAAAAAATTTAAAGAATTATTTCAAAAAAATTTTAAGGAGTTAACTAAAGATGCTAGTCATTTGTTTCAAGTAGAATTAAACAAAGATGAATTATGGGATAAAATTTACCTCGATAGTTTTAAACCTGAAGATAATCAAATATTTAGACAAAGAAGAGAGTACGATTGCGGTTGTTGTAGACAGTTTATTAAAAATATCGGCAATGTAGTTCTCTTCAAAGATAATCAAATTAAAACTATTTGGGAATTTGATGCAAAAAGTGAGATATTTCAACCAGTAGTGGATGCATTAGATAAATATGTAAAATCTCATGTTGTATCAGATGTGTTTGTTAGTAAATTAAAGAAAATTGGTACAGATAAGAATTTTGAGCAATTAGGAAATGGGCAAATTAATACATGGGAACATTTTTATCTTGAGCTGCCTGAAAAATTTATTACAAGATTAAGTAAATCTGAAGGAGAAATCAAAGGTGAATTTAGAAGTACAAGAGATGTGTTTAAAGGTTCATTAGATAAAATAACAGAAAATAGTTTATTAACTGTTTTAGAATTAATTTCTCAAAATTCATTATATCGAGGAAAAGAATGGGAAGGTGTATTGACGGAATTTTTAAAGTATAAAAAAGAATATGATAAATTAAAAACAACAGAAGAAAAAGAAAACTATACATGGGTACAGTCAGTCAAAGTTGGTGGTGCAATTGGAAGACTTAAGAATCATTCAATGGGAACATTGCTTACTAATATAAGCGAAGGTATGGATTTAGATACAGCAGTTGGAAAATTTGAATTTATTGTAGGTGATGGGTATAAAAGACCTAATCCGGTATACACACAAAAAATGTTAAATGATTTCAAAAATAAGATTATTGAATTAGGATATTTAGAATCATTAGACCGGAGATTCGCACAGTCAAGTGACATTAGTGTTAATAATGTATTATTCTCTAATAAAGATTCTGCTAAAAAAATACAAGGTGGATTAGATGTCTTTGATGAAATGTCAAAAGGAATTCCTCTTAATCCCAAGAAATTTTCTAAAGTTGCAGAAATTACCATTGATGATTTTATTGAAAATGTATTACCTACGGCAAGAGAGATTGAAGTGTTTTTAGAAAACAAACATTCTAGTAATATGGTATCTCTTATTGTACCTGAAATTAAAGACAGTAAAACAATGTTTAAGTGGGATAATAACTTCTCATGGGCATACACAGGTAATATTACAGACAGTAGCATGAAGGATAGAGTTAAATCTGCTGGTGGAAAAGTAGATGGAGTATTAAGATTTAGTATTCAATGGAATGATGGGAAAGTGCATGATAAAAATGATTTAGATGCACATTGTATTGAACCTAGTGGTAATGAAATTTATTATAGAAATAGCACAAATAGGAATACTACTGGTGAATTAGACATTGATATAACCAGACCAGTACCAAATGAACCTGCCGTTGAAAATATCACATGGGCAAATAAAAATAAAATGCAAGAAGGAATTTATAAATTCTTTGTTCATAATTTTGCACATAGAGGTGGTAAAGAAGGATTTAGTGCAGAAGTAGAGTTTGATGGACAAATATTTAGTTTTGAATATAATAAAGAGGTAAGGCAAGGTGAGAATATTCAAGTCGCAGAAGTTACGTTTAGTAGATCAAATGGATTTAGTATTAAAGAAAAATTACCTTCAAATGTGTCAAGTAAAGAAATATGGGGTTTAAAAACTAATCAATTTGTTCCTGTAAGTGTAATTTGTTATAGTCCCAATTACTGGAATTTACAGCAAGGGATCGGTAATAAGCATGTGATGTTCATGCTGAAGGGCTGTTGCAACTCAGAAAAACCGAATGGAATGTTCAATGAATATTTGAATCAAGAACTAAATCAGTATAGAAAAGCTACAGAAGCATTGGGTAGTAAGATGGCAGTAAAAGATACACCAGAACAACTTTCAGGATTAGGTTTTTCGTCAACTAAGAGAAATGAATTAACTGTTAAAGTTAAAGGTAATACAGAGAGAATGTTAAAAATTAAATTTTAAATAAAATAAAAAATATAAATTAAAAAAGGAGAAATGATTATTATGACAACCAACAATGTAAATATGTTTGAAGTAGCAGTTAAAGGCAAGTTTAGATTTCCGTATAAGGG
>Ga0209000_1002096_pt1 | contig 11359 bp, 10 predicted proteins | sample RifGroD2_FD_183998 | JGI IMG/M metagenome (GOLD analysis project Ga0209000, IMG submission 183998) | Groundwater microbial communities from Rifle, Colorado, USA - Groundwater D2 (SPAdes) (version 2) | ecosystem: Environmental > Aquatic > Deep subsurface > Groundwater | place: Rifle, Colorado...
TCCAGATAATACGCATTATCCTACAGAGAAACTTGTTAAAGATACCTTAGATTTAAAAGAAGTATTAGTTAATAAAGTAAGCGATTTTCAAGCTACTCCAGATAATACGCATTATCCTACAGAGAAACTTGTTAAAGATACCTTAGATTTAAAAGAAGTATTAGTTAATAAAGTAAGCGATTTTCAAGCTACTCCAGATAATACGCATTATCCTACAGAGAAATTAGTTAAAGATACTTTAGATTTAAAAATAAATACTACAATAGCACTCATATCAAGATTTGAAGAAATGGATGCGTCTAGTGTTGAAACTTTACACGATACTGATTTATATATATTAGCAACAGAAACTGGAGAATTTATCAATTTTAGAAGTTTATATATATAAATAAACATAGGTGGGTGATTATACTATGGCAAAACGAATAGATCAGTTACCATTAGTAGTCCTTGGAGATGGAGATAGGATTCCAATTTATGACTCTTCGACAAATAGTGTTGCAGTCATAAATCCAAGCGATATTGTTACTAGTCAAGTATTGACAAATGTTGTATCAAAATCTGCTAATTATACAATCATATCAGATGATAATTCAACTGTATTTTCTAATAATGGCCAAACTATCGATCTTATTTTTACACTTCCGGCAGTAAATACAGGAGTTGAATATGGATTTCTTGTAGAAGTAAATGGTAAATTTATTACAGTACGTGGTCAGACTATAAATTTATCAGACAATACTACAACCACAGAAATTAAAAGTAGCATTAAAGGAAGCAAATTAGTATTGTTTGGAGGATTAGATGGTTATTATATCCACTCCATGTCCGGTACTTGGGAAGTTGTGTGATGATATATGGTAAGAAAGTTTATTGGAAATTTAGATAGTGAATCTCCTATATATGAAGATGCATGTAAAAATATAGTAGATAAAAGTCTAATAGTCTACAGTAATAAAATTAGATCAGTATTAAAACCAAGTGCCGAATATATAATAACCTTAACAGAAATAACGGGTGTTGATGAATTAGTGTCCTTAATAGTATTCTCTGAATATTATGATGCGTCAGTTATGGATTTTCATATTAATGGCAAATCACAAAAGGTTCCAGAGAATGCATATGATAGCGGCGATCTTATATTTACAGATAAATATAATAATGAATTAGAATTTATAATTACACACGTCGAAAATGCTTATCCGGCATATGGTTTAAGATTGCTCATACTATGTAGCAATATTGATACTATTATTCTTAGATGTGTTGGAGGCTCAAATGCACCAAACAGAGGATATTCATCTACTAAATTTATTTGGGATAAATCATATGATTTCACTGATTATTCATATGAAGCATTTCGCCCAGTATTAAGGTATTTACCAGAAGATTTAACTTCTGAAGGATTATTATCTACATGGGTAGATAGTGGATATTCTCCATCATTAGTTAGAGATGCTATTCAAAATACAGATATGAATAAACCATCTGTTGTGTCAAATGTATTAAATGGATATCCTATATTAAGATTTTCTGGAGATAATTATCTAGATATATCTAATGCTGCATCAGTAACAAGACAAAATAAATATTCAAATATTTTTGCAGTTGTAAGATGTACTAATATTATTACATCTCCACAATATATTATACTTTTTAAAGATAATTCTGATGGAATACGATTTGCCTTAGGTATTGAATTAGGAAAATGGAAAATATGGGGTAAATTTCTAGATTCAGAATCTACGAATTCTCTAACATATGGAGATGTCATATTAAATGAATGGGTTATAATTCATGCAAAAATAGCAGATTCAATCGCAGATACTAAATATATTATTAGACTTAATGGTATTGAGACATTAAGAACTGCTACTAGAAATACAACTACTGGGATTAGCAATACTGATTCTACAGCAGTTAGAATAGGATGTAGAGATCCAGGAGATGGCCATTTTATAGGAGATATTGCTGAGATTAGATTTTCGCAGGAGTTCACTACGACTGAACATAGGTGGGAAGATGCTAGAGCTGCTAAAAAATATAATCTAGAATCATTATTACCTACAAACTATCCATGGTATAAAACCACATATAAAAAATTAAGACAAAATATGTTTTCTACTGTAGAGATTATTATATGAGTAGGTGAATATGAATGGTTCGTAAATATATTATGGGTATTGATTTTTATTCAGATGAAGACTTTGTTTCAAAGATAATAGAACTTGGAGATCCAAATATTGTGATTATCGATCAAAAAATTAGGACCCTATTCGATTCAAATTATATCTATAAAATATTATTCACATCAGCAACTACTGCTAGAATTATTGGAGATTTCTTTATAGGTGAAAGTTCTAGTAGTGACTCTAATATATATGACTTTCACGTGGATAATAAAAGCGAAGTATTTCCATCTGATATATATAACAGTGGAGAATTAGCATTTTTTGATCAAAATGGAAATTTAATAAAATTCTTAGTTAATTCAATTTCTGGAATAGCCCCAAATAGAATTGCAGAATTATATGTAGATATTGCAACAAATTCGGATTTTATATATTTATGTGGTATAAATAATCAATTATCTGTAAATCGAAGCGAAAGTTCATATATCTGGGATGGGTCTATAGTTAAACAAACTATATCTCATACAATACAACTTATTTAGAGGGGGAAATAACAATGTCAATGTCTTATCAAAGAGCCGATACAACCCTTAATGCAGCTTTAAGAAATACTGCAACTCCACATATTCAATTACACACGGCAAATCCTGGAGCTACTGGTGTAGCTAGTTTAGCAAGCACTACAAGAAAATCAATAGCATTCAATGCGCCTGAAAATCATCCATCTGCTACTAGCCGACGAGTATTGTCGTCTAGTGGTGCAACTTGGACTGGTGCTGAAATAGCAGCAAGTCAAACAGTTACACATTTTAGTATTTGGTCTGCGGCAACTGGTGGAACCGTAGAGTTCATATCGACAGTTGCTGTAAATAAAGTCGTTGGTAGTGATGGTGTTGCTATAGCATCTGGAGCTATTGAGGTCATATTATCTGTATATGCTAAGCCTTGATAATATATATATTATTTTAATATTCTAAATATAATCACCTAAAATTATAATTTTAATAATTTTAGGTGATTATTCTATTTTAATAATTTATTAGCATATATAACTGTGAGGATGGTGTATAATGCGAGGAACATATGCCGTAACTGGTAGTGCAACTACAATAACTGCAATTTCTGCAACATTATTCGGTAAAGCAAATCTGTGGGTATTCGAATTTAACAATCTTGTACCAGCCACAGGAGAGAAAATAGCGGCGACGTCAAATACTGAAATAATACCAGAAGATTGTACATTATATATAGAATTTACTGGAACTCTATTATTATTACAGTATATAGTGAATGCTTCAACTAATGTTATTGCATATAAAACAGCAGATGGTGGTTGGGTTAATCAAATAAATTCATTTACTAAAAATACGTCAATAGCTTTATATATTAGTCACCTAGGGAATTCTGCAGTATCTGGCACTATTACTATTAGAATAAATAATTCCAGTGGCCGCATTATGTCACAAATTACTTGGGATCTATACAAATGTTATTTAACAACAGCATGCGTAGTTTATAAAAATCTACCAGATGACTGTTCAGAATTACAAGCTATGAGAAAATTGCGAGACTACTATAGTGACAAACCTGGATATTCTGAGTTAATAATGGAATATTATGAACTATCGCCAAAAATTATTAGCCGTATAAATCTAGAAAATGACCCAAGTATGATGTATGATAAAATATATGATAGTGTAAAGATATGTGAAGGGTTTATCGCCATAGGAGATTGGCAAAATGCTCATGATGAATATTTAAATATGTATAATACACTTTTAGTTAAATATAATATTAAAGAGTTATAATGAAAAGTGGTGATGATTAATGGCGGAGTTATATTCGCAATATCGTAAAGTTGGAGACTCCGTATGGTTAGAAACTAATAAATCCACATTATCGTCTATAAATGGCGAGCAAGAGTTTTCATTCAATATATCCAATTTAATATATGGTACAGTATATGAATACAGAGCAGCTGTTGATTGGGGAAGTGGGCCATCATATGGATCAATAGCGCAGTTTACAACACCTACTCCAGTATTTGTTACTGGAATATCACAATCTACCAACTCAACCACATTATCATTGACTTCTATTTCAAGACCAACTGGGATATCACAATCTACTAACTCAACCACATTAGCATTAACATCTATTTCTAGACCTACTGGAATATCCCAATCAACTAATTCAACCACATTAGCATTAACATCTATTTCTAGACCTACTGGAATATCCCAATCAACTAATTCAACCACATTAGCATTAACATCTATTTCCATCCCTACTGGTGTATCCCAATCAACTAATTCAACCACATTAGCATTAACATCTATTTCCATCCCTACTGGTATGTCAGATTCCAGCAGCTCAACTATATTAGAATTGATTTCCATTCTCGATTCGCTTAGTTCACTATCTATAACTGATAGTATATCTGATATTATTTTAAATACACAAATATCATTATCGATGGAGTCACAATCTGAGGCCAGCTCAACATATGATATGTTTTTTGTCCCAAAATTAGATATCTTAACAGAGACTTTTACAGATACGATTAGTTATATAATAAGTGAGTCATATCCAATATGCGAATCGAATGTTGAGACACGTTCTAGTATTGAATTTAACACATTAATCGACTTAAGCTTAACATGTCCATCCTACACCTTTTTAAATTTACAATTTGAGGCTGGTGATGAAATAGTGTCGAAATTGTATTATAATGGAATAAACTTCGAAGATGAATATTTTGCAGATGCTGCAAGATCAATTTTAAATAATGATATAGATAGTATTAATGGTAGATTAAAATTAACATCAATGTCGTCTTTTATATATCAGATAAATTTAAGTAATATTTCCACACTTTCATCAATAATCGATTTAATTATCGGAGAATCAGATACCATAACAGATACGATTGACTTATCTGTAGAAAGTGAAAAATTTCCTTCTTGCTCATATGAAGGTGGAGATTTTGCATTTTTAGATTATACTGGAAAAGAATTACCATTCGCGATAATATCCGTATCCGGAATATCGCCAAATAAAATTGCCAGAGTATATATAGATATAGAGAATTCAAATACCAAATATATTGTAATTAGAGGTTTTGGTGGATTAAATTCTCAAAATAGGAGTAGAGGTGAGGGTTTATATGATTGGACGAATCCTCAAAGACCTACGGTTTCTATCTTATAAAAATTAATATAAAATAGGGGTGATGAGAAATGAAGTTTAGACGAGGAAAGAATATTGATATCAATAAAGTAATACCAGATAAGGAGACTATTATTTATAATGAGGAAACTGGACGATTGCTTGTTGGTGATGGAGTAACAATAGGCGGTGTTTCAATAACGTCTGATGTTGCAGATGATGTATATAATAAAGATGAGGTAAATACTTTAATTTCAAATAAGGCTAATACAGTTCATACACATACAGAATCCCAAATATCTAATCTTGATAAATATACAAAATCAGAAGTAACTGCATATTTAGAAACTAAAGAAATTCTCACTAATAAAGTTGCAGAATTTCAAACTATTCCAGATAATACTCATTATCCTACAGAAAAATTAGTTAAAGATCAATTAGATACTAAATCTCCTACAGCACATACTCATGTAGAAGCTGATATTACAGATTTAGATAAATATACTCAAGACGAAGTTGATACATTATTACTTGAAAAATCAGATACTACTCATAATCATCCACAATCAGATATAGCCAATTTAGATACAGCATTAGCTGCAAAAGAGAATAATTCTAATAAGGTAGCTGAATTTCAAGCTATTCCAGATTATATACATTATCCATCTGAGAGATTAGTTAAGGATCAATTAGACACTAAAGAGAATCTTACTAATAAGGTTACAGCATTTAGTTCTCCTACTGATACTCAATATCCTACTGCCAAATTAGTTAAAGATCAATTAGATACTAAATCTGTAACTGGTCATACACATGTAGAAGCTAATATTACTGACTTAGATAAATATACACAAGCCGAGACGAATACTTTACTGGATACCAAAGAGAATCTTACTAATAAAGTTACAGAATTTCAAACTACCACAGATAATACTCACTATCCTACTGAAAAATTAGTTAAGGATCAATTAGATACTAAATCTAATACCGGACATATTCATACTGAAACTGATATAACGAATTTAACTTCCGATTTGGCATTAAAAGCTCCACTAGATTCTCCAGCTTTAACTGGAACACCAACTGCACCGACAGCCGCTGTCGGTACAAATAGTACTCAAATAGCGACAACAGCATTCACAAAAGCCCTTGTGGATGCTAGTGTTTCAGGATTATTAGATTACCGAGGAGGATTTGTCCCAGAAACAACTAGTGGAGCTACCGGATTTCCAACAACTGAAGGTTCTGGTACTTCTGGAGCTATTATGAAAGGAGATGCATTTATTGCATCTGCAAATGGATTTATAACAACTGAGGTTATTAATTCTGGAGATATGATTATTGCAAGTATAGATTCTCCAGGTCAAATATTGGCTAATTGGAATATTATACAGAGAAATATTACATATACACCAGAAGATCAAGCAAATAAAGCTACAGTATTTACTACAGTTAATGATACATTATATCCAACAGTAAAAGCTGTTAAGGATCAATTAGATACTAAATCTGTAACTGGCCATACTCACGTGGAAGCTAATATTACAGATTTAGATAAATATACTCAGGCCGCAACTAATACTCTATTAGCAACAAAAGAAAATCTTACTAATAAAGTTACATCATTTAGTTCGCCAACAGATACTCAATATCCTACTGCTAAATTAGTTAAAGATCAATTAGATACTAAATCAGTAACTGGTCATACTCATGTAGAAGCCAATATTACAGATTTAGATAAATATACACAAGCAGCTACTAATACATTATTAGCTACTAAAGAGAATCTTACTAATAAAGTTACAGCATTTCAAACTACTCCAGATCATACTCATTATCCTACTGAGAAATTAGTTAAGGATCAATTAGATACTAAATCGGCGACGGGTCATACACATGTAGAAGCTAATATTACTGACTTAGATAAATATACTCAATCAGCTACAGATACATTATTAGCAACAAAAGAAAATCTCACTAATAAAGTATCTGCATTTCAAACTACTCCAGATCATACTCATTATCCTACTGAGAAATTAGTTAAAGATCAATTAGATACTAAATCCGTAACTGGTCATATACATACAGAATCAGACATCACTAATCTAACTTCAGATTTGGCATTAAAAGCCCCATTAGCCTCCCCAGCTCTTACTGGAATACCAACTGCGCCTACAGCAACTGTTGGAACGAACAATACTCAAATAGCAACAACAGCATTTACCAAAGCTCTTGTGGATGCCAGTGTTGCTGGATTGTTAGATTACCGAGGTGGGTTTATCCCAGAAACAACTAGTGGAGCTACAGGATTTCCAACAACTGGAGGTTCTGGTACTTCTGGAGCTGTATTAAAAGGAGATGCATTTATTGCATCTGCAAATGGATTTATAACAACTGAGGTTATTAATTCTGGAGATATGATTATTGCAAGTATAGATTCTCCAGGTCAAACATTATCCAGTTGGAATATTATACAGAGAAATATTACATATACACCAGAAGATCAAGCAAATAAAGCTACAGTATTTACTACAGTTAATGATACATTATATCCAACAGTAAAAGCCGTTAAAGACCAATTAGATACTAAGACCAACACCGGACATACTCATGTAGAAGCTAATATTACAGATTTAGATAAATATACTCAAGCAGCTACTAATACTCTATTAGCTACCAAAGAGAATTTAACAAATAAAGTTACAGCATTTAGTTCTCCTACCGATACACAATATCCTACAGCTAAATTAGTGAGTGACCAATTAGCAACTAAATCTGCAACTGGTCATACTCATGTAGAAGCCAATATTACAGATTTAGATAAATACACTCAAGCAGCTACTAATACTTTATTAGCCACTAAAGAAAATTTAACAAATAAAGTTACAGCATTTCAAACTACTCCAGATAATACACATTATCCTACAGAAAAATTAGTTAAAGATCAATTAGATACTAAATCTGATACAAATCATACTCATCCAAATCCAATAATAGGTATCGATAAACAGTTGATTTTTAATGATACAGATGTATTAGTTGGTAATGACGATCTCACATTTGATAAAACTGAAAGAAAACTTATTATACAAAATCTACAAATTAAAGGTGGGCCAATTGCTAAAGAAGTTTTAAGAGTAGACATTGCTGGAAATGTATATATTGAAGATATTTATAAGGATTATGGATATTTTGATGACCCAACTGATGGTATACGAACCCTGTTTAATGGCGGACTACTATCAGAAGATAGTTATATAGGTGTGAATATTGTAAGTTTTGGATATTTGTCATCAAATTCATATGATACGATATATAGTTTAGGAGGATTAGTATGAGTGACAAATTTCAAATTAGGAATATGACAGATATTGAGCTATTAGATTATACACCATATTCTGGCGAACCAATATGGAATACAGATAATGAAGCTCTATATATTGGAGATGGCAATACAGTTGGTGGAATACGCCAAAATAGTATAAAGATACCAACAAAAGGTGATTGGACTACAACTTATACACCATCTGTTCCAAATATAAGTGATATAAAAGTTGGAAAATATTTTAAAATTAATAATGCAGTATTATTTACAGCAGAAGCTACTTGGTATAATGGCATATCAACAGGCACTCAAACTGTTACGATTTCATATCCACCTCCAGGTAAGGCACTTTTAAACACAAAACCCACTATAGTAAATATTGGAGATGGGATTATATCGGATGTAACGATATCCGATTCCGGTTTTGATTGCATATTTGAAATGCGTCCCTCTGGTATAATTGTATTATCATTAATTGGAATTTATGAGGTGTGATGTATTATGGCAAAAGTGATACAATTTAAAAATATGGATACGACTGAAAGAGGAGTAAATACTATATTTCCAGGAGAACCGATATGGGATACTACATTAAAAAAATTATTTGTTGGAGATGGTGATGTAGGTGGAATACTTCAAGAAACATCAGCCAATTCTACAACCCTTCCAATTGTTGGAACTTGGGACCCTGTTGTAACACCACTAATTGTCGGTGGGACTATAATATATAAATCTGCAAGTTATCTTAAAGTAGGAACTATTGTATTTTACACAATAAAGATCCATTGGACACCGAATGCGACTACTGGAACTGAGATTTTAGAGGTATCACATCCTAATTTTCTAAATAATGTATTATCTAATAAGATCATAGGAATTAATATTCAAGATTCTGATTTAACGGGAAACCAATTAACTAGTATTTCGATAGGTGATAATGTGATAGATATCATATTGAATCTAAATGGATCTCATATATTAGAAGTAATTATATTCTGCGATGAATCATAGAAAGATAAGGAAGTGAATTTGAAATGGGTAGTAATCTACAATTTAAACGAGGTATCGTTGGAAGAGAATTATATACTCCAATATCTGGCGAGCCGCTATGGCAATCAGATGAAAAAAAATTATATATAGGAAATAACGTAAAAGCTGGTGGAATGCCAGCGACGCTAACAGATGCTGATATAATATCATTCTTTCCTAAATTTAGTTCTGGGTTTATAGATATCGAGTATACAAATTATGGTATATCATTTAGCTTAGTAGATCGGCATCGATTATCATATATACGTTTTGGAGATATTGTATTCTATAGTATCGAATTTGATTTTTCAGTAGTATCAGCCGGTTTTGTTAATTTTAGTATAGTATTTCCAGTAGTTCCATCACAAATGTCAAATCCAGATTATGTAGCTGCTAATCACACTGACGTTACTGTTGATCCACATAATGATGCCGGATTAGAATTTATAACTGTCAGCCCTTTTAGTGGTGAGTCATACAGAATCTTAGTTTTTGGAAAATATCTAGTATAATATTATCGATTGGAGTGAAAATAAATGCCGGATATAAAATTAGGTCTAAAACCTGATTTGCAAAATTATACACCATCTGAGGGTGAAATTATATATACTGTAGATGATGAAACTATAGTTTTTGGAAACGGTAAAAATATTGGAGGAGTTCGACTTGCTACAGAGAATGATGTTTCTGGAATAACGTCACAATTAGAAGATGTATCATATCTTAGGGATAAAGTAACAACATTTAGTTCCCCTACTGATGTACAATATCCATCAGCTAGATTAGTTAGTGATTCATTAGATACCAAGTCAGACACTGATCATTCTCATCTAGAATCTGATATCACAGATTTAGATAAATATACTCAAGCAGATACTGATACATTATTAGATACTAAAGAAAACCTTTCGAATAAAGCTATCAATTTCTCCACAGTTAACGATACGTTATATCCAACAGTTAAAGCTGTTAATGATAAAATAAACACATTGGCAACCGCATCGCATACTCATGTAGAAGCTAATATTACAGATTTAGATAAATATACACAAGCAGCTACTAATACATTATTAGCTACAAAAGAGAATCTTACTAATAAAGCTATAGTATTTACTACAGTTAATGATACATTATATCCAACAGTAAAAGCTGTTAAGGATCAATTAGATACTAAATCTGTAACTGGCCATATTCATGCAGAAAGTGATATCACAAACTTAACTTCCGACTTAGCAGCTAAAGAGATTCTAAGTAATAAAGTTACAGCATTTAGTTCTCCTACTGATACTCAATATCCTACAGCTAAATTAGTCAGCGATCAATTAGCAACTAAGACTAATACAGGTCATACACATGTAGAAGCTAATATTACAGATTTAGATAAATATACACAAGCAGCTACTAATACTCTATTAGCAACAAAAGAAAATCTCACTAATAAGGTTACATCATTTAGCTCACCAACTGATACACAATATCCTACTGCTAAATTAGTTAAAGATCAATTAGATACTAAATCGACAACAGGCCATACTCATGTAGAAGCCAATATTACTGATTTAGATAAATATACACAAGCAGCTACTAATACTTTATTAGCTACAAAAGAGAATCTTACTAATAAAGCTATAGTATTTACTACAGTTAATGATACACTATATCCAACAGTTAAAGCTGTTAAAGATCAATTAGATACTAAATCAGC
>Ga0209000_1002098_pt1 | contig 11353 bp, 22 predicted proteins | sample RifGroD2_FD_183998 | JGI IMG/M metagenome (GOLD analysis project Ga0209000, IMG submission 183998) | Groundwater microbial communities from Rifle, Colorado, USA - Groundwater D2 (SPAdes) (version 2) | ecosystem: Environmental > Aquatic > Deep subsurface > Groundwater | place: Rifle, Colorado...
TTAATTCTATGGTATCAATATTCCTTTTCCATTACATTTTGCACATGGATAATCATCCCCATCATCTTCCGCACAAGACCTATGAAAAACTTTACCAGTTCCATTACATTTATCACATTTTAACTTTAATGTTTGTTTAAATTTAAGCAATTCATTTTTAGTTATCTGAATTTCATTAAGTCTTGTTTCTCTTTCACCAATCTCGTCAAGAAGCAACTTTTCTTCTTTGTCAAGAAGTTTAATCATTTCATCTATTTTCATATTAATTATTTCCTCCTTATCCCTTGAAAGATTCGTTTGGTTTGATTAATCAAACATTCCAATCCTATCATTTAACCACTCAAAAACTTTAAATAAAACAGATACAACTAAACTAAATGGCAATATCACTAATCCTAATATATCTTTTAACATGGCCTTAATTATCTTTCTTGACTGCACACCAATTTTCTCTAACTTGGTAAGTTCATAACTTTCTTTGTGATTCTCCAGGTAGTGGTTCACTACAATATTTATGTATTTACATTCTTCAATTGCTTTTAAAGTATTGAAGATATGTTTATTATAATGATATTCAAATTCTTGGTTGCACAATTTACATCTACCACTAAAATAATTATCCATTAACAGACCTCCTTCCCACACCATCGACAGTATTTAATGCCATCCACGATCTCAAATCTTTCGCTGTCATTCACATAATTATGATTTTCACCAAGTAAAAAATTAGTATGCACCGAATCAAATAAACATCTTCCAATTCTTAAATATTCATCACAAAACCACTCTGTAATATCTTCAAATTCTTCTCTGTCCCAGTCAGAATAATCATAAAGCTTATGCTCATTTCTCATAATGTTTGCCCATGAAGTTCCAAACCAGTTTCCGTTTTCTTTATACATAAAGCAAACTTGTGTTGAGTAAAATTTAATTTTGCTAGGATCGAAAGCAACAATATCACCACTGAAATTATTTCTTTTTCTCCAATGAATTTTAATATCTTTATTTTTATTCTTATGTAAAAATTTATATGTCCCTTCTGAATATTTTGGATTGTATGGTTGCTGTTTAGGGTTTATTGCTTTTAAAAATTCTTTATTAAGCATCTATTTCCTCCACTTCAACTTCACAATCATTATCTTCACTTTCAATAATAATATTTATTCCTTTTTGTACTTCATTTTCATCTTTTACATTCCAAGACTTTTTACTATTAATTAAAATCTCTCCATACCCTTCAATAAAACTTTGTTCAAATCTTGCTCTATATTGTGCCAAATGTTCAGCATGTTCTTCATAAGAATCAAATCCATAAAAATATCGTTTAAAATCTTTCATCCATTCTTCATCAATAATGTTTTCGTCAATCTCAATTATGTATTCATCTATTCTGGTTACTGTAGTTTTAAATCTTTTCATTTTGTTTCACTCCTTAATTATTATTTTTACAAAATATCACTTAATGCACATTCAATTTCATCAATAAAATACTTTTTATCAATTTCATAATCATCTAAAAACTCCTTTAAGTTGAAGTGATTATTTAACCTCTGAAAAACTAATCTTGCGATATTTTCACAATCATAACCTTCAAGAACAACGGCAGATACTTTTTGCATTTTCCCTCTCGCTGCTCCCGTTGTATAATGAATAAAACCATTACCGTCTATGTATCCTTTGTCTCCTGTTTTAACTTGAAGTCTATTATCGCTCAAAGCATTTTCTATTTCAAAATCTTTTTGAATTATAATTTCCTCACCAATCATATGTTTAATCATTTTGCTTTCTCCTCTTTTCATCATAATCCCACAACTCAAGGGTATCTTTACCAGTGACCGCAACCAAAACAGTTCTACTTGCGAATGTGGAAATCATGTCTCCACAAATAGGACATTGTATATTTCCTAAATCAATCTCTTCTCCATCTTCATCTATTAATTGATCGTCTGGTACATAAAATCTGTGTCCCTGTTCACAATCTAATAATGTCATTTCCTCTATAATCATTTATTATTTCTCTCCTTTTTATTATTTCTCTCCTTTTTATTATTTCTCTCCTTTTTATTATTTCTCTCCTTTTTATTATTTCTCTCCTTTTTATTATTTCTCTCCTTTTTATTATTTTTATACGATGAATTGTATCTTTTATAGGTATTTGTGACCCCTAGAACCCTTGCTAGAGGCCACTTTCAGAAATCGTCTTATTACAAATTCTTCATAATCTCATCAATTTCAAGTTCAACCTTCTTCTCATTAGAAAGTAACTGATGTAATTTTGACTCCATAACTTTTAGTTTATTCTCTTCTTCTTTCCGACTTACAAAATCAAGTTTTGACTTAATATCTAGTATCCAATCAATAACATGATACCCTGAAATAACAAAATCAATTTCCAATTCTTTTGCAGATTTTTCATATGAATTTAATTTAACTAATAGTATTATTAATTGCTCTTTATTAAGAACTTGGATATTAACTCTCACACCATCTAACTCAATTGAACAATTTGTAATTGGTGTGAACTTTTGAGACTTTCCTAATTTAATTTTCTTTTCCTCAATTTGCTTTTTCAGCTCCATAATCTTTTTATCATTTGTTTCAGTTGCCATTTTATTACTTCCCTTCACTATATAATTTATTATTTACTAAATACTCGTTTTTGTACATTGGTTTAATTAAGTTATATATTTCTTCTAAAGTTCCTTGAATCGTCTTTTCTTTTTTATAACCGTATGAATCGTCTTTATCTTTCATTTTACAATAATATAAATCATCTTTACCTAAATATATTTCATATTTGTATTTTGTATTATCATAATATTCCTTCCATCTATTACTTTTATTTATAGAATCATTAAACTCTTCAAATGTATATTTAATATACTCATCTTTACTTTTATCATATGGTGAATATTCAGTTTTGCACTCAAGTTTTTCAAATAATTCAGCATAATTTTCTACACAGTCAATTGACACTGTATCTATAAATCTTTCTCCTAGTGATTTAATAGTTAATACGCTTAGATATGGTCTATCCATATAATCTTTAGTATTTCTAATGAAGAAATGATATTTTCCTTTGTTAACATCTTTCTTTACACTTTTATAACTAACACCTCCCCAATTAGTTCTTCCTTCAGGAATATTATCATATTCTGTAGTATGATAATCAAATCTGCCCATATAAATCCATTCTTCATTTGTTTTAGTTTTATATGTTGCACCAAGTTTTAAATCTTTTGCTTTAATATAATTGTTTCTAAGAATCATTTCGCTATATTCAGTAATTTCTTTGTAATCAGGAGAATCTACAGGCATTAAGAGAAGATCCTTCCCATCCCAACCAAAAATGAAATCGCCTTCTAATCCTTTACCTTTTATAGAATTGGCATTTTCAAGAATATAGAGTAAATTTTCTATTGTAACTTCAAACTCAAACCCTCTAGGGTCGAATACTCTTGTATATGCCTGTCTATGATTTCCCCAATGTCCTGAATAGTCACCAACTTTTTTATTTAACACAAATCCAGAAGTTGGTTCGTTAGTAAATTCTTGAGGTTCAATCTTTTTGTCACGCCATGACTCCCAAGATTTTTCCTTTCTTAAAACTCCTTTTTGGTCAAAATAAATTATATAAGCCAGTTGACCTGTATATGTATCTGAGCGTGTTTGATAACCTACTTTAATTGTTTTGGGTAAAAATATTGTAGTGTTCATTTAATCTTCCTTTCCTGATTTATTTTAATACGTGTTTAGCATAACAATAAGGACATAATTGTTCTACTTCATTATCGCTTTCGTCATCTTCATATTCTTCACAATGGCAAGCATTATCAACATATTGTGAATATTCATCTAGTAAACATTGAAGTGCATATCTTAAATTACTTCTATCTACTTTCAACTTATTAATTGTTTCCAATTTCTCGCCTCCTTTCAATAACATAAAAATGCAATTTTATTCACCCTTTAAATCTTTTACGTATCATACCTTTTATATTATCTATCCAATAAATATTATTTCTAGTTTCTAGTACACAATATTCTAATTCCGACCAACGTTTTTGTCCATATGCTAGTGTCATTTCTTTTTGATCTTGTAAAAATTTATTTATGTTTATAATGAAGTAATCAACTGCATATTTTTCATCTGCAAAAGTTGGTCTATTTCTTTTTTCACCATCATCTTTATCAATATACCAACCATTAATATCAATACAATAATATATTTGATAACTCATAATTTACCTCCTTTCAATCCTCTAAAATAACATCATATATTTTGCCATCAATATCAATAAACTGAATGTCCAAACTATCTAAACTGTGAATTGGATAATCTGACGCCGTATCTCCATAAGGATATTCAAATTCTACTTTATATTCTTTTTGTAATTTTCTAATATGTTCATCTACATTTTCATATCCGTGATTTTCATTAGTATAATCTCTTCCTACTAATTTTCTTACCTCTAATAAGCAATTTGCTATTTTATTGAAATATGGCACATCGAATTCTTCTTCTGAATATGAATAATCCGCATCATTATAATCTCCACACATTTTAACAATATAAATCGGTTTTTTATTTTGTATAAGATTTTTAATAATTTTCATTTTATAAGTTCCTTTCTTTTATTAGAATCAAATGTTCTTTTCAAAGACTATACTTCTTCGAACCAAAATTCATTACACTTATAAAAGTCAAACATATCCGCAGCAATTGAATTTCCATAAACAACTACTTCTTCATTGGTAAATTGTCTTGCATTTTCTTTGTCAATAAATTCTACTCCTTGATAATTATCTCCTTTGATATATCCTCGATCTGTAACTGCAACATATTTAATTGTTTTCATTTTTAAATAATCTTTTTCTTCGGCAACAAATTCAGCAATTTCTTCTTCACTATAATATTCAACTGTTCCTTTGGGATTCTCTCTTTTAGCACACCATTTAGGGGTTGTGTATGAATCAGCTCTGCCAATACCCCTGCCGAAACTTCTTGCATATTCATTGAAATCAGGATTATTAGAGTCCATACAAAATCCACTCACACTTTGAAATTTTTCATATAATGAATACCCTATTAGGTCTTTCTTTTTATAATGTTCACATGTTCTACAATTCGTCATTTATTTGTTCCTCCTTTATACTAAATTATTATATTTTACTGATAATATTAATTTTTAAATGTACTTGAAATTTCCAATAATGTGTAATAGTATACAGTTGTAACATATATTTACAAAGGAGTGGTAAAATGTATAATAAAGAGAAAGTTAACATTAAACCTGAATCAGATGAGTCTTCTAAAGTTATCAAGTATTTAATAACCCCTTCTGACGGTAAATTTATATTCATAAAAAGATTAAAAGGCATTATTGATTCAGATTCAACATTACTAAGTTTATTTATACAACCGGAAAACATTGTCTATTACAACAACTCTGACGACAAATGTACGTCTCTTGAGTTTTGGTTTGAAAGTGAAATTAATACCACATTGTTCACAAATCAAGGTTTTAAAATTAAATATGTATCTTAATTATTTTTTAATTTTAATTTCTTTTCGAATTTCATTATCTCCGATACGCATATATGCATAATCAAACCACAAAATTATATCAAACCCTTTATAGTTCTTATTGATTTGAGCTATAGTCATAGTTATGTTCCTCCCTTCTTTAGAATTTTAAATAATAATATGGCAATAATGTTTGGCATATTATTATTTTTTGTTTTTAAATCCAATGAATCCATAAGTTTATCGTGATTTGTAGTTTTTACACCTTCCATATGCTCCATTATGCTTCGATTTCCTCTGTTTTTCGTTTGTAATGATTATTAATAACTTATGTATTATTCATAAACTTTCATATCGTCTTCTAATTGAATTTGTTCAAGACGTTTATTCGCAATTTCTATGTATTTAGGTTCTGTTTCAAAGCCAATCCACTTGCGGTTATTAAGTGTACACGCAACTGCTGTAGTTCCAGAACCCATGCAATTGTCCAAGACTATCTGACCTTTATTTGTATATGTTTTAATCAAATATTCAAAAAGTGCAACTGGTTTCTGAGTGGGATGAAGACCTCTATCTCCTTTAGCCCTATTGTTAAATTCCTGTACAGAGGAAGGAAATCTTAAGTTTTCTTGCGTTTCATTACCTCCTCCAGATATATTATTTACAAACTCGCTATTCCCTTGTGTAGATTTATCTGAAAATTTATATTTAACTCTATTTGAGCCACTTCCTTGTCTTTCTTCTTTAATTGGGTAGTAATTTACCTTTCCTTTTGCAAATATTAAAACATCTTCATGTTCCTTCATGGGAGCATATTTAGCTTGTGCAAAATTAGAAGCACATCTCTTTTTATAAATCCACGAATATTTAAACATGTTTAAGTTACTTGTTACCAATTTACTCGTAAATGGTTGACTAGCAGTAAGAACTATTGCCCCATTATTTTTTATAATTCTTTCGTATTGCTCCCATAGTTTATCAAACGGAATTATTATATCCCAAGCACATGCAGTAGTTCCGTATGGTAAATCACAAAGTATCATGTCCACTGACTTATCTGGAATAAGTTTCATCCCTTCTAAACAATCCATTTGATAAATTCTGTTTAACTCAAGACTTCCTAATATCTCTTTTCCCAATATATTAATCCTCCTAATTATTTTTTATTTGTGCGTTTATACAACTTCCTATAAATGTTAAATTTCATGCTATTTGGTGTATCCGCAAAGTGGCTTATATCAACACTTTGCGGATTTTGCTTTTTATCAAAATAACAAATTTATAATCTTGTTCCTCATATCTTCATCAATTGGACTTCCTGAAGCTTGAGGATGGCCGCCTCCTGAATAAACCTTTGCAATCAAACCTAAATCAATACCTTTCTTTGTTGTTCTATAACTAACCGAATGTGAAGGATTAATCATAGCAATAAAATCTAATTCAGGGTGTAGTTCCGATAGTTTATTGCCTAACTCTGAAACATATCTTTCTGCGAAAACTACTCCTGCCTTGTAACCTTGAATCTCTACAACAACAATATCTTTATCTTTTGAATCTATGTAATGATCAATTTCTCTTTGTTTATACTCAAGCAACTTCAAATCAAACTCAGTAAACTCAAATTCACCAAACCCTACAATATCCATGATCTTTTCAATAAAATTATCCCTTCCCATTATGTAAAGCAAATCATTCCATATCTTAGGTTCAATCTCATTATATAAAGTTTTCCAAAGATAAGTATCATATTTTCTGACAGATTCGACGAAAGAAAATAGATTAGAACATCCGTCCCATTTCCACGCTCTTGAATTTTGTAAGAATCCATTATCCATTAGATAATAATAGAATAAAGATGTTCCACAAGTCTTTTCTCCGTTTATATTTTCTACTACTTTACACCAATCATATTTATTAAGAAATTCTGCTGTTTTATGATGGTCTAATAATATGAATTCACTAATTAAAGATTGGATATTATTGATTAATTCTGCTACTTCTTTGTTCGCTGAAATATCTGTAATAAAAGTTGTATCATAATTTTTATACTCTTCTGTTTCTATATACTGTTTAATTTTACCATTTATGTTGTCATAATCGCAGTATTCAATGTCGATATTTGTAAATGCTTGTTTACCTATAATTCCACACGAAATCCCATCAAAATCTGAATGACTGAACAATTTTACTTTCATTAATTGAATTCCTTCTTCCTTTTCTTTTATTTTCCATAATATCTCTGAAATTTCAGAGATATCTAATCAATATTGTTTACTTCCGATTCAATATAATAACTATTGCCATTTCTCATAATAATTTTCCAATAATATTTAATCATGAATTTATCTCCTTTCTATTATACATTTAAATACTCTACCATCTTACCTCTAAACTCTACAACTAAACTAATCAAATCACTTTTCATTTGTTCTTTTGCTTCTTCTAAGACATCTCTAGAACATCCTTCTGTGATGCCATATATTTTCTTTAATGCCTTTTGTAATAATTCTGTATCCTCATCAGTTGAACCATATCCATCAGCATACATGTCACTTTCAAGTAACGCTCCATAAAGTAAAATATCTGTTTTTGTCATTGTTTTTCATCCTCTCTATTTACTTTAATAATAATTTCAATTTCTTCATTTTCATGAATAACATCATAACCTAAAGATTCTAAATAATTATCTATACCACTTAAAAAATCAGCATCAATAATTTTTCCTTCCTCATCTTCTGCATACCAATAAGCATTTTCATCATTCTTTACAACACCTTTAAAATTTACCGTCAACATAATTTAATCATCCTTTCTATATCCATTAAAATCGATATTTTAATTGCCGGAACTAAATTGAGCATTACCCAGTTTTATTATTAATCACACCGTTTGGGATTCAGTTTTTAATGTGACTGGATCTGTTTTTCAACCCCACGCTCAATTTATATTTATAATTTAATGGGTTTAATAATAGTCCATGAAAATGGTTGTTTTCCAAATTGAGGATGTTCAACAAATGTATTTGTTTGAACTACACTGGTAGGACTAACATATAACCAATCATTAACACTCTTTACCACTTCTAAAATCTCGCTTGTGTCTGTATCATCAATTTCAATATTTTCATCTTTGTAATATTGTTCATGCTCTTTAATACTATCTTCCAAATATTTAATAACTTGTTGTTTTGTTGGAGATTTACTTTCGCATTCAAAATATAATTGACTCTCAAAAACACCATCTCTATAATAATTGGAAATTGGAACAGTGATTTTTGTAATAAATGACATATTATACCCTCCCAATCATTTTCATAAACTCATCCTCATAAATAACTTGAATTTTAGAACCTTTTGCAATATCTGCATTTGCTTTATCTACCTTTGATGAACCCTTCACAGACCCTACAATGAGGTAATCTAAAGATTTGGTATACCCCGTCCCAAATTCGCATCCTAATCCCTCTAGTACGCTTTTAAGTTCTTCTTTCTTAAAATTCAAAAACGTTCCAGTTCCATACGCCTTTTTATTTGCAAATACACTATCCATATTTAACACTTCCTTCTTTTCTTCTTTAATAATCTCAACCTCATCCATTAAATGCATCCATAAGCTCTTTTCGTCATTGTCTTTATACCAATTATGAATTGATTGATTAGTAATATCACCAAAATCCTCTAATACACTAAAATCAAATCCTTCGACACACGCTCTGATAAATGCTTGGAAATCATCATTAAAATACTCTGTAATTGCTTTACTTGATGATTTTCCCACATTTGGAATGCCAAGACTGTAGATGAAATTACTACATTTTACTTTTCTGGAACTATCAATTGCTTTAATTAGATTTGTATAGCTTTTGCCTCCCCATCCTTCTAATTTTTTGATTTGATAATCATGAGAATCTAAGTTATAAATATCATCAAAACTCTTTAAGAATCCTTCATTGAGGAAGAGTTCCAACGAGGCAGATGAAAGGCCGTCGATATTCATGCAGTCTCTTTTAACAAAATGTACAAATTTATCAAGTAATTTAGCAGAACAATTATCATTTGTGCAGAATAAGAAATCTGCTGTGCCTGTATTTCTAATTTCTGTTTTACCTTGGCATGAAGGACATTTATTAGGATATTTAAGCGACCCCAAATCTCGATCAAGATTGTCTTCGATATGAGGAATTATCAAATTTCTCTTAGTTACCAAAATCCTTGCCCCAATATTTAATTGTAACCCTTCAATGAATGATAAATTGTGTAAAGATGCCCTACTAACTTCTGTATTGTCTATGATGATTGTGTCAAAGATTGCTGTCGGATTAACTTGACCCATCCTTGTAGTTCTCCATTCTAATGCTCTTAGAGTGCTCTGTGTTGCTTCATCTAAGAATTTATAAGCCATACTATGCAAAGGATGATGCGAAGTCTCTTGAAGTGAATTTGAATAACTTACTGAGTCAAACGTTGCCACTAATCCATCAATAGGTATTCCCATTTTTTCTGCTAATTGTTTCATTTCATCTATCATTTTTGATATATAGCGACTTCCTACTAAGTCGTAATGCATAATATCAAATCCTTGATTAAACAACCAATCAAAATTTTCATATTTTGAATCAGTTAAATCTCCGTCACATTCAAGAATATTAAAAGCATAAAAATTTACGTTTCTCTCAGCACAAATCTTAGAACTAAGTTGTCTAACTGATCCTGCTACAAGATTTCTAGGAGTTGCGTATTTATCTTCATCTGAAAGCATTGAGTTGATTAAATCAAAATCATGCTTATGAATCATTGCTTCACCAGATAATCTTAAATACCCTTTGAATGGAATTGATAATGGGATATTCTTAAATGTTTTTGCATTGTGAGTAATTAATTCCCCTACTTCTCCATTACCTCTGGTTGAAGCTTCCATTAATAATCCATATTGATAAATTAACTCAACGGTAAGACCGTCACCTTTAAACATTAACAAAACTTCTTTATTTTTTCTCCAAGTGTTTAATTCTTCTTGTGATTTTGTTTTTGCTAATGATTTTAAAGGTGTTTTATGAGTAATTTTTTGTAGTTTGCTCAAAACTTCATATCCTACTGTTTGTGTGGGACTATTGTATAAAATAACATCTGTTTCTTTTTCAAGAGTTTGAAGATTGTCAAAGAGTTGATCATATGTAGCATCAGATACAGAGGGTTTATTAAGGTTATAATATTCATTCCTGTATTGATTCAACTCCATAACTAAATCTTTGACTCTCTCAATTTGATCGGTATTTTTATCCATTAATATATTCCTTCTTTCTATTAAAAATTTAGACCTCATTTGCCACTATACATATAATACCATACAAACAAGGTCGTTGTCAAATAATTTTATTTATTGATTTATAAAATCAACCCTACTCCTCGCTATCCTCTTCTTCATCTGTCATACTATCAATATAATCATCAAATGCGTCAAGGAATTTAAATTCAACATCAGTTAATCCTTCATCGTTATCTACTTTATCAAATAGTTCATCAGCAATCTCAAATACCATATCCATAAGATTACTAAACGCTTGATAACCTTTATCTTCTTGTAAATTTTCTTTAATGGTTTCACTCATGCTCATTATTGATTACCTTCTTTCTTTATTTTATCAAACCAACTCTACACTTACGTTTAATATTATCTGTTCAGTCCAATTATAATCACATTCACGACATGCTAAACCTAAGTTTATTGGTGTGTTTATATCTGGATAACTCAAATAATTTTCCCATAGATATGATTCTCCGCATTCAGGACATGTAACATTTATTTGCAATCCTGAAAGATAGAATC
>Ga0209000_1002100_pt1 | contig 11348 bp, 18 predicted proteins | sample RifGroD2_FD_183998 | JGI IMG/M metagenome (GOLD analysis project Ga0209000, IMG submission 183998) | Groundwater microbial communities from Rifle, Colorado, USA - Groundwater D2 (SPAdes) (version 2) | ecosystem: Environmental > Aquatic > Deep subsurface > Groundwater | place: Rifle, Colorado...
GGCGGGCCGCCGCAAGGCCGGCGCCTCTGGCGCCGAAGATAAAATTGGGCATGCCCGGCGGAAGTTTGCGCTCCAGCTCCATCCAGGCGGCAAGCTGCGCCTCGGGCGCGGCCCCGGAGGCGCTTGATACAAAAACGCGGAACTCTTCGCGGAAGCTTATGATCTTTATGCCGAGGCCTGATGCGCCCAGTGCCGGCTGCTGAAGCAGGCACAGCAGGGTTAAGAACGGGAGTATGCGGTGCGCCATGTCCCCATTATACAAGAAGAGGAACGGCGGCAGCTGCCTGTTCGGCGTCCGCCGGGATCACCCGGCGGTTTTGTTTTGTAGAATTTAGACGAGGGCGGAGCGGGGAAGTCTTATGCGCCTTTTGTGTTACCGGGAGGATTTATGCGGTTGATCGTGTTTGCCCTGTCTCTTATGTGCGCGGCGCCCGCGGGCGCCCAGTTATTCGGCGGGAAGCCGGATTACAATACCCCCGCGCTTTACCTTAGCCCGGGGCCGCAGTCCGGCATAAGCATGTCCGCGGAGGCGCTGCGCGCCGAGATAGGCGTAAGCATTTCCGCCGACGCCGAAGAACTGGTGCCGGCGGTTTACAACTGGCTGGCCGGCGGTTTCAGCGCCAACGCAGCCGGGGGCGCGCTGATAGGGAAGACCACGGCCGACGGGCTCTTGAAGGGACGCTATCTTTCCGGCTGCCACGATTGGGCGCTGCTGTTCGCCAGCGTGCTGCGCAAGCTGGGCTACCCGGCGCTTATGGCGGACGCCGCCGGGATAAAGTGGGCGCGCGAGTATGACGGCGGCGGGGGCTTCTCGGGGCACGTGTTCGTGGAAGCCTACATCGAGGGGCGCTGGATGCTGATAGACGCCGCCTCCGGCCGCTATGTGCGCAATTACAACCCGCACAACCCGGTAATACCGCTGCGCGTGGGCGGCGAGGACGCCGGCCTTTACGTTATACTCAAGGGCCGCGACCCGGAAAGCTACGGGATAGCCGGCAACGACGAACTGAGGGAGAAGATGAAGGCCTTCGCTTTGCGCCTGCCGGGCCTGGCCCTTAGCTATCCCGCCTATGCCGTTACTTATTCCCAGGCGCCCGGGCAGGACGCGTTGCAGGGGGCGCCGGGGCAGGCGGCCGTACAGCGGCTGAGCGAGCAGGACGTTACGGGCGATTGCCGCCAGCCTCCGTGCCGGAACCACCCCCGCAAAGGGACGGTGGTACAGGCCGGCAGCTGGGACCTTTTAGCGGAAAAGACCGGCGGCGCCTATGTCGCGCATCATTATCCGCGCAGCCATATTTTTGAAAAGCCCGAAGTGAAGGCTGTTAAGTTCTCAACGCTCAAAGAGCTGAACGCTTATCTCGGCTCCCTTAAATAGCATTGTAGGGAACTGGGGTCAGGTCTTTAATCTTGACATCTGAGCGCGAAGCCGCCGGACGAGCCCGGCGGTTTTGTTTTGGTAGAATTTGGGGATGAAGAAAGAAGCTTTGCTGGTGAGCGCCTGCTTGCTGGGGGAGAAGTGCCGGTATGACGGCGGCGGCAAATACTGCACCGGGGTTGTGCGGCTGGCGGAGCGCTATGAGTTTGTGCCGGTGTGCCCGGAGGTGCTGGGCGGCATGCCTACGCCGCGCCCGCCTTCGGAGATCCTGGGGGACCGGGTGCTGGCCATAGACGGGCGTGACGTTACGGCGCAATTCCGGCTTGGCGCGGAACGCTCCCTGGCCCTGGCGCGCAAGGCGGGGGCCGTTAAGGCGCTGCTGAAGTCGGGCAGCCCGTCCTGCGGCCGCGGGCTGGTGCACGACGGCCTCTTCTCAGGCAAACTGGTGCCTGGTAACGGCGTAACGGCGGCCCTGCTTGAAGCGAACGGTATTGCCGTGTACACAGAGCTGGACTTTGCGCCTTTAGAACGCTGACCTGAAGAAGACGGCGGTTAAGGAGACTAAAATATGTTCCCTTTTACATACGAACTTTCCGGGGAAGGCCTTGAGGTTAAACTCGGGCCGTGGGTCGTGCGCAGGATATACTATAGCGATATGACGGGCGCGAAACAGGGTTACGCGTTCTGGAACGAACATTGGTCTAATTTCTGGCCATGGGAACATATCACTGTAAGGCGCAAGACCGGTCTGATAAAGAATTTCGTTATAAACCCGCCCGAACGTGACAGATTCTTAAATGAGCTGAAGCTGAGGATCGGTGGAAACTAGGGGACGTTCATTCCTAATTCCTAACTGAACCGCCGGGGATGCCCGGCGGTTTTGTTTTGTAGAATTGTTATATGGATTTTCTTGAACTTGCTAAGCAAAGATGCACTACCCGGGGGTTCACTAGCAGGCAGCTCCCCAAGGCGGACCTGGACCGGATACTGGCCGCCGGGCGGGTGGCGCCCAGCGCGTGCAATAAGCAGCCGCAGCGCATTATAGTGGTGCAAAAGGCGGAGAACCTCCTGAAGGTTCAGAAGGCTTACCAGACTTTTGGTTCAAGCTGCGTGTTGATAGTGTGCCAGGATAAAAAGGAGCCGTTGATACGGCCTTTTGACGGCAAATGCTCTGGCGACCTGGATATCGGCATTGTCTGCGACCACATAATGCTGGCCGCGCGGGAATTGAATATCGGCAGCGTAATGGTGGGGCTGTTCGACCCGCATATCGTCAGAAAGGAATTCAACATCCCGGAACACGTTGAGCCCACGGCGTTAATTCTGCTGGGTTACCCCGCCAAGGGCTTTCTCAGCGCCGAACGGCATAAGACGGAGCGGCGTCCGATAGAGGACACGGTAATGTACGAGACTTACCGGGAGTAAATTCATCAGCTGAAGCCCTAGCCGCCGGGCAAGCCCGGCGGTTTTGTTTTGGTAGAATTTATGAATGCGGAACGTTAAGATATCGGTGGTGGTGTTGTGCGCGGCGGTGGCGGCCGGGTATGGGCTGCTGCGCCTCAGCAAAGCCAGAACCTTCCAGTTCTTCGGGGATATCGTAGCGCGCGTAGATACGGAGCAGAAAGCGGTGGCGCTTACCTTCGACGACGCGCCCTTGGCCGCGGACGCGGAGGTGCTGCGGCTGCTGGCCCGGGAAGGCGTGCGGGCCACGTTCTACTGCATAGGGGCCAATATCGCCAAGGATCCCGCGGCCGTTGCGGCTATTGCGGCTGCCGGCCACGAACTGGGCAACCATACTTACTCGCATAGGCGCATGGTCTTCAAGACGCCCGGCTTTGTTGCGCGGGAAATAGAACGCACCGACGCGCTGATCCGCGCCAGCGGCTACAAGGGGGCAATAACCTTCCGCCCGCCTTACGGCAAAAAGCTGCTGGCGCTGCCGTGGTACCTAAGCCGGCACGGCGTCACCAGCGTAACCTGGGACCTGGAGCCTGATACCTATTTCCCGGGCGACGCCGCGCGCATAGAGGAATACGTGCTCAACGGGGCCGCGCCGGGTTCCATAATACTGCTGCACCCGCTCTGCGGCGAAGCCTGCGCCGCGGACAGGGCGGCCCTGCCCGGCATAATAAAAGGCCTTAAGGCCCGCGGCTACGCTTTTGTCACCGTATCGCAGTTGCTCGCCCTGCGCAGCGCGGAGGCGGCAAGAAAATAGCAAAATAGGTCGAGTGCGCCGCTCCCGTGCTTTATATCATTGGAGCATAGGAGAGAAAGATGGACAAGCGGGTTCACGCGGTGCAGCGCATGCAGGATCACGTGGAGGCGCATCTCCACGGTGAAATAACCCTGGCCGCCCTGGCGGCGGCGTCGGGGTTCTCGCCGTGGTATTCCTACCGGCTGTTCAGGCAGTACACGGGGCTTACGCCGGCGGACTATATCCGCAGGCTGAAGCTGTCGCGGTCGGCCCTGCGGCTGCGTGACGAAAAATGCCGCGTAACGGACGTCGCCTTTGACCTGGGGTTCGGCAGCGTGGACGGCTACCAGCGCGCTTTCTTGCGCGAGTTCAACTGCAACCCGGGAGAGTACGCCCGAAAACCCGTCCCTGTCCCTCTTTTCATCGCCTATGGAGTAAAATTCAGGGAAATGAGGAACGCATATATGAACACGAAAGATATACGGAGCGTATTTGTACAGTTGGTGCACAAGCCGGCGCGCAAAATGATAATCAAGCGCGGTAAAAAGGCGCGGGATTATTTTGCTTACTGCGAGGAAGTCGGCTGCGACATCTGGGGCCTGCTTAAGAGCATGAAGGCGCTTAGCGGCGAGCCAATGGGCCTGTGGCTGCCGGAAAAATACAGGAAGGCCGGCACCTCGGTTTACGTGCAGGGCGTAGATGTGGCTTTGAACTACGCTGGGCCGGTGCCCGAGGGCCTGGATACTATAAAGGTGCCGGCCGCCGACTACCTGATGTTCCAGGGTGAGCCGTTCCGGGAAGAGAACTACTGCGAGGCCATTATGGCAGTGCAGCAGGCCATGAACAAGTATGACCCCGCGATCACCGGCCGCAAATGGTGCGACGCCAGCCCGCGCATACAGCTTGAGCCCGTGGGCAAAAGAGGTTACATAGAAATGCGCGCGGTGCGTGGGGCCAGGGGACGCTGATGACTATATGACTATTTGTGATAGTCAGCCGAAACCGCCGGGGAAGCCCGGCGGTTTGTTTTGGTAGAATGGGGGTATGGTCAGACTTATCTTTATAGCGGTGTTCCTGGGCTTTTTCGTGCTGAACACCGTGCAGGAAAAAGGGTTCAAGGCGCGGGGGCTTGAGACTGATGGCGAGCGGCCGGTGCCGAAGTGGCTTTTCGTTCTGGGCAAGCTCTCTACGCTGCTGTGCTGGGCGGCGGCTTTTGTGCAGGCAATGGGGCTGAGCCTGCGCATCATCGTTGTGCCTCCCGGGTTCGAGGCTGCCGCGGCAGGGTTATTTGTGGGCGGATTCGCGGTGTTGTGGCTGGCCTACCGGGACCTGGGCGACGCCAATACCAGGGGGCTCCCTAAAACCGGCACCCGGCTGCGCACCTGCGGCGTCTACGCGTATTCCCGCAATCCGCTGTACCTGGGCCTTTACCTGATGACCGCCGGCGCGGTGACCTATAGCGGCTGCGTGGTGGTGCTGGCGCTCGGCATAGCGGCGGTAACTGTGCATCATCGCATAGTGCTGTCGGAAGAAAAGTTCCTGCTAGCGCGGTTCGGCCGGGCCTACGAGGAGTATAAGGCCCGTACCCGACGCTACATTTGACCACAAGCCGGAGACCTGTAATGAAAGACCCCATTCTGAACCTGAAAGGCTACCTGGACGGCGTAAAACAGAAGCCGTCCGACCAAATGAAAGGCGTGCCCCGCCCCGATTTTGAAAAGCCGCTGCGCGCCGGGCAGGTCCCGCTGGCGCTGCCCGCACCGGCCGGGGTTAAACTGAAGAAAGCGGACGTAAGAAAGTGCATCGCTGACAGGAAGAGCGTGCGCGCTTTCTCGGCTGCCCCCGTTACACTGCGGGAGCTCTCCTTCCTGCTGTGGGCCACGCAGGGGGTGCGCGAACTGGTCAGCGATGAGCGCCACATGCACCACGCTATCAAGAGGACGGTGCCGTCAGCCGGCTCGCGGCACCCGTTCGAGACGTATTTCGTGGCGCGGCAGGTGGAAGGCCTGCAGGCTGGGATTTACCGGTATATCGGTTCCAAGCATGCCGTGGTACTGGAGGCCAAGCCGGCCGGGCTGGGGAGCAAGGTAAGCGAAGCCGCTATCGGCCAGGCTTTCTGCGGCAAGGCGCCGCTTTTTCTGCTGTGGAGCGCCGTCCCATACAGAACCATCTGGCGCTACGGGCTGCCAAAGTCCGTAAAGTGCGTGCTGTTGGACGCGGGGCACATTGGGCAGAACCTGCACCTTGCCTGCGAGGCGCTGGGGCTGGGGACCTGCATGATAGGCGCCTATCGCCAATCCGCCATGGATAAGCTCTTCGGCCTGGACGGCAAGAACGAACTGTCCGTCTACATGGCCCCGGTCGGCCACTTGCCCGCACAAAAAAGGAACGCATGAAACGCGCACTGCTGGTGATAGACGTACAGAACGAGTATTTCTCCGACAAGTTAAGGGTGACTCACCCGCAGGGAAGCTTTAATAATATCCTGGCCGCAATGGACGGCGCGGCGCTGGCCGGCGTGCCTGTGGTGGTGGTGCAGCATTCCAATCCCGCGGCGGCGCCGGTGTTCGCCAAGGGCAGCCAGGGCTGGCAGCTGCATCCGGAGCTGGAAAAGCGCGGCCGGGACCTGTTGCTGGAAAAGACCCTGCCCGGCAGTTTTACCGGAACGCAGCTGGAGGCCTGGCTGCGCGGGCGCGGGATAGACACCTTGGCGATAGCGGGCTACATGACGCAGATGTGCTGCGACACAACCTCGCGGCAGGCCGTGCACCTTGGCTTTAAGGTGGAGTTCCTTTCCGACGGTACCGGCACGCTGGCTGTTGCCAATGCCGCCGGCGCCGTTACCGCCGAAGAGCTGCACCGCGCCATACTGGTAACGCAGGCCATGCGCTTTGCCAGTGTACTTACCGTAAAAGATTGGCTTGCGGCGCTGAAGTGACAGGGGGCTAGGGGACGCTGATTCCTGATTCCTAACTGCGAAACCGCCGGGCAAGCCCGGCGGTTTTATTTGACGTGGATTTGCGGATATTTTGCGGTTTATCTGGAGGCTGCGCTGGTAAGCTATGTCATGTTCTCGGCCCGGGAGAGGTTATATGATAAAACAAATTATAGTTCTGGCGCTGTTAGTGGAAAGCGTGTACCTTAGCGAAGGGCTGCAGGGGCTGCTGCCGTTTCTCAACCTGGAGGCGGTGGCGCTGGTGTTCGGCGGCACCTTTCTTCTTAGCTGGGCCTCTTACCCGCTGAGGGAATTTCTGCGTCCGTCGGCGCCGGAGCCGCTGCTGTATGCCGGCCGGTGCGCGGTAGGGATGGGCGTACTTACCACGCTGCTGTCGCTGATGCTGCTGCTCTGCTTTCCTATCTGCGATGAGCGGGAGGTATACACGCGGCTGTCGTTCTCTATGGCGGGGCTGTTTTACGGCTTCCTGCTGGCCAAGGTAGTGCTTGCCCCTGCCGCGGCGCGCATAGCCAGGGAGCGATAGGGGACGCTGATGACTATATGACTATTCGCCGTAGTCACGCGAAACCGCCGGGGGAGCCCGGCGGTTTTGTTTTGGTAGAATAATCTTAATGGGGGACGTTATGATAAAGATAATTCTGGTTGCCATCGCGCTTATTCCCGTGGCCGGCAGTTCTGCATGCGCGCAGGATTGGGAGGCGGCGGAGAAAGGGATAACACGGCTTGCCCCCGATAAATATCCCCAGCTTCCATTGAAGATCAGGAAAAACCTTCGGAAGCGCGGCTGCAGCATCCCGCAGTGCTTCGACACGAGCCGCCCGCATAATGTTGTCAAGGGCAGTTTCCTCAGAAAAGGCCAGGAGGATTGGGGCGTGCTTTGCTCCAGCGGCGGGGTCTCTTCCATATTGATCTTTCCTGGCGGCTCCGTGGAAAATGTCGTTGCCCGGGAAACCATGCCTGACAAGAATTTTCTCCAAGGCATGGGTGAAGACAGGATAGTCTATTCGCGGATCTTAGGCGTTTTTCCCGAGAAGGCTGTTCTTAAGGATGCAGGCCCTGACAAGCTGGCCGCTGAAGCCCATGACGGCATCGTTGACGCATTCGCTGAGAAGGGCTCCTCCGTGCTTTATTTCGACAAGGATAAATGGATAGATTTGCCTGGGGCGGACTAGTGCCGATGAGGCTATGGGTACTATGACCGGGAAAGAAGCGCAGATAAAATTAACAGCGGAGGAGCAGGCCTTCCGTGCTTTTAACCGCGACACCTATAACAATGGGCGGTTGAAAGAGGCTTACGAGCAAGCCGCGGAATTCTTTGCCAGGAATCCGGGCAGCCTTTACGCCAAGTACGCCTACGCGGTTATGGCCGGGGATTACTCCGAGGACAAGTCTCTGCCGGAAACCAAGAGGCGGGAACTGCTCGGCCAGGCCAGGCAAAAAATAAAAGAGGTCTGCGAGCACCGGGACCTGGACCGCTGGGAGCTGGCGACCGGCGCGCGCAACGAGTATTACTGGTTCCATGCGCTCCATGAAGAGCAGTATAGGCTAGGCGAGGCGCGCGTAGCTGCCGGTGAGAAGCGCGGTTATTATTCAATGTGCGTGGGAGCCTCCTCAATGGCCAGGAAATGCCTGCGAGAGGGCAAAGCGGCCGAGGCCAAAGCCTGGGCAGCCAAAGCGGTAGAAGCTTTCAAGGAGTTCGAAAAACTGGACCCCGCATGGTTTAACATAAATCCTTTCTATGCCTGGGCGTTGGCCATACTCGGGGACAGGGCCGGCGCATTGGCGGCATACAGGGATATGTACCGGAAACAGAATGCCGCCATTAACGACGCGGAAGTCGCCGGGTTCTCCGCTGAAATCCAAAAAGCACTGAACGGGGAGTGAATGGTAGGGCAGGATACGCGGAACCGCCGGGCAAGCCCGGCGGTTTTGTTTTGTCCCGACACTACGGTGTCGGGTTCGTCTGCTAGGATATAAGCGGGAGGGGGCGTTTATGAAAGAGCTTATTCCTTTGGAAATGATAGAGCAGAAGATCTACCTGATACGCGGGCACAGGGTTATGCTGGACAAGGACCTGGCAGAGATGTATGAGGTGACGACCGGGAACCTGAACAAGGCCGTTTCACGGAACATTGAAAGTTTTCCAGCGGACTTTATGTTCCAGATTTCTGCGGAAGAGTACAGGCCTCTAAGATTCCAAATTGGAATCTTAGCGAAAGGCGCGCATTCAAAATATCTGCCGCGCGTCTTTATGGAGCAGGGGGTGTCCATGCTCTCCAGCGTGCTCAAAAGTAGACGCGCCAGGCTGGTGAACATCCAGATAATGCGCACATTCGTTAAATTGCGCGAGCTGCTGAACACGCATAAGGAACTGGCGCGCAAGCTGGCGCACTTGGAGAAAAAGTACGACTCCCAGTTTAGGAGCGTGTTCGAAGCGATACGGGCTTTGATGGAACCGGAAGGAGCGGAGCCTAAGCGGATAGAGGGGTTTAAGCCATAAGGTCGGCCGCCGGGGGAGCCCGGCGGTTTTGTTTTGGTAGAATAATGGCATGAAAGAGATAATTGCGGATGAAAAACTGGTGGCCAAGTGCGGGCTTTATTGCGGGACCTGCGGCGCCTATCTTAAGGGGCGCTGCCCCGGCTGCGCCGGCAACAACAAGGCAACCTGGTGCAAGGCGCGTTCTTGCTGCCTGGCGCGCGGCTATGCCACCTGCGCCAACTGCGGGGACTACGCGGCCTTCGAAGATTGCGGCAAGGTGTACAATTTTATCTCCAGGGCCATAAGCCTGTTCACCCGGTCCGACCGGCCGGCCAGCCTGCGGCGCATAAAAGAGATCGGCTGCGCCGCCTACGCCGCCGAAATGGCCGCCGCGCGCACCCATTCGGTAAAGCGCCGTTGATCCCTAATTCCTAATTGTCGCAACACGAAGCCGCCGGCCAAGCTTGGATGTTTTGTTTTCCGGATACGGGTGCAGGAGTTCCTAAACTACTATGAACGCTATTCTCACGCTGTCGCTTATACTGGCCGCCGCCCTGCTGCTTTTTGTCTGCGTGGCTTATCTTATTAACAACAGGCCGCGGGCGCCTAAAGCCGGCGGGAAGGCTCCGGACCAGGCGGCTGTTGAGCGCCTTGCCCGGAAGAGGGTTAAGACGCGCCTGGCTTTCGGCTGTTCTGTTCTTATTCTGGCCGCACATCGCGCGGCAATTACTTATATGCTCCTGTCCATGGATTTCAAGGACAGCAACATACAGGAAGGCTTTGGTATGACCTGGTGGTTCCTAGACCCTGTGGCCGGCTTCCCTATCGTCCTCGCCACCCTGCCCTTAAACCTTACTATGCCGCAGCTGATCAGCAATTATTATGTTCCGCTCTCCATTCTGCTCTACGCCGGCATCATTTACGTTCTGTGGTTGTTAAGCCGGCACGCCTTTGCCGTGGCCAGGCCAAAGGAGTAGTTGGGGACAGGGCCGATGATGACGAACCGCCGGGCAATCCCGGCGGTTTTCTTTTGTGGCAAAATATGACTATAAAACAATCACAATTTGGGGCAAATGTAAATAATGCTTTACATAATGCAATGCATGGTGTACAATATATACACAGTAGTTTACATCGATTTTGGCCAAGGAGGAGTTGTGAAAGAAGTGGAACTGCAGAATAATCTCAGGAAGCTGAGGTTTGAAAGGGGCGAACTGACGCAGGAAGAGCTTGCCGATAAGTTGGGCGTCTCAAGGCAGACCGTGTATTCCATAGAGAAAGGAAAGTACAACCCGTCTGTTACGCTGGCCCTGCAGATAGCGGGCTTTTTTGGGGTGAGAGTTGAGGACGTATTCACTATAAAGGAGGAAGTAAAATGATTAAGAGGTATATGTTCGAGATGGCGGTGGGAATAGTAACGTTGGTAAGCGTGCTGCTGTTCGGCCCAGTGGGTTACGCCAGCTTCTCGCTGATGGCGTTCATGGTGTTCTTTTCCAAGAAGAAGCCGGACGAGCGTGAACTGCAGCTCTTTTATAAGGCCGGCAATATGACTATGGGCCTTATGATCATAAGCCTGGTGGTAATAGACCAGTTGAAGAACGCCACCTTCGGCCCGATTAAGGTGGGGGACTACTGGCTCAGTTTCGCCACCGCCGCGTTTCTTGTAAGCCATGGCGTGAGCGGCCTGGTGTACACATTCAGGGAATAACCCAGCCACAAGCGCGCGACGAACCGCCGGGCGATCCCGGCGGTTTTGTTTTGGTAGAATTGGGGGATGGGCGAGGCAATGCAAACACGGAAGACGGCGGTGCTGGACTGGTTTTATTATCTGGCGCCGGTGTGGCTGGCGCTGGAGGTTTTTGTCTGGCCGAATTTCCGGGCGGGTGCGGTAGTGGGGGGCGGGCTGGCCGGGACCGTGGGTTTTTACGCGGTGGAAGGCGCCATCGGGGCCGCGCTGTGGTACAGGCTGCGCTATGCGGGCCTGGCCGCGCTGGGAGAGAACGTTATTTACCTGGTATTGGCGCTTAAGTTCATACTGTTTTATCCTTGGGATATGGCCCTGGCGCTGGCGGACGACGCTCCCGGGGCGGCCGGGATGGGGGTTTCTTACGCGGCGGCCCTGCCCGGCGTGCTGGTGTCTATGGCGCAGGTGGGCTTCAGGTTAAAAAAGCAGATAACCTTTGGGGCGTGACGGAGGCGGCTATGGATGATAAATTTAAACTTTGGCTGGGGCCGGGGCTGAATGCGCTGGCGTGGGTGTATCTTGCGCTTAGTGTTGCGGCGCTCGTGGTAGCCGCCTACGGGCGCTTTCTGGTAAGAGTCCCCGGTTACGGTTTCGGGCTCG
>Ga0209000_1002101_pt1 | contig 11346 bp, 24 predicted proteins | sample RifGroD2_FD_183998 | JGI IMG/M metagenome (GOLD analysis project Ga0209000, IMG submission 183998) | Groundwater microbial communities from Rifle, Colorado, USA - Groundwater D2 (SPAdes) (version 2) | ecosystem: Environmental > Aquatic > Deep subsurface > Groundwater | place: Rifle, Colorado...
ATCCATAACTCGCCACTTTTTAAAGCATCCTGCCATACAATAATTCTTTGTGACGCTGTAGTTATTTCAGCCTTATGCTTTTTGTAGAGCTTTAAGCGTTCTTCAAGGATGTTTTGACACTCTTTTATCATCGCTATGGTTATTGCCCCCTTATCTCCAACTTCTATGAACTTCGTGGATACTTTCCATCCCATCGTAATCATCTATCTCGAAGTTTATCCCATCAGGTAATTCCACTATTTTGAGTTTAGCCGCAAAGCCGTTTGCTTCTTCCCCCAACTCTTCAACCACTTTTATTAATCTCTCGTCAGACCTTTTGGAATCATCACCGAATTGATACCCGTAACCATCCCAGGGTATGCCCATTGCTTTATACGCTTTTTCAGATAAACCGAATCCACCATAACAGACGTTTATTACTACTTTCATTTAGTTCTTCCTCCCCCTTATTTCAAGCTTCCCAACTGCTCAACGATATTCTGAAACGCAGCGTATTCAGGGTTAATAAGTAGCTCGGGAATATCCCATATTCTCATAAGGGCAGAGACATCTAACGCCAAGAGTAGGATGCTAAAAATTACAAAAGCCACAACCGACGCCGCAACCAGTTCTTCATTAAATTCATCATCCAGGCTCCCCCACCATTTAACTGATTTCTTGGTTATCCAAACAAAGACCACTGATGCGAGTATAGCAACTAGAATAGTTATGATATCCGTCACAACCTCCACCTTAACCTGTAGCAAGCTCCACTCCCAAATCTTTGCACTTGCCACCCCTAGTTTATCGGCCAATTGACCTAGCATTTCGGCAATTTTGTTTTCAATCATGTCGTTTCCTCCTTCATCTTCCCCATAATCCAATCAATCAAGAGGCAATCCTTAACTTTGTTGCAAGCTTCTTTTTGTTCTTTGCCACAATCGGAGCAACGAAAAACCCAAGCAGCATTAAACAAGCAATTTAGTTGTCCTTTTGTTAATTCCATTCTATTTTTATTCCCTCCTTAATCCCAACCCCAACCCATTCAGCACCTTCTCAACCTCTTCAACCGTTCTTCTATTCACACCTCTATTACCAGAGAGGTCTTTTCAACTCAGTTCCACCAAATCCCCCACGGTCCATATGTCGGCCCTTCGCAAGCAGTGATAAGTTCTAGGCGTTAATCCGAGATCGGCTATTGTTTTATCGAGATGAGGGTTAGGCTTGAGTTTGGCTATTATTTTATTTATAAACATCACTAACCCCTTTCGTATTCCAAACGCATTCCGAAAAATCAGGATTAATAGTCAACGAATCCCTTAAACACTCTTTCATTTTCCTTTTCGTTGTAATCGCCCTGTTATAGCAATTTTTACCCCTGCATTTTACTATCCCTTGTTCTGTGTCGGGTTCGCTTGTTACTAATTCAGGATTTTTCTTCTCTGCCCTATAATTAATCTCATTGACACAATACCCAATGATGTCCATCAGGCTATCCTCCACCGATTCCTCATTGCTCTGTGTTGGATTCAAGTCTAATTGCTCAATCCTATTCACCTTATCCTCGATGCGGAGGTAAAAACAAACAGGTCCGCGCTTGTCTCTTCCTCGCTCGTAGTTATCACCATAAGCTTTCCTTTTCTTTCCTAGAAGTTGACTAACGGAATTAAGAATCTCGTCAAATTTTCTCATCCCCACACCACTTTCTTTTTAATATTCAACTTGTTCATCCATGCGTACAACGCTTGCTTATTAACTCCCAATCTGCCAGACGTTGCCGTTACTGTTGCCCCATCATTCAGCATTTCTAGAATTATTTCTTTTATCGGTTTACCATATTCTTTTTCGGCATAGGCCATCTTTACCGGCTTACGACCCATGCAGTAAATAGAGCAATAACCCCTATTTCTACGCCCCTCTTTACGCTGTATAAGGCTCAACTTCTTACCGCAATTTAGGCAATGTGTAGTATTTTCTACCATTTGTTGTACTTCGGGTGGATAGATGGAGTTGCCTGAATAACTAGCTTCCATCTTCATTCAATTCCCATCCCATCATCAGCATCACTCGCCACAACTAACGTAGCCATTGCCATTGCTCCAATCACACCACCCAGGACTAATCCGAGTACAAACATCAAACCATCTCCCATCTTATGAGCAAGCACTCCAACCGCAACCAGGATTCGGACATTGTTCACTCATACTAAATACCCCTTCTCTCTGAGTTTTTCTTCGTGCGCTTTAACTATTTCGTTTATGTCAATTCCATATTCTTCACAAAGAGTGCAAGCCATTGTGATTGCTGATTGTGCAGTATCCATTGACTCCTCAACCGAACGCACAGCCCACATGATATCTGCTATGTTTCCTTTCTCTCCACTCTTTCCCTGACCCTTACCGATTAATTGCATTAACTCTCCGACTTCCTCTAGAACTTTCATGGTACATGATTCTACCGTTGGTGTTAGTCCGTTTAGTATCGGCAAAGAGATACACTTCGGATCAAACCATTCCTTGTCTAAACAAATTTCAACCTCACACGCCTTTTTGCAATTATCACAATCTTTCTCCACTTTCCAACCTCCAAATTACAATTTAATTTAAAGTTTCTGATTGTTGCATTTTAATGCAAACAGCGTTTATCTCAATTTCCATCCTCTGCTCATCAGCCTTGCAAGGTATCTTCTCAACAAATAACTCAACGACTTGCCTATCATCAACAAATGCTATTTTATTGCAACCATCTAAGGCACTCTTCGCGTAGTTGTCAACATCTCCATCCCCTCCCATCGGAGTGGTTTTTCCTGATAAATAAACTCTAACTTTCACGCTAACATTTTCACTTGTTGGCGTTTCGTATGCGCGCCTAGCCATAATTCCAATGCTGTCCTTATAGGAGAGATATCTCTTAGACGCTTTATTCCACTTTGTTTTTTGTGTCATGCGTACTGCCGGAATAGGGCGGCCAAGAATAACAATCCTCATGCTTTATCCTCCTGTAAATTCCAATCCAATTCTTCCCCGCAATGACCACAATATCTCTGAACAGCATCATCTATTCTTTTGCCACAACCACCACAATAAGGCATATCTAGTCTGATAGTTTTCGTTGCTTCTCGTACTACTTTTCCGCATTCGTGACATTTAATTTCGCAGTCACCATGAAAGTTTCTTTTTCTCATACTCACCTTGTTCATTCCTCATCCTCCTTATCAGCCAAGCACACAATCACATTCATCACAAAATACAAGATTGCTCCTGCTATAATTATTTGAATCATGCTTTATCCTCCAACGTAAGGAGAGCAGCAATACATATAGCGTGCGGTGCTGTTTCTGCCGCAAAACTAATAAATTCACTTTTTCCCTTCACATCCTGCTCAATAACACATATCCACGCTAACTCGTTTGGATAAACCATCGCCCCGCACGGTCCTTTTGGGGTTGTGCCCGGACCGTAATTACCCCAAATTAACCTTATGTCTCCCCACCCTCGTATCTCCTTGCGCTTTATCTTCTCCACTAATTCCCATGCATCTGTTAATCTTGTTGATGGCTTAAACTGCTCACTCCGCATTACCCCTGGAGCAATTTCCTCGAATGGTCTCCACGCACCGCGACCCCAACCCATGACGATATCCCCAGCCATCGCATCCAATTCTTTTCCTGGCTTCATCTCTCGTATATCCATGTTTACAGCCCTCCAATTCCTCTACCCTTCCACTTACTAACCAAGCTCATTCACCAAGCTCACAACTACCATCTAGCCCCTCTACTGAGGATTCTTAGCACCCAATCAACTGCAATACTTTCTTCACAATATCCTTATCAGCTCGTTTATGCGCTCGTTCCCTTAGCTCCTGAATATCCTGCTTGATTCCCTGCAAGATTTCTTCGTCAGTCACAGGCTTTTGTATCTCATCGGCAATAAGGTCATAATTCCAAGTCGGTTCAGGTTCGGCTAATCCCTGCAAATCATCTTTTGTTTCTTCATGTGTGCCATCAGTTTCAAATTTACACAATAGGCCCATGTGACAAACGCCGCAATCAGTTCCCTCTATGTCCTCGTAAGTTCCAAAGCAAGGATAACCCGACGGAGTCTCTTTGAGCTTTGTTTGAGCCTCTTCTATGCCCCCTTTGGAACAATCCCCCTCAGATTCATTTCTAACGCTCTCAACGCCATCCTCGACGCTCTGACAGGGTATTTCGATAGGCTTGTCCTCTTCGATTTTGATTGCCTCAACTGATTGACGTTCCATTTTCTCTTTCTCCCTCCTCAATCTAACTTGCAGGTCATTGGCTGCCGTTTTTCCAACTCCATACTTAGTAGCCACTTCCCGATAATTCCCGATTGACTCAAATTTCTCAAGCGTTGTTAATTCTTCTCGCATGATTTGTGCTTTGCTTTTTGGCTTTTGCTCAGGCTCAATACCCATATGCTTTGCCTTTAAGCTCATCATCCATCCATGCGCTGTGGCAGGACTTACTCTGTACTTCTTGGCCACTTCGCTATAGGTTCCACAAGCGATAAACTCCGCATAGGTTGTTATTTCCTCTCGCATTATTTTTCCTGCACTTAACTGGTCAATCGTTGGCACTATTGTTCCCTCCCCTATTTTGACGAGTTCACCTGTTTCTTTGTAAATATCAGGGTCTATGCGATAACTCTCAATATCGTTGTTTACCTCTGATGGTTGATTAGCTAACTGCTCGATTAGGATTGTGCCAAATGTCCTCGCCACGCTTTCACCCCACCTTTTTTCTATACCCTTCTGTCCTGTACCTTGTCCTATCCGATAAGTCCATTCCCTTGCCGTACTGTCTAGCAGATTCGAGCAGGTATAACTCCATCTTGCTTGCGCTTACCTGTGTTAGTCCTAGTACCTCGCCTACTTTCCCTTGTGACACATCCAACGTTCTGAGTTTGTAGACTAACTGTAGTCGCGGACTTACTTTGCTAAGGAAATCACTTACAAAAGCTTGCTCATCATTGCATTTTTCGTCGGGGATAGTATCACCTACAGTCAACCTTCCACCGCTTGCCTTATTTCGCTCGGACACTATTTCCCTGTCTAGGCTGTCAACATTGTATGCTGTAGTACCTCTTTTTTGTCTAATGGTGTAGCCATGGTCCCTAAGATACAGCATAATCTCGCCCTTTATCTTTGGTACTGCATACGTAGAGAACTTAACTCTGTCGCCATCTTTGCCGATAAACTTTGAAGGGTTGAAGCCAATATAGGCTTTTACTAGCCCTAGATAGGCAATGCTTATTATGTCATCCTCATCAAGCTTGACCCGATCATCTTTTTTGATTACAGGAATGTATTTCCACGCTACATGATGAGCAAGGTCGAGATTTTCTTCGATGAATTCGTCCGGTGAGCCATGGAGGTATGGGTTTTTATCCATCCTGTTCTCTCCTTAGCTCAACTCCGCAATAATCCATTAACCTTTGGCATATCGGACAGGGAGTGGGATTATCGTCTTTAGAGCATACTAGATAGAGTGTCGAGCCTTTAAGTTTGTCCTTCCCTGCTTGAAGCATGGCAATTTGTTCTGCATGTACGCTGTGGCATTCTGCATAATCGCCCGTGTTGTGTTCGATGTTTTCTCTAGCGCATGTGGTGCATGGGATTTTTGCTTTGTTTACTCCTGCACCTATAACCCAACCATCTTTACTAACGATGATTGTGGCGTATTTTCGGCGTAGGCAGTTACTTCTGTAGAGGTATTTACGAGCTTCTTGCCAATAATTTAGCGATTTCATCCTTTGACCTCCCTAAAATGCTTGCTGAAAAATTCATCCATGTCAGAATCAACGCTCTTAATGCAATGTCTTTGCTTGAAATCATTCTTAGCACAAAACACTTTTTTGTAAGGATAAGCAGAATCCCTTCCTCGGTAATAATAACCTCTGTAAATACTCCCTTTAGTAAAAGCTCTTTCGCCAGTTCCGTTCATAATCACATCTTCAATGCACTCTAGCTTCATGATTCACCTCGCAATTTCTTTAGCTCCCTAATAATGAGCTTTACTGCTTCCTCAAACTTTTCATCGGACATTTTCATTTTTCATCATCCCTTCCAATGCTTTCATTTTCCAGAATAGCTTTTCGTATTCAGGCATCCATCGTTGAATCTCGTCCGAATTTCTCTCCTGAGAGTCCAACCAATCTATAGCTCTATGGACCCTGGCGTATAGCTCGTCGTATTGTTGTTGTAGTGTCATTTCTTCGCATCCCATGGGCATTGCTCTATCCCTGTGACATCTACCCCTAACTCTGATTTTCTATATATCCTTGGTCCAAATGCCTCTTCTTGATAGATTGCTAAACTTGGGACAAAGACATATTCAATCGTTCCCTTGAATCCAGACAACTTATTTTTAGCTACAATCAGGTCCACAATTGGTGAGCGATAAACTTTACCCTCAGCCACGACATCCACAAATTTGATACTATCCTTATTGCGTTCAGCATCACTGTGGAGAAGAAAAACAATATCCGAGTCATAATGCAGGTCAACGGTATCCTTGAGGTCATCAACCGTTGGTGGAGCATTTCCGTTTAGCTTTCTTAACTCAACCGTCATGAGGACAGGAATATCAAATCTGTTTGTTATTCTTTTCATTTCCTCAGACAAGAGAGTGAATCTATTTCGTGGCTCTTTAGCTCCAACATTAGGAGTTCTAATCTTGTGGAAGTTATCGACCACTACGACTAGTTTTGGGTTTTCCTCAAAAACAGTTTCAATGGTCTGTTCGATATGTTCTAAACTGTTTCCATCCACTTCATCTAGTAATGTGAATCGGTTAAGTAGTTCGTCTAGCTTTAGCTTTCCCTCATCCATCAAGGCAAGCTCTTTTTTGCGTTCTTCGTCGGATATCTCCTTGTTGTACGTGATACTTTGGCCTATGTTTGAAACGTAATTAATTTCCCTTATTGTCTCGATTGCTAATAGGCGAAAGTATATTTTGCGGAAATTATCGTCAATGGAGAAGAATAAAACCTGTAGACCATCATTGTTCTCGGTAAGGCTCTTGCATAAATTTAGCAGCCAACTCGTTTTGCCTACATTGCTGATAGCTCCGCAGAGATATAGTCCTGGTTGAACTCCATCAAGCTTATTCATTAGCCCTTTGAATTGATCCCCTAGCTTGTAACCAAGAATCCCCCTTCTATGGTAGGACTGTCGGAAAAACATATCTGCCCTTTTGCTTGGACCGGATAAAACTTCTTCAACTGGAATCACAGGAACCTCAACCCTTTTCTCCTCCTTAGCCTTATTGGGTCCTGAATAAACTTCTCTGCAATCGCTAATCGCCTTACTTATGACCGACTCGCCATAGGTCTGCCCATTGCTAAAGTGCTTCTTGTCCCACTTATCGCGGTATAGTCCGGATTGCCTAAAGATACTATCCATGACTTGTCCATCTGCTCCAGACCAAAAAGCTAACGTATTGCAAAAAGCCAAGTCAGCTTCACTTTGCGATCCGTAGTAACTTTGCCAACTCCCATTGTGTAGGTCGGTGAATTGATTACCGTTTTTACTATTCATAGCCTTTACCATAATTTCGGCTTCCGTAAAAGTAGTAGGCATTACTGCAACTCGTTCCCTCTTTGGCACTTCTGGCTTTGCTAGGTATTTTGAGTGTATATACCTAACTTCTTCAAGTCTCGCCACAGCCTCTACGGGTGAGTTTTGAAGCCTGTTTGCCGTGAATGTAAGGAATCGCCCCTCGGTGTAAATCTCAAGCCCCAAATCACTGTTCTTGCGGTCCTTTGGTGGTAGCTCACCCCTACAAAAAAGATGTAACCCTGTCCCACTCGGAGAAATCTCGGTGTAGGTATTAAGCTTCTCTACAATCTCTTTTGCTAATGGGGAGAGAGTGCCACGCTCATCTATGCAATGGTCGATGTCTACGCCAATAAAAGGAGGTTTCAACATAAAGCCAATTCCATTAAGTTTGTTTTTGAGTGCATACTCTAAGGCAATTTCAAACTTGCACCATGTTTCCGGATTGTCAGATTGGGCAAATTCCTTCGTTACTGCATTGACAGGAATCTTATCCATCCTTGAAGGATTGTTCCTGTTCTGCTTTAGAATCCAAGCAACCCAATTCTTTTGTTGTTTCATTTCCTCCGGAATGTTGGCGATGAATTCTTCTCGTTTCATGGTAAAAGTTCTTCAATCTTTCTACTTGCTTGCAGTTTAGTTAAATCGTATGTTCCGGAATAACCTAGTTTTCTAAGCTTCCATATCTGACTTTCTGTGATAGACTGCTTGTCCATATATTGCTCGATGTACTCCCTAGAATTGGATTGTTTTAGCTTCTGTTTTTCGGCATGAGATAGTTTTTCGTATTCGATGTAATAGTCGATTGCATCCATGAATAACGCCTGATTCATAGCGAGAATGAAAAGCAAATCTCCATTGTCGTCTGGAAATCTATTCAACTTCTCAACGAGTTTTCTCATAACCACAGATGGTGAGGTTTCTCCTGCTCTTATCTGCTCAAGAATCTTATTGCAAATTCCACTCTTCCGATTGGCAGGGAATAAACTCACAAACTCATCTTTTCTCGAAGCATCAATCAAATTATTCGCCCTCCTTATCGTCGCATGGGTTAGCTGATGGGTCTGCTTGCCACATTTGCTTTAGGTCGGATACATGAGGCGGCCACTTGTTCTCCGAGACATAACGATGGATGTATTTATCCATGTCCTGCTTTTTTACCCTTGTGAGCATCTTTTGCCAGTTAATAGCAGTAGTTTCCTTGATTACCATTTCGGGGTAATAATCAGAGAATACACCTAACATTTCTGCCGTTTCCTGAAGAGTCATTATGCCATCCCTTTCTTTCGCTTTATCTCCTCTATCTGCCTAGCCAAGATTTCTTTATTCCGATCTGTATTGTCTACGGTCCTTGAGGCCCCATGATTACTTGCGCCCTTCTCATTCAAGTAGCTATCAAATTTAGTTCCAAATAATGTTTCTGGCCGTAGGTACTTCTCTTGCTCTGTACCCATCCAACTAGCAACCTTGTTATCAATAACTTTCTTGAAATCGTCCAACCTGTACTTGTCCATCCACCTAGCATGAATAAGCGTCCTCATAGATTTACCATTGTGTCTATAGGAACTCTTAGTTTGTAGATTCAAGTAGTCAACAATTTCCACATAAGGTATATCTTCTTTTTCATTCTTAACATTATTAACATTCTTGTCTGTGTTCGTTGGTTGTTCAGTTGTTGTTCGTTGGTTGTTCGTTGGTTGTTCAGTTTCCGATTCAGAACCTTGATAAATGCAGTAGTTTAGCACCTTAACGATGCTATATTTGTTGTTCGATTTTACGGAAATCATTTTCAAATTTTCTAAAACTTTTAATCTTCGGTAAACAGCACTTTCGTTTTGTCCGGTATCTTTAGCGATGGTTTTTCTACCTGTAATAAAGCAACCCTTTTCAAGTGATTCCTCCGCTCCATTCCAGATAATCTTTGATTCACTATGGTTGGCCCTAAGTAAGCAGTAGGAGAATAGTTGATAAAGATCAGGCTTTAAGAAAATTGGATTATCAAGAATCTTCCTGTGAAATTTAATCCATCCAGTCATAGAAGATCAGTCCTTATTCTTCCTTTTGTAGTTCCGCTAATTCTCTAGCCTTCCTTAGCCAATAGTTCTCGGTATTAGCTTTGACCTTATCGGGATTGTTCTTGCGCCATTGCTTGTGATACTCGCGCCGAAGTTGTCTTGCCAGTTCTTCTGGAGTTTCATTGGTAGCCAATCTTCTCACTCTTTCTTTCTTTTATTTAAGTTTATGTTTACTTGTATATTATAACATAAACTTGTACAAGCTACAAACATAAGTTGATACATGTTTGCATACGATGTATAATGAATATCTGTAAAGGAGGGTATTTTGTGTCGGATTTGAAGAATAGGGAACGATTCGGAGTAGCTGTTGATAAAAAACTTTTAGAAAGTTTAAGGCAGCTTTCTGCTAAAACTAGAATTCCTGCTAGTAGATTGACGGATGAGGCCATAGAGGATTTGCTAAAGAAGTATGAGGTGGAGCCAAACCAGGAGGATTAACTCCTGGTTATTTTTTTAGAGTTTATTCGACGAACCACTTTCCATTAAGCATTTCACGGGAAATAACAAATCCCTTAGTGGCCATAATCTCAAGCGCAGAACTCAGTTTGTAGTATTTCGTCCAATTTTCATATTTGATTTTCTTTTCGCTATTTATGGCGGTCATGAAATCCACCGGTTCGGGTACTAGCTCCCAATCCATGTCACACCTCGAAAAAACCAAATCCCCATGTTCATCAATTAGTTTTCCTACCTCATTAAAGTGAGCTGTAAAATCTCCTAATTTTTCGCCTACGCTCTTGAACTCGGCTTTTGGATTCGCTAAAACATATGTGTATATTTCGCCTGTTTTCATTTAAACAACACTCCTTCTCTATTCTTTACATTAGATTTAAAGTGGGACCCTGAGTTATGTAAGTTGGTCCCGTTGATGTCAGAGATGTTATATTTCAAGATTCGTTTCCGTACTCATACTTGCGTAATACTTGCCTGAGTTTCCAATTCTGACGAATATATCTCTTAGCCTCGATAATCACAAAAATAGAATAAGCATCATTAAGATTAGCCTCAATAACATCTAAACCGTCGAGAACTTTTCCGATTGGTAAAGTCTGTCCGTTTTCCTTCATCTTGTTTTCCTCTCAAATTTATTTAATGGGCAGACAGTGTTATCTGCCCAAATGTTGTTTATATTGTCGAATATTAGAAAGGGATGTCGTCGTCGAGGTTTACTTCGTGGCCTAATGAGCTAGTGGTGCGTTGCTGTTGTCCTTGCCCCTCATCCTTCGGACTTAAAAACTGAATATTCTCTCCGATAATGTCGGTCGTGTAAACCTTGTGACCGTCCTTATGGTCGTAACTCCCTGTTTGAATCCTCCCATCTACTGCGCAAAGTTTTCCTTTTGAGAGATAATTTGCACATAACTCAGCTAGTTTATTAAACGTAACCACAGGGAGAAAGTCTGCTACCTTGTTCCCTTCTTTATCCTTGAATGTGCGATCAACCGCGATTGTGAATTTGCAAATTGCAACACCTGATGGAGAATAGGTGAGCTCACTATCGCGAACGAGGCGGCCTATTTGAAATGTCTTATTAATAATAAACAACTCCTTAATTTTTAATTTAGAAAGCAAAGCATCTTTTCGTCTTTATTGCTCCTTGCTCAGAACGGAAATTGCTCTAACGAAATATCTAATCCACCCTCAGCAATAACAACTTCCTTGCCTGTCAATTCACTAATCTCTCGAATCATTCTCTCTGAATCTGCATTTT
>Ga0209000_1002117_pt1 | contig 11256 bp, 20 predicted proteins | sample RifGroD2_FD_183998 | JGI IMG/M metagenome (GOLD analysis project Ga0209000, IMG submission 183998) | Groundwater microbial communities from Rifle, Colorado, USA - Groundwater D2 (SPAdes) (version 2) | ecosystem: Environmental > Aquatic > Deep subsurface > Groundwater | place: Rifle, Colorado...
GTCTGAGGAGGATAGGATATGCACCACCTGAAAGGAGCGAGTCTATTGCGTAAAGACCAAGCTCGGAGACTAAGGTTTCAAGAAGCCCAACGGCTAAAACAACAGGCCGTGAAGGATTCAAAAGTAGCACTTCGCCATGGATGGTATGCAGGGATTGAATTATCTGAAGGTCAGTTGAAAGTCTTTACATCTAAGTTGATTAAGTAAGGAGGGATGAATAATGTTTCGCCATAAGCCATCAAGCGTATTCCCATACTACAAGGAAATGATAGCGCGTATAACCCAACCTCAATTAGTTGCCTTATCGGGTGGTGGTAAGGGAACCTCAACAAAACGGTCAAATGCAAAGTTGAAACTAATTAAATAAGAGGAGGAAGAAAAATGATCTATGCCATGAACCAAACTTTTTACAAGGAACTCAGAAAGGTTTGCATTACCGAGAAGAATATCATTCCTTATATCAACGAAACCTTTGGACTGAACCGAGAAATAACCGAAGTTCGCGTAATCGGCTAATTAAATAAGAGGAGGACGAGCATATCCGTATTAACATCAACGAAAAATTCTGTATCACTTCAAATACAAACTCCGTGATGGTCAACCAAAGGAGCGTTCCACCGAAGTTTGATAAGGATGGCGAAGAAGTTCTTACCACAATTGCCCACTTACGCACATTGAATCAGTGCTACAAGTTTCTACTTAGACATCAAATTAGGATCTCTAAGGCAACGGGCTTTAAGGAGCTGATGGAGGAAGTTGGCCGTATTGAAAAGGAACTAGATGATTCTATAAGGATTTAGGAGGGATGCCAAATGGCAAAACCACAACCAACTCAGTTATGCCTATGTGGTCGCACGATGAACTTTCCAGACGGAGAAATTAAGACCGTCTGTCAATGCAATCGCGTATGGGAGATCAGCACAGAGGGGATATGGTTCATGAATCTAATGTTTCCATTTTGCCAGGGAGAATGTTCTAAGCGGGAGAATGTGCCTATTGTGGCAAAGGGTGAGCGTCCAAGGAATAAGAGGAAGAGGAGGGCGTTGGGATGTTAAGGAGATTAGCCAAATACATCGGATACCAAGCATCAAAAATAGGCTGGATCAATCGAGAAATCCAAGCCTACAAAATCGAGCAGGAGAAGAAGCTCATCAAGGAGCGTATCGAACGCAATAAGGCTGATTTTACCGAGTTAATGCGGTGTGGGAATGCGGTTAGAGGTGAGGATAAGGACGATGGGAGAATGTCAGCTGTAGTGGTTGATTATGTTGGCCGGGGAAGAGTTGGGGAGCCGTTTAATCCAGTGTTCTCCAGAGCAGATTGTGTGAATTGGGGAGAAAAGTCTAAGAAGGTTGGGGATGGGTATTGAAAAGTAGGATAATCCTGGATTTATGTGGAGGTTCTGGATCGTGGAGTAAGCCCTATAAAGATGCCTGTTATGACGTTCAGGTAATTACTCTTCCTGAGTATAACGTTATGGATATTCAATTTAACGAACACGGTCAAGATGTAGAACTCTTGGACAACAGTGGAAATCTTAAAGTTATTCACGCTGAGGATATCTACGGAATATTTGCAGCCCCTACATGCACTATGTTTAGCCTAGCAAGAACAACCGCGAAAACACCTAGGGACTTTAACGGTGGCATGGAGCTAGTGAGGAAATGCCTAGAAGTAATTTGGTTTGTACGTGGGTGTCAATATTCAAGATTGAAATTTTGGGCACTCGAAAACCCAAGAGGATACCTAAGGCAATTCCTAGGAAAACCGGCGTTAGAGTTTAAACACTGGGAATTTGGAGACGAGGGAATAAAGCCAACAGATATATGGGGTTACTTTAAATATCCCCAAAAAAATACTTATCTTAAGCCTGAAGGTTTAGCTAAGGTATTTCCTAACGGTAGCTCGAACGCTAAAAATTGGTCTGGAACCGCAGCTAAAAGAGCAATCACACCCCCGGGTTTCGCTCAAGCATTTTTTAGAGCAAATCGGTAAGGAGGCTATATCATGCGTAAATTAACACCAAATGAACTATCCATGATTCAGGACTTAACCGACAGCCAATTAATCTCTCAGGCGAGCTACGACCGCCATTCTAACACCCTAATGCGCGTAACGGTCATATCATCCCTGAATGCTGATTGGAATGGCGTAGATGCCCTGCTGAACGAGATATTTCCCAACTTGGAATATCGCGGAAAGGCCGGAGTTGAGGTTAAGGATGGCATTATGTCGGAGTATTATTCCATCGATGTCGATAGGGAAACCCTCGTAAATCTGTGCATGAAAAAGACTCTCGCGCCAACGAGAGCCGAAAAAGAAACTACTCAAGGTTATATTACTATAAAAATTGATGAATTGGAACTGACTGGGCCGTGTGAATCCTTTGTTTAAGGGCAGAGAATTTTATCGAGAGTTTCATGAGCAGGATTATGAACACGGGGAGATATTAGATGATGTCGAGAGCGAAGGGGAATCAGAGGAGGAAGAAGAGTGAAAATAGCAATCCGCGAATGGGCGTTCAATCTGTTTATGAGAAGAATCACTATCAAGGTAGCTAAGTTACCGGACAATGAAAAGATTGAGTTTTTGACTAACAAACTTATGAACGAGTTGATTTCGCAGGGGTACGACATTAAGGGTAGCCCAAACGGACACCCTGAATACTTTACAATTTTTGGCTTTGATAGCGGAAAGGGTCAGATTGATTCTCACCATTTTAAACTAAGTTTTAAACGATTAACAAGTATTTAGGAGGAAAACGTATGAAAATCATTAAGCTCCAATTATTATCCCTTAAAAACTTCAAAGGTGTAGAGGATTTTACCCTTGATCTGAACGGCAAAAACGCTGACATATTCGGTAAAAATGCAACAGGGAAAAGCACACTTTTTGATAGTAGCCAGTGGCTTCTTTTTGGGAAAGATTCATCAGGCAGAACGGACTACCAGGTGAAACCGCAGGATGAGGAAGGAAATGAACTTCACCACCTAGATTGCATAGTCGAAGGAGTTTTCCTTGTCGATGGTAATAAGCTCAAGCTCAAGCGTCAACTATCAGAAAAGTGGGTGAAGAAACAGGGAACCCAAGTAAAAGAGTTTACGGGCAATGAAACAAAGTATTGGGTCAACGATGTCCCGGTAAAAGCCAAGGATTACAACCTCGAAATTAACCTTCTCATAAAAGAAAACATCTTCAAGCTTCTGACAAATCCCCTCTTTTTCAATACCAACGAGAAGGGATTTGGCTGGCAGGAACGGCGCAAGATTCTGTTTGAAATATGCGGTGATGTATCGGACTTGGAGGTTATCGATTCCTTAGTAACCACTGGTGATAAAAGCATGTTGGATTTACAGATGGTCATTAATTCAGGCAGGACTATTGATAATCACAAGTTGGTAGTTGCTGACAAAATCAAAGGTATTAAATCAAGCATGGATGGGATACCATCACGGATTAATGAGCAACAACGGAATATCACTGAGGATGTCACTGATTATGTGGCTATAGAAACCTCACTGCAAGCCCATAAAGCCACTTTACAGGCTATTGAGCTAGAACTGGCTACAAACGCACAGGGAGCGAGTTTGTACCGCCAGAAACAGCAACAGGCGTATAAGTTACAGAACGAGCTTAATACTAGGAAGTTGGAGATTGAAACTACTGCTGGTGCTGATTCTAAAAAGTTAATTGATGAAAAAACAAGTCTTGAAAACGAGAAATATTCGGTTTCCAAAGAGGTTTCAAGACTGGGTTCTAATTCGCTTTTAAGGATCTCTGAACTTGACGCACTTGCAGGAAGTATCATCGAACTCCGCAAAGAGTGGGCTGAGGAAAATGCCAAGCAATTTACTTTGCCGACTGGGTTCTTTTGTACAATTTGTGAACAACCATTACCAGAGGAACAAGCCAAAGAAAAGACAGAAAAAATGAGGGATAATTTTAACAAAGGTAAGTCACAACTTTTAGCATCAATTCAATTAAGAGGCAAGGGCAAGGCGGATAGGGCTGAGATTCTTAACCAAGAAAAAGAATACGATGCCGCAATTCTTACCGCATCAGAAGAATCTTTAAGGAGAATCAACGACCGTCTTGCTGAGATCGAAATCGAAATCGCAAAACAACAAAATCCCGTGACCATAAATTATGAGGAGGATCCAACTTATTCAATCCTCTATGGAGAATTTCAAGCGCTAAATTCCGAACTTGATACTCCTAACGAAGACACGACAGCCGAACTCCTGACCAAAAAGCGTGAAGTCACTGAACAAATTGAATCCCTGAACAAAACTCTCAATCAAAAAGAAGTAGTTGAAAAAGCCAAAATCCGCATCGAAGAACTCAAGGCAGAAGAAAGCAAGTTGGTCGGAGAACTAAATAGTTACGAGCGTCAGGACTATTTAATTAAGCAGTTCACAACGGCAAAAGTAAAAATGCTTGAGGACTTAATTAATAACCGATTCAAGACAGTTAAATTCAAGCTGTTCGACACGCTGAATGATGGGGCAGAAAAAGAAGTCTGCCGGACGTTGGTTAATACGAATGGGGTTTGGGTTGAATTTGATGGGGCGAATAATGGCGGAAAGATTAATGCAGGAATAGACATTATCAATCTACTGTCAGAGTTTTACGAGGTGTCATTGCCTCTGTTTATCGATAATGCTGAATCTTTGACTAGCTTCGTTGGTACAAATTCACAGGTGATTAAACTAATTGTGAGCGAATCAGATCCTATTTTGAGAGTGGAGGTACAAGTGTAATGGCAACGGATATCGCAGTAAAAGAACAACCCATGTCAGAGAGATTTATGCTTAAAGTAACTGCATTATTTAACACAAATGTCGGTGATATAGCTTTAACTAATTTTCAGAAACGTTTAGCCCAAAACTATTTCATCGTCGCGGATAACGTTCTGAAAAAAGCAGAAGAAAAACGGATGAAGAAGTCGGAGGATTACAGAGATCCACTTCCCTATACATGGGCTAGTGTCAATATGGAGGAGCTTGCCGAGAGTGTTGTGGCGGCAGCTAGGGTTGGCTGGGACCCTACGCAAGACAATCACGTTAGTCTTATTCCGTTTAAGCAAAACGGGGTCAATAAGTACGGAATAACCTTCATGCCTGGATATAAGGGCCGTCAACTGAAAGCAGTAAAATATGGTCTTGATGTACCGGATAACGTCATCGTTGAGCTTGTTTATTCCACCGACAAGTTCAAGTCCCATAAAAAGGACTACAAAAACACGATAGAACATTATGAATTTGATATTCTAAATGACTTTGAGCGCGGTGAAATTATAGGTGGTTTTTACTATCACATATTTTTTGAGCATCCTGAGAAAAACAAACTCGTTATTTTTTCGCTGAAAGACATCCTGAAAAGAAAACCGGATAAGGCATCGGCAGAGTTTTGGGGTGGAGAAAAAACGGTTTATGAAGATGTTTTAAAGGATGGGAGAGTGGTATGGAAGGACGGTAAAAAAGTTCAAAAGAGAGTACAGGTACAATCTGAGGGCTGGTATGAAAAAATGTGCTACAAGACTGTGTTTATAGCCGCCTATAAGGACATCACCATCGACAGTCAGAAGATTGATGACGATTACCTGCGATTAAACCAACTTGAAAACGAGTTTAAGGAAGCTGAAGTCGAACAAACGATTTCTGAAAACGCTAACGGTAATGTTGTTGACATTGTATCCGAGGACGTTCCGAACGACCACGAACCAGAAGAAGGAATTACCGATGCCGAGATAGTTGAGATGGATAGAAAGAAAGAGGAAGAGGCCGCTGGCGGCCCAGGATTCTAGGATGAAAGGAGTAGCGTGGAAACGTTTGGGAATAAAACAGGGAGACAAATTCTCTAGCCTTACAATTGTGCAAGAAGTCGAGGCTATGTATTGGAAAAAATACCGAAAACGTATGTTTTTATGTCTCTGTGAGTGTGGAAAAAACGTGGTTGTGAGACTCGAATACCTGAGTAGTGGGCACACAATGAGCTGTGGATGCCAACGAATAATATCCACAATTAACACAAAGACAACTCACGGTTGTTGTGGTAAAGATTCGCGAACAGATTTATATGGAGTATGGTCGAACATGAAGGCGAGATGCAGCAATGGCAACCAAATATCTTATAAGAATTATGGGGCACGAGGGATCAAGGTTTGCCGAGAATGGATGGATTTTATTCCATTCCTAGAATGGGCAATGTCAAACGGCTATAAGGAAGGATTAACTATTGAACGGAACGATTGCTCCGGAAATTACGAACCTTCTAATTGCCGATGGGCCACAGTTTTTGAGCAGAACAACAATAAGCGTAATAATGTCCTAATTGACTATGATGACAAAAAGTTAACCGCCTCGCAATGGTCAAAAATAGTAGGAATAAACCCTGAAACAATCAGTTCCAGATTAAGGTATGGGTGGTCAGTAGAAAAAGCGTTAGAAACACCAGTAAAGATGACTGCCTATGTTACTTAAGTGCCTAGGTTCCTCAAGCTCTGGAAATTGCCATCTTCTCGAATCTCCAACCGGAACACTCATCTTGGATGCGGGGGTTAAATTTGTTGAAATTCAGAAGGCATTAGATTTCAATTTCTTAGGTGTCGTTGGGTGCATTGCCACTCACCGACACCAAGATCACATCAAATCGATGAATGAACTTATGAAATCAGGAATCGATGTACACACTCCACCTGATTGTGCTGATCTTATTAAAGGCGGAATGTCGCACAGATTTTATCCGACCGAAGTCGGAAAGCAATTTGAAATAGGTGACTTTATTGTTCTCCCAGTAGAGGCACAGCACGACGTTCCCTGCGTATCATTTCTAATCGTTTATAGGCCGACGGGAGAAAGATTGCTCTATACTACTGACACCTACTATCTTCGTAATCGTTTCAATAACCTAGATTATATTTTAATCGAAACAAACTACTGCAAAGACACATTAGATGCAAACATTGAAGCAGGATACATTCAATCTAGTATGAAAAACAGATTACTAGAGAGTCATTTTTCATTGGAGCATGTCAAAGAGTTTCTGGCTGCTAATGATTTGTCGCAAGTTAGGAAGATAATCCTATTGCATTTGTCCTACAACAACTCGGATGCAGAAAGAATGGTCAAGGAGATAACAGAGTTAACAGGTAAGGATACAGAGATTGCGGAAGTTGGTAAAAACATACCATTGGAACTTTATCCATTTTAAAAATAAAGGGGTAGCCAGCAACTACCCCAATTCTCAGAGGTGATGCAATTGGATTACCAATACTGGATAACCCCCTCAGACTACGCTAAAGCCCTCTCTAATGGTATTAGCTACAACCTACTTACCAAGCGCGTCAGGGACTACGCATGGGGCATAGAGAGGGCGACAACAACGCCACCACAAAGCCATAGCAAGTGGAATGGATGGCTTGAGGTAGCTAAACAAAACGGTATAAGCCATTCTACTTTTTACACGCGGATAAACAGGGATGAGATGTCACCCGAAAAAGCGGCCACAACCCCGATTACACCGCAACATGTAATTAGTCAAAAGATGGCCGAAAAGACGCGGATATATCCTAAGAAATATGCAGACATGGCGATTACTAATGGAATATCTCGCTATGCATTTGTCGAAAGAATGAGTAGAGGGTGGAAACCATTAGATGCAGCAACAAGGCCGATAGATACAAGCCGATGGGGTAAGGAAAAGAAGGAGATGGCAAGGAAATGAAAACACCAGGAATCTCAGTAACAATGGACAGCTTCGGAAGAATTACAATACCAAAATCACTAAGGATTTCGATGGGATATGAACCGACCACACCCTTAGAAATGTTATCGGACGGAAAAGAATTGCGTATTCGCAAGCATTTTACCGGATGCATGTTTTGCGGGTCAGACGATAAGGTTGTGGCTTGGCGAGGGGACAGGGTTTGTAGGGCATGCGCGAGTGATATTTTAGCGAAGAGTGTAAAGGAGGGTGTCGAGGGATGAAGACAGGTGAAGTAATAGATATTCTTAACCAAGCGAATAGCGAGTGTGTTTTTGTGAATGAGGAAGGAGGTAGGATAAGGAGGTTTGCTTGTAATATAGTGTGGGCAATAAACAATATAACAGTTAAATTAACCGATAAATTCCTCAGTCACACATGGGAATTAGTCCGACAACCAGTCGATTTTATGACCGCAGTGAATAGTGGGAAGAGGATACGTCCGGATGATGAGCCAGCAAAAATTCACGGCTTTAATGAATTAGGTTACTGGTCGTTAAACATTGATAGGATAAACGGCAGATGGCTAGTCGAGTAGTAAAAAAATAAGCCAGATTATCTCTGGCTTTCCTTCTCCTTATTCTTATGTTTTTTGACTAAATCCTCTATAGCTTCATCAAGTAAGCGACTAATTGGTATCCTAGTTTCCTTCGCTAATTCCCGCAATTCAGTTAATAGAACCCTATCGTAAGCAGCGCCAAATCGTTCCCTATTCTTTAATTCTCCAGCCATAACAATCACCTCGTTTATTAGTATTATACAATCTACACAAATTAATAGCAACTTATGCTTATGGATTGTTACTTGTGTTAGTTTGTGTTATACTATTAATATAGGAAGGAAGTGTTGCTAAAGTTGAAAATCTGCTTAGTAGATGTTGATTCAAGGATGCCAAATCTTGAGTTATGTCCCGATTACCGCAGGAACCAAAAGGAAGTGGGATAGATTGGAGAGGGATTTTAAAGGTGTATGGATTCCTAGAGAAATTTGGCTAGATAAAGAATTGGGATGGACTGAAAAAATGTTACTTGTTGAAATTGATAGCTTGTCCAAGCTAGGTGAGTGCTTTGCTACCAATGAATACTTCGGTGAATTTTTCAATTTATCAAAAGACAGGATTTCCAAGGTAATATCTTCTTTGATAAAAAAACACTATATAGAATCAAAACTTACTTATAAACCTGGAACTAAGCAGATTGAAAAAAGGGTAATTACAACTATAGCCTATATGCGAAATCAACTAGAGGGTATAGGCGAAAACATCCATAGGGGTATAGGCGAAAACAACGAGGATAATAATACAACTCTTCTTAATAAAACAATTAATAAAACAATTAATATATCTCTTGTCGATTTCTTTGAATCAATCTGGAAGTTGTACCCAAGAAGAGAGGGTAAAGGCGGGGTTAGTAAAACTCAAAAGGAAAAACTACACAAGATCGGTATCGAGGAAATGACGAGAGCTATTAGCAGGTACATCAAAGCAAAAGTGGGAGAAGACAAGAAGTACCTGCAAATGGGAAGCACCTTCTTTAATAGTGGATATGTAGATTACTTGGATATAAATTATCAGGACGGGGGGTTAAGTGGTGGAAATAACGGAAGCAAATCCAATGCAATCAATCAGGGAAATTCTAAACCTTGGGAAACTGACCCATACCTCGCTGACATCCTCGGAAGAAACGAGAAAGAGACTTAATCTTTTCAATACAGGAACTGGATACAACATAAAGCCGATTGAGAAAGTATTTGTTTGTAAAGAGTGCGAAGACCGTGAGATTGTTGCCATTGGCTTAGACCCATACGGATTAACTCTCTATGCTGATTGTATTTGTAAGGTCAAAAAGAACGCAGCGAGAAAACTTAAATCATCAGGATTGACATCCCGGCAACTCAAACACAACATTGCTGATTATAAAGTTAACGACGGAAACAGGAAAATGTTCCAAGGGGTAGTCAATTATTTAAAGATTTGGCCCGACTTAATTAAAAGCCCTTCGGATGCTAAAGGATTCCTATTGCTCGGTAATGCAGGTATTGGAAAGACGATGTTGGCAAGTATTATCGCAAGGGACATGCTCGACAAAGGATTACAAGTGGTGTTCGTATCATCTGCTGATTTACTAGCCGAATTAAGGGACGCTCAATTCCGAAAGGACGAAGGCGGCGTAGAAGCAAAGATTGAGACACTGGCCAAGGCGCAAGCTTTAATCCTTGATGATGTGGGAAAGGAGAAGCCTACCGAGTGGGTGCAGAGCATGTATTACCGTCTGATTGACCTAAGGTACAGAAACAACCTTCTTACCGGATTCACGACAAATTATTACCCTAAAGCCCTCGAAGAAAGATTGGGTGATTTCGGAGAGGCAACAGTTTCGAGAATTTTGGGCATGACGGTAGATTACTTACTTTTTGCTAAGGACTATGATCACAGGACAAGAAAGGATGAGGTATAACTTCTACATTTCCCCAACCGAATATGAGACAGCTAAGCAAAACGGAATCAGTCAAAGGTTACTCACCGACAGGATAAGGGTACTTGGTTGGAACATCAAAAAAGCAATGACAATTCCGCCGAAAAAACAAAGTAACAGAAAAGAGTGGATAGACATTGCGATGAAAAATAACATACCCCCTAGTGTTTTTTACGAAAGGGTTAGCAAGGGAACGAGTCCGGAACAAGCGTCAACCATGCCCGTGATGGATAAGAGAACATTAATAGACAACATAGCGATATCAAAAAGGAAATACCCCAAGGAATACGAGGACATGGCTACAGCTAACGGGATAGGGAAGAAAACTTTTGTTAGCAGGATGTTCAGAAAGTGGAATCCGTTAGAGGCTGCAACTACGCCTGTTAAGAGATAAGGAGGAACCTGAATGCGAGTACCAACCTTCAATGAAAAAATAGCCCTACAGCTCTACAACTCCGGCAAAAACGATACTCAAATAGGTGAAGTTGTCGGTAAGAGGTCTAATACTATTGCACAATGGAGGCACAGGAGGAAGTTACCTGTCAACATTGGAAACATAGCAGACGGAACATACCTGACCGGGGTGAATTATCGCGATGTGTTGGAACCAGGACAGGTGGACGATATGAGCACGTTTCTTATCCACTTGCTCAAGGCCGGAAAGCAAGCTGTGAGAGCAGGGGTTAAACCTGATGTTATGGGATTCATGGAGGTTTACTCTGGCAGGACTAAGATGTGGTCAGAGGAAAGACGGAGAGAGAAGATGGGGATGGTGGCGAGATGAGTAAGTTAACTAGGGATGAGATTATGGCTAGATGGGATGCGTCTACATCTAGAGAGCGCGATGCTTGGGTGGCTAAAAAGGTAATGGGATTAACGATGTCCGAACTGTTCATGAATTCGTATCCCAAGGTGGTTAACCCGAACAATGAGGCATATATAATGGCGGTTGATTATTACTCAACCGAGATATCCGCAGCCATGGAAATAGTTGAAAAGCTAAAACATACTGAAGGGT
>Ga0209000_1002120_pt1 | contig 11245 bp, 9 predicted proteins | sample RifGroD2_FD_183998 | JGI IMG/M metagenome (GOLD analysis project Ga0209000, IMG submission 183998) | Groundwater microbial communities from Rifle, Colorado, USA - Groundwater D2 (SPAdes) (version 2) | ecosystem: Environmental > Aquatic > Deep subsurface > Groundwater | place: Rifle, Colorado...
AAAGAAAGAAATGTTAGAATAGTTTTCACTACTCTCTAAGTGATTTTTGGAAAATAATTTTTAAATTTAATTTTCAATGCAAAGGAGAGTCAAAATAAATTTTAACCCTCCAAAATAACTAAAATATGCAATTATCCATTTTGCCTAAACCCTGTAACCTTACTCTCACAACACTTTCATTTTCTCAATAATCCAATAAAACTGGAATTTTAAGGGAATTAAATAGATATTATTTTAATATTCTTTATAAAATTAGAAAGAGAGTAAAATTAATTGCTCTCTTTCTTTTGTCTATTTACTGTGCTTTGTGAATTAAAAATCTAATGAACATAATGCATCAATGCATCAAATGCTACTATAATAAAATCTACTAATTAATTGCTAATGTAGTATTTACTACTAAAAATATAGTCATCTTTGGTAAAAATGTTTACATACGGAGTTATTTTAGTGTTAACGTAATTTATTCTCTCAAAATTCTTCTCCATAGATATAGCGTTTTTGAATAAAAACAAAAAACAAAAAATAAATAAACAGTATAGGTATAGCGTTTTTGTTATCGTCGTTTTATAAAAGTATAAAATATTTGCCAAAATTATAATGTTTAGATATTGTGCATAAATGGATAATCTGGCTGCTGTCAATTCTGAAAACTGGAAGATAAAGTACATTGATAATCCGACGATATAGACATTTGTAACCTTCATCATAAACTCGCCTTCTCTGGCGCATAAGTTATAAAAATAGAAGGCAATTGTAAGAAACCCGATTCTTCCAAGGCTCTGAAAGTCGAACAAGTTAATACTTAACTCTGCATTAGTATACCAATTTATTTTTTGATAAAAAGGAATCCAAGTCATTTTACTAATCATAACTCCGATTGGTAGTATTGATACTATTAAGCAAAAAATAGTAAAGATAAGTAGTTGATTTTTGCTAATTTTCAACTTTGATACGCAATATAAAATTAGTAAAAACAAGGCAGACGCATGAATTAACGACAGTAATAAAACTACAATGATAAACTTTAAGGGTTTGTTCTTTTTAATTACTTCTAGTAAATAATAAACACCTATAGCAATAGTAACTCCTTGCCTAATACCGCTGAATGTCCATATTAGGTAGTAAAGGCAAAAATAGAGAAACATTGATAAAGCAGGGTTCTTACTATACTCCTTACACGTTTTATAGACAAAGAACATATTAGCCGTTGCAAAGAAAATCAAATATTGTTGATAGATTAGGCCGATTGACTTCAAAAGTGAACCTATACCTCTGAATCCTATTTCGTTTAAATCAATGCCATATCTCATCTCATTAAATACTGAATCTTGCAACCTATTGTACAAAAATTCATAGGAAAAATAATCTGTTCCTACCCCATACCTAAGGAATGCTAGGGCGGTTAGCAATAAGGTAAAGACCACAGCCAACTTTCTTTTGTTTAAAATAGAAAATATCGCACCTGTTACCAATACCGCATAGTACATAAATTACTCCTCAATAGTATAATTTTGGTTCATTATACCACGATGGTAAGATTTATAAAATACTACATCTTTGAATAAGCCGATCCGTCATAAAAATACAAACCTTTACCAGTTCCGCCGGGATTCCACGATGTTCCGTCTGCAAAATAAACCATACCCTCTAGTGGTGTAACGGGGGCGTATGTTTGTTTCCTTAATCGTATTCCAGCATCGAAATATGGGACAAATGGCACAACCGCTTTGGTGTCCGCTAAGATTTCGGTTCCGTGTGTATGGAGATACCTAAAATTGTCAACGTACTTGCAAGATTCTTTATAACTGTTAATTGGTATAACCATCACATCGTCAATCCAAATTGTATTCGTATTACTGAATGTTATCCATAGTTTAACCGTAGCAAAGGCTGTCTGTGTACCCTGGATTAGAGAATGAACGAAATACCTACGCCAACCTGTCGTAACCTTAGCCTTATTGCTCCCTGATGCTACAGCTATAGATGGACTAAAAGTAAAATCCGCTTCGTTGTCTGATTTCGCCATAAAACTAATAATGGCTCCCTGACCTAATAGTTCAATTCTTCCTAGAGCGTCAATTAATGCCTTATCATTAGCGACTCCAACTATTTTCAAACTATTAAGATCATAATATCCAACTGTTGTATCATGTGTAGTTACAGGCAACCCTACGCTTTGTGTCACAACTGGGATACCAGATCGGAAAGACGAATCAACCATTCTGTTCGAGAAGGGAATCCCATACCCATTGAAGTTTTCAGGTTGGAATTGAGGATTCTTAACCATCACTGTTGCGGATGCTGGCTCACAATTTTCAAGGGTAAAATACACACCTTCTGCAATATCCAATTTACCATAAAGCAAAGTGTCTCTAATTTTAATGCCCTGACAATTTGCATCAGCTTTAATTGGATCGACAGATAAACTACATTTTTCGATTTCCGTAATGCTCGTATTAATTAAATTGAGAGCTGGCACACCCTCTAAGTTACTACTTATCAAGGCTGACTTAACAGATAATGCACGACAATTTTCGAGTGTGACACAAGCCTGTGCACCTTCTAAATGTTCGATGTATAATTCCTCAAGTATGGTCGTGGTCGCATTTTTAACCATAACACCTACCGTTGGTGTTCCGCTATAACCTTCAACCGTTAAATCTCTAGCACCCACTGTATCAGCGTTTTCTATATATATTGCATGAGTTGTTGGATTTCGATATTCCCCACCATTAAAAAATATCTGATTATTAGAATGGGGTACTAATGTGTCTACACATCTAATTTCTGATTTATCCGTTGACACATTGTTAAGATATGACCATAAAACAGCGTCTAAATGTATACCATATCCAGATGTAAATCCAGTGAAAAAACAGCGATTAAACTCTATAAAATACGCTTTAAAAACATAAATACCTGTTCCTGTCCCGACAATGCTATCTATAATAGTAACATCTGAAACTTGAATTGGCCTACGTTTGCCTACATCGCTTAGTCCTCCAACGCTATAGTCATAAGTGATCATACGCCCTGTGCCAGTATTTGTGAATGTGGTTAAGGAAGTCCCTGCTCCTTTTAAATTTACTGGTTTATTAATTATTATCCCAGTAAAGGCATACGCCTTTCCCGAAAAATACAATGTACCACCATTAACAAGATCAATTAACGCTGAAGTAATCTTTTCCGTATCTGTTCCTACGTAGTCTTCAACGTAGACTTCTCCCTTTTTTAAAATAACTAATTCTGTCGCTGTTTCAACTTTATAAGCATCAAACTCACTCTTATTTGTCTTCTCAACTGCTCCTCCAACCCCACTTAAAACCGCAATCTTATCCTTAATACTCCCTGCCTCATCAGACAACATAAAGTCTGGAATTTGGTTTAAACTCATATGTATCATTCCTTTCTTATTATAAAATTTTATTATTTATTTTTATACTTACAGTTATAATTTATTTGGTTTTTGTAATGATAAAATAAAAGTGCGATTTTAATTGATAATGTTTACTTTTACTATCTGATTAGTGTAGAAAAATAGCAAATTCTTAACCTTTAAAACCTTGCTGTAGCAACACTTTCAGGCCCACAATATTATGGTTATTACAGAAAACACTCTCTAAGCTGTCTGAATTGATTTTATGTAAGTTTGTATTGTGGAGACTTTTCTAAACGCTTAGAGAGTGTTTATATTTGTGATATTATGGGTTTGTTTTTTCTTTTGTTTCATTGTTTGCATCAATTTTAAATTTACCACTTACAAAACTAGATAATTTTATTAAAACTTCCTTCCCATAATAAAGGTAGCCAGACATCATAAGTAGATAAGTTGCATTCGATAAATTTATTTCCTTTCCATCTACACTCACAAGAAGTATATTTGGATTTAACTGTCCTATAAAGCAAACACAAATAAAAGAAAAACTAACAATAAAACCCTTAAATACTCCTTGCCATAATTTTGTTTTATCAAATTGTTTTATAAAAAATGAATTTACAGAACCCAAGACGATGTTTAAGATTATTAAACCTAAAAGACTACCACCGAGTAACAATGTATTTTGATCTATCATATTTATTATCATCCTTTCAATTATTTTTTGCAGATAATCATTCAAAACACTTACTTAATATTTCTTCAATCTTGTCAAATTCCCAGTACCAAATCTCTAGAAAATTATATCCGTTTGATAACGCATAATCTTTTTTACGTCTGTCATGTTCGACTTGTTTTAAAAATGCTTTTTGAGTTTGATTACTCACTGTTCCGTCATGGTACTGTCCTTGATATTCAATTAAAAGATTATATTTTGGAATATAAAAATCATATGATAGCATTCTGTTCCCCAATCCAACTAACCCTTTAAATTTTTGCTGAGGAATATAGAATATATCAATATCTCCTGTGGACGTTAAACTATAATCCTTTTGCGAAATTTTAATCCAATTGTATTTCTTTGTAAATATATCATTAATAGTAGTCTCTCCTTGAGAATATTGACAATCAGGGCAACGAAAATTAAAACTGTTTGATTTTTGAATTTTTCTTTTAAAATCTTTATGTTTACCATCTGGGCATTTCCACCATACAGACTGATTACTTTTTGGAGCATATTCATATGGACTTTTATTATTTTTATTAGACCATATGATAAATACTTTTGGATGTAAATATCCTAACGAATCATATTTATGTACTTTGCCACTGTTTTTATTACATAAAGGACATCTACATTGGATTATAAAATTACAACATGCAATCGGATAACTTCCATGATAATCTTTTTCTTGGCATATAATAAAAACAATTTTATTATATTGAAAAGGGATTTCCCAAGGATTAACTGTATTTATATTATAATCCCAATACTTTTGTAAAAAATCTGCACATACGTTGTCGATACCCCACTGAGCGAAAGAGTTGCATTGTTTACAAAGCATACTTCCTTTCTGACCACTTGTAAAATTGCCAATATTTTTAAGTTCACTCTTATGTAGTCCTCTAGGGCATTTAAAATAATAATCTTTACCAGTACCAAAACTTACTTCACTTGGTAAACAATTATTTAATTCATAATCCCATCTAAACAAAATTTCATTAGCCTCTTCTGCTGACAAGTTATTGTAACACCATTCTTCAAAGTTAATAAATTTTTCATATCCATTTATAGCACATCTATGACAATAATATTTACCATCTATCTTTACTGATCTTTTATAACCTAACCATGACGCACCTATTAATTCTTTTTCACATCCATCACATTTAATATCAACTGATATATTAGAACTATCGGTTAAATCTTCAACTCTAACATTAAATTTATCTTTATATTTTGTAAATATATAACCTTTTTTCTCATACCAATCTCTATTTTTGTAATGCCACTTGACCTCAACTTCTTTTGTAATTAACATTAAAACATTCCTCCCAATTATTTGTTTTTGAAACGTAAATACTCCTGAATCGCACTTTGCAAATCAGGAGTATTATTAAATATAAATATTTTTCTATTTGATTTCTGATCATCTCTCATTAATTTAAGTACAAAACCTTGTAACATTAAATAACCTGCAAGGCGTAGAGAAAATGAACTAAATTCTGGTTTCATTTAATCAATCCTTATTTACATTATTTTATTTTAACTATTTTAATTAAACCCTTTCCCTCTCAAAGTCCTCCCAAGTACATCTAATTGTTTTGATATCTCTGCTATTTGTTTTTTGTTTGACATGTTTTGTTCTTTAATAATTGCTAATTCTTCTTTGAGTAATATGCAAATATCTTCATTTTGTTTTGAAAGTTCTTTGTTTAATTGAATTATGATTTTTGATGCTATTTTTGATGCAATCCAATCTAGAAACTTATTTAATCTACTCACATGCAATCATCCCTTATTTTTTATTTTTACCTCCAAATAATTCTTTTTGTTTGTTTTTTATAAAGTCTAACATTGGAGTTAAATTAGAGTTACCCATTGCTATCCCATTCTCTAAAACGCTTGAAATTTCTACTAATGCAATTGCACTATAAAGAATGCCTGAAATTTCTTTGCCAAATATAATTCCATCAATAATACATAATTGATTAGAAATATACAGCAAACAGGAATACATAATGGTTTTTACGCATATCCCATTTTTAAGTTGTCTAGATGTTAAAACTTTTTCTTTCCATGCCTTTGTATAATTAGAAAAACTTAAACAACCATAATTAACTATCACAAGACTTAAATGCTTTGTTAAGACATCAATTAATGTCAAAACGGCTATAAAAATAATAATTTGTTTTGGATAACCGATTGCTCCTAGAAATATTCCAAAAATAAAACTCAAAAGAAGTATTCCTTTGTCAAGAAAGCGAATAGTTGTGTCCGTACTTTGTCTCCAAATTTCATTCCACATGTTTTCTTCCACCTCTTCCATGGTTGAAATATTATTTCTCATAATTAATGCTTGCCCTCCTTTATTTTATGTGTTATACTTACGTCAATGGATGCATTAGCTAGTACCTAGTGCAAACAGAAAGACAGCTTGTAGATGGGCAATATCTACAACTGTCATACATACTACAACTGAATAAATAATATATTGAAGTTATTAATATATACTAAATAAACATTATTTATGCAAGTTCTAATCTTTTGGTTGCATAACCCAATTTGATAATCTGTTTAATTACCTCATCTGCTTTACTCTCCAATACCCTCACTGATAAATATACATCCTTATCTACTTTTGTTGCTACATCTGCCACTTTATTTACAACTCCTTCTTTATAAGTTACACCAAAATAAACACAAACAGACTTTGCAATATTTACAGCAATTTGTTGTCTTATATTAGAATCTGCCAATTTAGCATTATCATCTTTGTTATCTAAAAATGCTGTCTCTAATAATATTGCTGGCATATTTGTGTCCCTAATAACTGCAAAATTTGACACTTTTATTCCACGATTGTAGAACAATTTTCCCATCATAGGATTTAAAATTTTGGCAAACTTTTCAGCATTTCCATTTAATCCAAATATATGACAAGTTGTTCCAAAAGCCTGAGAATTAAAAGCATCACAATGAACAGAAAAAAATAAGTCTGTTTTATTTGAATTAGCAATTTTGCATCTTGTATTTAATGAGGCATTAAGTGAAGATCCATCACCATTTACTTTTGCTCCTTCTCTTGTCATAATAACTTTTATTCCATTTAATTCAATTAATGTTTTTGCCATTTTGCAAATATCTAATGCTATATCTTCTTCTCTTAAACCAAATCCTTGACAACCTGTATCAGAATTTGGAATTGACTGATGACCAGCGTCTAAAGTTATCGAATACATAATTATTTTCACCTTCCTAAATTAAAATTAAAAACTTAAAAACAAATGGAGATAACCTCATAAATTATCTCCAAAAAACACAATTATTCACTTTACCCAAAACCATGAAACCCTACTCCTGCAATGGTTTGAAAAATCATAACTTCCTATCAAATACACCTTTTAATGGATTTAAAATATAGAAAAATATTTACTTGTTAACTTTTATAAACTAACACAATGTGGATATTATTAACTTATAAAATAAATAAAAATAAAGGAAAGGTTTGAGCAAATCAACTCTAAAAGGCTATGAGTTTGATTAGGTATATTTACTAAACATGTTTAGAAGAAATCAAATGATATTATAATTAATGATAAGAGTGTATTTTAAAAAAATAGTAATAAATTAAAAACTAACTCACTTTCTAAGAAAATATCAATACTAAAAATTTTCTGTTATAATAAAAACCTTAATCCGCTCAATCTAAAGCATACTAATAATCATCCCTATAATTATACCAACGACAACTACTACAGTCACTACTATGGTCTCACCAGTCAATCGCTTTCTTCTCATTAATCAAACCTCCTTATTCACCAACTATGGTTACTATATCTTCTTAAATCTATAACTCCCACTATTAAACAAACTTGTAATATGTTATAATTAAAAATAGTCTATTGCTATCAAATTAGATTAGGAGGCATATTTATGAAATCAAACTATCTATCTGATTTTATGTCGTCAAGAAAAAACAATTTAGACATTATTAGATTCATATCAGCCGTTTTAGTTATATTATCACATTCATATCCTTTAGTTCAACAAAACAATAATAACGAACCTCTTTTTTTATTCACCAATCAATCTACTTTTGGGGGGTTGGCCGTAGCAATATTTTTCATTATAAGCGGATTCCTAATAGCACAAAGTTACGAAAAAAGTAATAATTTATCAACTTATTTAAAAGCCAGAGTCCTTAGAATATTCCCAGGTTTAATCGTGTGTATGTTTGTCATTGCGTTGATATTGGGTCCGATGCTCACCACCTTACCATTCAATGATTATTTTTCAAACCATTTACTTTACAAGTATTTTATTGGTTTAGCTTTATTGCCAAATTTAAGCCCATACTTACCTGGCGTTTTTGTAAACAATCCTTTTGGTAGTTTTGTTAATGGTTCATTATGGACTCTTAAATTTGAGTTTTTCTTTTATATTGTAGTTGCTTTTTTAGGCATAAATAAAATATTAAACAAGAAATTTGTAGGGTTTTTCTTTATTGTTTGTTTAATTGTTGCTACATTAGATATTAATACAAATATACATAATCTATTTGTATTAGGCTCTTACTTTTATGGAGGTACATTATTTTATCTTTATAGATCAAGCATACCTTTAAAAAATATATACGCAACTGTATCTTTGATAATTATATTAATTACTGCTAAATTTGGATATTTTAATACTGCTATAGCTATTCTTGGAACTTACTTGGTCATGTATATAGGATTTCAACAAAGATTTACATTCCCTAACTTTGCTAAATATGGTGATTTTTCTTATGGATTATATATTTATGCCTTTCCAATACAACAAGCAATAATTCAGATATATGAGATAACTACACCTTTATATGTTTTTTTACTTGCTTTTCCAATTACTTTAATATTATCTATTATATCTTGGTATATGGTTGAAAAAAGAGCATTGAAACTTAAATATCTAACATTAAAAAAACTACCCTTGTCAAAACTGGTGTCTTAAGATAAATTAAAAGTCTTTTTCATGTATGTGTGAAAAAGGCTTTTAATTTCTAATACATATTTAAACGCAGAAGCCAAAAGCAACCCCATTAGCAACACTAGCATTACCATATAGTAGCGTACCAGTAGCCGTAGTTAGACAAAATGCGGTTGTTGATGCAATGCGCGGGGATCTTTGCCAGTAAGCCGTGTCAACCCCCACACCGTTAGAGAGTTTCTTTATCCGACTAGCATCATCCGTAAATATAGTGTATTTTGTCCCTTCTCCATTGGCTGAATTAGTTACTGAACCAAATAATTCTATTTCGCTCAACAAGAATACTTTTTCAATCGTTGGCATAATTATAGAACTCATATTCCCGGCAGACGTAAATTTAATAACTTTATTTAGTGCCGTTTGCAAGTCTGTTGGAAGTTGCCCTGTTAATGTACTATCTATCCACGTTTTTAGTGCCGATGCTGTCCAACCACCAACATTTGTATTACTAGCGTTTACCTGACGAGATACCGCCATAAGATTTTTCAATCCAAAAGTAATTCCTACTTTTTTGGTGATGTCCCTACTTAGTATGTCGTGGTTAAAACCGTAGATTTGGATTGTTAATACTTCAGCCGTAGATAGTGTTAGGGTTTTCTCGTCGCCTACATTAAAGTAAGTATCTCCTAGTCCCAATGCAGAGATTAGTGATATTTGGGGCCAAGTACAACTATCCAAGGTTGTGCCAACAGGCGGTAATGTTTGTGTAGCAATGTCCAACCCCGTGTACACGTTAATGTCTGTTAATCCACGGCAATTATATCGTTTCGTTTTATCGTATTCTGGACTTATTAATATGTCTGTACCTGTTGTCCACCCTTCCATATTTAGGTCAACCAATTCGCAATCAACAACAGCTGAACTATCATTACGGTTTGCAGTTAAGCATCTTGTACCCTTAGTTCCTACACTGTCTTTACTTAAATCCCCTGTTATTCGGCATTTTGTCAATGTTCCTGTCGCGGCATGTCGCATACAATACCCTATCGTTGCATCTGCGTGAAAAGTTCCAGTTAAGTCAACTTTAACATTTTCCATTTCATATGGGACAAACATTTCGCCATGACAATTTTTAATATTAGCTTTTATAAAACCACCATGATATATATCGGCTAAAATGCCAATGAAGCAACCGTCAATTTCTAGTTTATCAATGTTGAAATCATAAACGGGTTGTGGGCTAGACGAAAAACCAATATTTAACGCTGTAGAAATAGACGTTCCGTTAATTTTCAATAATCCAATATGGACCCCTGTTGAACCGACGATCTGACATATTCTAGACTCAATAATATTACTATTGTTTACAATAGCACTCCCTATTTTAACATTCTTTATCTGCTCTCCTCCACCATATCTGCAACCCATAGAAAGTCCACTGTAGCCCCCTGTCTTAACATTTACATTCCCTATTGATCCATTTTCTACGTATTGACCAACTTCAGGTTCAATATCAAATCCCCCAGGCATTTTAAAATGTCCTATTCCGTTAGAATTAATAGTGTCAATGATAAAATTTTTGCCCTCCACAATAGACAGCGCATTTCTACCTATAGCTTCAGTGGCAGTACCATCAACGATACCGATATGATAATTATCTGTTTGATTACCAGTTATAAACAATAAATCACCACTTGGATTAGTGCCTGTAATTTTTTCTATATTAAAGTCACGACAATTTTCTAAAACAAAAGAATGACGAACCTCTGGGCAATAAGTTGTGTAATCATCATAAGGGTTGGCAAGAGGATCACAATGATTATTTAATGCATTTCCGTCAAAGTTAATTAGGGGTATATTAAACTTACTGCAATTTTTAAATGTTAATGTTTTGGTTGTTGTAACGACTGAATTTGTTGCAGGAAGATTATCTTGTCTTTTCAAAATACCTTTTGAATTAAACCCAAAATTACTTTTGCCATCTACTACAACCCCATCAACTATATATGTTTTCCCATAGTCAGTAGTTAATGTATAGTGGTTATTTGTAACAAAATCAAAAGCATCAATAAAGGCTTGTGTGTCATCTGTTGGAGATGGATTTATACTGCCATCTAGCAATAATCCGTCTCCAACTGCACCAAATTGTCTTACATTCACTGTCGCATAATTTGCCT
>Ga0209000_1002121_pt1 | contig 11242 bp, 11 predicted proteins | sample RifGroD2_FD_183998 | JGI IMG/M metagenome (GOLD analysis project Ga0209000, IMG submission 183998) | Groundwater microbial communities from Rifle, Colorado, USA - Groundwater D2 (SPAdes) (version 2) | ecosystem: Environmental > Aquatic > Deep subsurface > Groundwater | place: Rifle, Colorado...
CCAAAAAACTGGACAGTTTCAATCTGAATTACCTGGACAGCATGAATCTGAATCCCATGGACACCACATCTGAATCGACTGGATACCTTGTTTCTGAATCACCTGGCGCCTTGCGCCTGAATCTGCATTTTATAGCGATAATACCTTTTTGTGCGATTTCTAACGGTGGTTTGATAAGTAAATTATTATCAATAAGTATTTCAACTGAGTCATTTAACCCAATGATTTCGACAGGTAATTCAGTTAATTTGTTATTGCTTAAATTTAGTTTTTTTAGGTTTTTAAGTTTTCCAATACTTATAGGTAATGAACTTAAATTATTATTTCTAACATCTAATTCCTCTAGAGCGTGTAGGTTTCCAATTTCTTCAGGAAGGTTCTGCAAATTATTATGCTGTAAAAATAAGATTTTCAACTTGGACAAATTCCCAATCGATGTTGATAATTCTGTTAATTGATTTGAACAAATGGATAGGTATTCTAATACACTCGAAGATGCAAAACTTAATGGCAACTTACTTAGGGAATTATCATCTATTATTAATTTCACTAGTTTTTTTAACTTCGCTATTTCGTTAGGCAAAAATTTTAGGTTATTGCACGAAATATCGAGATATTCTAATTTTGAGGCTTTTTCTATATGTGAAGGGATTCTTCGTAAATAACACTGACTCATACTGATTCTTTTAAGTCTTGGTAAAGTGAATAATTCAAGTGGAATATCCAGAAGAGAAAAACAACTATGCAAATTAATGGTTTCTAAATTATGTAGTTCCCCTATACTCGCAGGTATTAATTTTGTCTGCGGGGCTCCAAAAGCGATTTCTTTACTTTTTTTTCTTCGAGCTTCATTAATGGTTTCTTTTGTATTCTCACTATATAGAAAGTGATCCATAAAGCTTTTATTATCCTGACGCAGTGTTTTATAATAATATTATTTATAATACCATAAAAAGTATTAAAGATGAGAATACGCCAAATAAAACGCTCCTATCGTTTTTCAGAACAAGTTTTAAATAGCAAACTCAAACTTAATCATAAGTATCTAAACGATATATGAGCGGATCTATGCGAGATTCGCCATCATATAAGACATAAGAATATTAACAATTCACTGATTTATTTGGAATTCACAATCAAACATGAACGCGAATTTTATCGGGTTTTCTTAAAATTTCGAGGCATTTTTTTTGAAAATAGTGTAATTATTGATTAAAGACGCTATATCTATGGGTACAAAATTATCAAGTCCACATATCTATTTTTTTTGTGTTATTTGTCTTTCGCTGAGAGTGCCGTTTTTACCTCAGGAACAGGTTTTCACAAAAAAAGGCTAGTCATCTACATACTTGACAAAATAGCCTCAAAAATGGTATAATAATGATAAAGGCATGTATAATGTCTTAGGGGTTGAGTTTGGTTTCGATTGAAGCTTGTTGCCCCGTGAATGGTCGTAAAAAACTGCCAAGCAGGGGGCAACTTATTACTAGAGGTAGTATAAGTATATCACTAACTGGCGGCATTGTCCATTCTACCAAATAGGGAGGGTAGAACAATGATTGCCAAAAAAGCATTTGAAAAAGAAATTGACGGCATTATTTATGTGTTCGCCAATTTCATTACGATAAACGGCGTAACACGGTTTAAAGACCACGGGTATTATAAGTTCCCGGCAAATAAAGGTGTAAAATAACGACACTGGCCCCGCTTCGGCGGGGTTTTCTTTTACTTCTCGAGCTTCATATAATAGATATATCCTAATAGATCCGGATACATTGCACACATGTAATTTGTTGTTTTTCCCCAGCAGCTGGAGTTTTTTCTAAAACAGCTTTAAACGCCGGGATTGATATGACTGTCTACTTCTTCATAGGTCTTAATTTTTCTTATAATTTCATCATCAGAAATATGATTTGAATATTTTCCATCAGCTAGTTTTCTTTCTGTATCACGTATCTGGTGAAAAAATATCTGTTTGTCTTCCTCTTGAGGAACTAAGATAATTTCTATATCAGAAAAAGAAAAAATTAGATTATCTTCTGGCAACCCCATATCTCTTGTTTCTAATACTGCGCGCCACTCTCTTTCCTCATAGCAATCTAAATCTCTAATAAATGGTATAATATCAAAAGAGATATACTCAATCATTTTCGCTAATAGATTTCCTAACTTTTTCTCTTTTTTTGAAATTTTGGTTATACACTCCCCATCAAGTTCATCTTTTTCTTGCCATGTGGCGTATAAACCTTGTAAAAATTGATCTACATTTCCCTTGGCCTTTGATAGTCGATATGTTAAGTCTGGATACTGTTTCATATTTGAGATTAATCGAGTATTTTTATGTACATACTTTACCGGAGATATTTGTCTGCGATAAGCCCAGTCTTTTCTCAATCCTATAGCATAGTCTCCATAGGTACCACGATGTCTTGTCGCCAAATCTATTGGCAGATCGCAAAAACATATCATATAAGTTGTTTGACCACTTAGAACAACTCCTTTAGCATCTTTTGAGTATGGAATAGGTTCTTTAGTTTTTCCCCAGACAAAGCCAGTTTTTAAAATAGACAACAAAGCCTCTTTTTTAGTATAGTGAAAAATGAAGTCTTCACTAATTTTACTCATTAAACACCACGCCCTTTTCCGGTTTTTTTGAAATTAAACTTTCAATTGAAATCCTGCTAATTTAGTATAGCAGTTTTTGCAAAAATCAAGAGTTTGACCTTATTTGGAGTAACATCGACAGCTGTTTCCTTTTTTAAGTTTTCATAATAACTACCTACTATTCAAAATAAATACAATTATTTAGCCAACCTGTGCAAAAAATGCACAAGCTGAATTCTAATCAATTTCAAAGAAAAGATACTTGTACTGTGAATATCATAGAAATGTTAGTCATACCCGAATATTCATCATGGGGATGGATAGACGGGCGTTGCTCTGTTTTCTGGCAGGCAAGCTGGCTGCCAGGTGGATTTTCCCTCGCCCCATATCCTTATTAATGGCATCCACCGTACTAGAGACTTTTTCTAACTGTTCAATTCGTAGGACACTATCAAAGATCGTTAGCTGCTGGCTGTTATTGTCGGTTAGCTCGGACAATACACAGGTAGTTTGCCGATACTCCACTCCTTCTTTATAGCAATGGTCAAAGAGTATTTTTACCACTTCGAGTATTTCTATAGCACTTGCCGTGTGTCTGCTGAGCTTCGCTACGTGCCCATAAGTGACAAATTGTTGAGTCTTAAAGAAGATCGAGACCCTTTTAGCAGTGAGTTTATACTTCCTGCATTTTGCGGTAGCTTCCTCAATATTTTTGACCATCTCGGCAAATACCATGGACTTCTCCCTCGTGGCTTCAAAGGTTCTGGCTTTGCTAATCGATTGGTAGTTGTCCTTCTTTGTCAGATCCAGAGAGAACACCATCTCTCCACGCAGTTCCTTGTATATTTCCAGCTCTCGTTTGGTGAGGTAGTGATTAATAAAGCTAACAGGCTTCATCACAAAATCATAAGCCGTCGTACACTGGTATTTGCGAAGCAAGGACGAAGTACTGGGACCAATACCCCAGACTTTCTCAATCGGGGTTTTCTGCAAGAGAATATGAATGTACTTACCTTTGACACAAGTAATTCCGTTAGGTTTTCTGAATTTCGAACAGAGCTTTGCCAGTGATTTTGTCAGACTGACCCCGATAGAAACCCCGATATCCAGCTCTTTCCGTATATCTGACTGTATTTTTCGGGCGATCTCTTCATAGCCGAGATTATGCACTCGGCGTAGGCCGGTAATATCGGCAAAGGCTTCGTCGATTGAGTATTCTTCCACCGCAGGCGTATATCTACGCATAATACTAAACATGCGCTTGGCGAACAGCATATACGCCTCGTAGTTCCCAGGCAGAATGATGCATTCCGGATAAGTGCGCCTGATCTGGTTCATCAGCATGCCTCTTGTTATCCCCAAGGCTTTCGCTTCATAGCTGACAGCTATTGCCATGCCGCGTTCATGCCCGGTTACTACTGGCTTGTTCTTATACGCAGGATTAAGTGCTTGTTCGACAGAAGCAAAAAAACCGTCACCATCAGCATGAAGGATAGCTGTGGGCCAAGAAGATATTATTAATGGCTGGTTACGCATAATTCCTCACACAGGATATGACCACTCCCGCGATAACTAACTCTTCTTTTGCATAGATATCCGGATACTTTGCATTGGCTGCCTGGAGATAGGCTTTGCCATTTTCCATCCGATAATATTTCATGGTCCACTCACCATCCACCTGAGCGATTACAATATCTCCCAGAGCTGGGGTTCTCCCCTTTTCCACCAGCACAAAATCTTTTGGCAGGATACCCGCACCGATCATCGAGTCGCCGCTTACTTCAAGCATATAGGTAGCTGATGGCTTACGGATAAGGAACTCATCGAGGCTGAGGCTTTGGCGCAGCTCTTCTTCCTCTGGTGCTGGAAACCCTGCAGAGATAGATCCCAGAAGCTTGGTTTTATCATGAAATTTGGGGGTGGCCAGTAATCTGCCCTTAGTGCCCCTTGTCATATAGCCAGTTTCTACGAGCTTATTGAGAAGGTAGAGCGCAGTATTACGTGAAGAATAGTTAAATATCCCGGCAGTTTCGCTAAGACTAGGTATACGCTGATTTCTATAATAGAAATCTTTTATCGTCTGTAAAGCATTTTTAAGGTCTAATCGTTTTGCCATAGTACGATTGTACTATATATACGGCAAAATGCAATGAGATTTTTTGTCCGCTGATCTCATTTCCGCGTAGTTCTGTTTTCTCTTCTTCACTCTTTTTGGGAGAAGGTAAATCTCCTAATCATTATCAGAATAACATTCAGATAGCATATCTGCTGGCAAAGGATCATTAAAATCACCATGAATAATGATTTGCCTTTTTGCTAAGTCTTCTTTCCGAGTCAACCATGTACCACTTATAATACCTAGGCTAGCACACAGAAATTATCATACTTTACACATTGAAGTAAAGATAACGCGCAAAAATATGCTTACAGCTTAAGCTGAAATCTGATAATCCTGTTCCTGATTAAATATAACGCTAAGTTACCTGAAAATAGAGAATAGCCTGAGTATCCCTTAGTATTTATCAGGAATTGAACACATTTTGGATGTTTTTCAGTAGTGTGATAACTGCAAAAAATTCTGTATTCATAAATCTCAGAATCTATTGTATAATAGGCATGCGTTCCATAGAGCGGGAGTAGCTCAGTCGGTAGAGCATCAGCCTTCCAAGCTGAGGGTCGCGAGTTCGAATCTCGTCTCCCGCTCCATAGTTTGCCTTGATGAACAGTATCAGGCAAGTATATGCCTGAAACCACTATAACTGTTCATGATGTTTGAGCGCTCGTAGCTCAGTTGGATAGAGCAACGGCCTTCTAAGCCGTAGGTCGGAGGTTCGATTCCTCTCGAGCGTACCAATTATGTTGGTGAAAGTAGCTCAGCTGGCAGAGCTCCGGATTGTGGTTCCGGTTGTCGCGGGTTCGAGCCCCGTCTTTCACCCCACTTAATGTGCCTGTAGCTCAGTAGGATAGAGCAACGGACTTCGAATCCGTGTGTCGGAGGTTCGATTCCTCTCAGGCACGCCAAGCCACTAAAGGAGGCCATACTTTGTTTAAGAAAATTCTTATTGCGAATCGTGGAGAGATAGCTGTTAGAATTATCAGAGCTTGTCGTGAGCTAGGTGTTAAGACTGTTGCCGTTTATTCGGAGGTTGACAAGTCTTCGCTGCATGTTGAATTGGCTGATGAAGCTTTTTGCATCGGACCGGCGGCACCTCAACTAAGCTATCTCAACATCCCGGCTATTATTTCTGTTGCTGAGGTTACCGGAGCGGACGCGATTCATCCCGGGTATGGCTTTCTGGCAGAGAATGCAAAGTTTGCAGAAGTCTGTAGCGCGCATAAGATTAATTTCATCGGACCTACGGTAGAGAATATTCGTCTTATGGGCGAAAAAGCTACAGCGAGAGAAACAATGATAGCGGCTAAAGTTCCTGTCGTTCCGGGGTCAGACGGGATAGTCGATGGAATAGAGCCTGTTTTGGCATTAGCGCAGAAAACCGGATATCCAATAATTATCAAGGCTTCTGCCGGTGGCGGCGGAAAAGGAATGAGAGTAGCCCAGAATGATGAGGAAGCTCAAAAGTTCTTGGTTACTGCCCAGGCTGAAGCAAAGTCAGCATTCGGAAATGCTGATGTCTATGTAGAGAAATATTTGGTAGAACCACGGCATATTGAATTTCAAATCCTGGCAGATACTTATGGGAATGTGATTCACCTTGGTGAACGTGATTGTTCAATACAAAGGCGCCATCAGAAACTTATTGAAGAAGCTCCTTCTCCGGCATTAAACCCGGATCTTCGTCGAAGAATGGGAGAATCTGCTGTACTTGCAGCAAAAGCAGTAAATTATGTAGGTGCTGGCACAATTGAGTTCCTGTTGGACCATGATAATAATTATTATTTTATGGAAATGAACACGAGGATTCAGGTGGAACATTGCGTAACTGAGATGGTGACCGGTATCGATCTGATAAAAGAACAAATAAAGATCGCATCTGGAGATAAGCTTACTATTTCACAGGATGATGTTAAGATAAATGGGCATGCGATAGAGTTTAGAATTAATTGTGAAGATTTTTATAAAGGATTTATTCCTGTTCCTGGAACGATTAATTTGTTTTTGCCGCCAGGGGGGCCCGGTGTTCGCGTTGATACGCATATTTATCCGGGATATAAGGTTCCGTCCAACTACGATTCAATGTTAGCAAAACTGATTGTATGGGGTAGGACAAGAGCTGAAGCTATTGCTCGGGGAGAGCGTGCTTTAGATGAATTTATCATTGATGGGGTTCCTACTGTTATTCCTTTTCACCAAAAAGTGCTTGCTAACGCTTTTTATCGAAAAGGTGAAGTTTACACTGACTTCGTACCGCGAAGAATTTTAATTGATGAAGAAAAAATAGGTTAGAAATATATGGGAAAAAGAAATACTGCTCGAAGGCTGGCTATGCAATGCTTATATCAGCTTGAGATAAAACAAAATAATTTTGATGAAATACTTAATGATACCATTATTAGCGCTAATTATATCGAGGCTACGAAAGACTTTGCTCTGATACTTACTAAGGGGACCTACGAGAACTTAGGCAGTGTAGATGAAATAATAAAGAATAAGTCGAAAGACTGGAGCTTCGACAGAATAGCTAAGATTGATAAGAGTATTCTACGAGTAGCAATTCACGAAATGATCAATATGGATACCCCGGTTTCCGTTGTTATAAATGAAGCTATTGAAATGGCGAAAAAGTACAGTACAGAGGAATCTGTTAAGTTTATCAATGGGATATTAGGGAACATAAAACCAAACGGCGTAGAGAAACGTTAGTTAGGTCCCATTGTAAATAATTTGGTCATAGCCTAAATAAATTATAATGTAACAGGTTGTTCAAGATGTTTACAGGTATTATCGAGGAACTTGGTAGTATTAACAGAATAAGTAAAAAGGGTGATTTTTTTTCATTAGAGGTTAATGCCGTAAGTGTTCTCGAAGAAACCGATGTTGGCGATAGTATCTCAGTTAACGGCGTTTGCTTAACGGTTACCTCTCTCACCGAAAAGTCTTTTCATTGTGATGTTATGAGCGAGACTATCCACAGGTCCGTACTTCAACATTTGTATGTAGGGGCAAAAGTTAATCTTGAGCGGTCGCTTACTCTTCGTAGCCGGTTAGGCGGACATCTTGTTTCCGGGCATGTCGATGGAATAGGTGTTATATCTGTCATAGAATTTCGAGATAACAGCCAGCAGTTTACAATAAAAACAGCAAAAGATTTATTGCTTTTTATTGCACCAAAAGGATCTGTAGCCATTGATGGGATTAGCTTAACCGTGGTTGATGTGCAGGGTGATTCTTTTTCTGTTTCGATAATTCCTCATACAATCAAAAATACCACTCTCCATGACAAGAGACAGGGCGACAAAGTAAACATTGAGGTTGATTTGTTAGCTCGGTATGTAGTAAATTATATTGGAAATAATAATAGGAATCATATCAGTTGGGAAGATATAGCAAAGGTAGGATTTTAATGGTGAAAAACGTTTTTAATAATATACCTGATGCCATAAAAGATATCGCGAATGGCAAAATGTTGATCGTCGTCGATGATGAAGATCGTGAAAACGAAGGCGATTTGGTAATGGCTGCGCAGATGGTAACACCGGAAGCAATTAACTTTATGATAAGTAAAGCAAAAGGTCTGGTTTGCGTTCCGATAACACCTGAAAAAATGCAAAGGTTAAAAGTGCGGGAAATGGTGATCAACAACACTGAGTCTCAGAAAACTGCCTTCACCGTATCGGTTGATGCGTCGCCGGTTCATGGTGTTACTACCGGAATATCTCCGGCAGATAGAGCTAAAACTATCCAAATACTTGTTAATGAGAATTCTCTTCCGGAAGATCTTGTTTGTCCTGGTCATATTTTCCCGCTTCTTGCAAAAAGGGGAGGCGTTCTTAAACGTGCCGGGCATACTGAGGCGGCTGTCGACTTAGCTCGTTTTGCCGGTCTCATTGAAGCCGGAGTTATTTGTGAGATCATCAACGAAGACGGAACGATGGCACGACGGGATGCCTTGTTTGATTTTGCCAGGATGCATGATCTGAAAATTATCACTATTAAAGATTTAATACAATATCGGACCAGGACTGAGATATTTATAAAGAGAATGGCGAGTGCAAGTTTGCCCTCAGAATTCGGGAATTTTGTTATGATTGGGTATGAAAGTGCCTTAAGCAGCGATCACCATGTCGCAATCGTTAAAGGCGACATAAAAAACAAAAAGAACGTTCTTGTCCGGGTACACTCAGAATGTATGACCGGAGATATATTTGGTTCATATCGTTGTGATTGCGGAGTACAGTTACACCATGCCCTTGATAAAATCGAAGAAGAAGGGCTCGGCGTTGTTGTCTATTTGCGTCAAGAGGGCAGGGGCATTGGTCTTATCAATAAGCTGAAAGCTTATGAACTCCAGGAATGTGGAAGAGATACTGTCGAGGCTAATGAAGACTTGGGTTTCTCTCCTGATTTACGCGACTATGGAATCGGTGCACAGATACTGGCTGATTTAGGGTTGTCGTCAATTCGATTAATGACCAATAACCCCAGAAAAATCGTTGGATTGGAAGGTTATGGGTTGGAAATAACGGAAGTCGTCCCGATAATAACAACTCCGAATGAGCACAATAAGCGGTACTTACAGACTAAGGCAGAGAAAATGGGACATTTATTGTAAATTATTGTTAATTATTATATAATTAATTTCTTGAGCAGGCCTTGTTAATAATCTGGGATATTTTTTGTTAAGGAATTTAATTTTTAGTTCCTCAATTTAATAATTATAGACGGAGAAAATAGATGCCTAAGGTATTTGAAGGACAATTATCTGCAACCGGGAAAAAATTTGCAGTTATAGTTGCCAGATTTAATTCTTTTATATCTCAGAAATTACTCGAAGGAACAGTAGATTGCCTATCACGCCATGGCGGTCAGGATGAAAATATCGAAATAATCTGGGTTCCTGGTGCTTTTGAAATACCTCTATTCGCTAAAAAGCTGGCTACAAAGAAAAAATATGATGCAATAATCTGTCTGGGAACTGTTATCAGAGGGAGCACTCCTCATTTTGATTATGTTGCGGCAGAAGTATCAAAAGGGGTAGCTCATGTATCCTTAACTGAAGACGTTCCTGTGATTTTTGGTGTGCTTACAACTGATACGATTGAGCAGGCAATAGAGCGTGCTGGTACAAAATCAGGTAATAAAGGCTGGGATGCAGCACTAGCCGCAATAGAATGTGTAGATCTTTCTTCACAAATTAAATAGTGATCTTCTGAAAGGGGAATATGGCCAATGGCTAGAGTCTTACTCGAAAATGTAACAAAAAAATTTGATGATAATATTGTGGTTCATAAGTCGAATTTGGAAGCAAAAGATAGGGAGTTTCTTGTTCTTGTCGGTCCTTCAGGTTGTGGAAAAACGACAACCCTCCGTATGATAGCAGGCCTTGAGGAGATAACTGAAGGGAGAATATATATCGGAGACAGAGACGTGACGAATGTTCACCCTAAAGATAGGGACATTGCCATGGTATTTCAGAACTACGCCTTATATCCTCATATGACAGTAAGAGAAAATATGGCATTTGGCCTTAAGTTGCGCAAAATAGCCAAGAAGGTAATTGATGAACGGGTTGCGGAAGCAAGTGGCATGTTAGGCCTCGAAAATTACCTTGAGAGAAAGCCAAAGCAATTATCCGGTGGACAGAGGCAGCGAGTTGCACTTGGAAGAGCTATCGTACGTCATCCTCAAGTGTTTTTAATGGATGAACCTCTCTCAAATCTTGATGCCAAGTTAAGGGTGCAGACGAGAGGCGACCTTAAAAAAATGCATGCTCGACTGGATAGCACGATTATTTATGTTACCCACGATCAGGTTGAAGCTATGACCTTAGGTAATCGAATTGTTATTATGAAAGACGGAGTTATTCAGCAAGTTGACCAACCTATATCTATTTATGACAATCCTAGGAATATCTTTGTTGGTGGTTTTATCGGGTCTCCCTCAATGAACTTTATAAATGGAATGTTAGTTAAAGAAAAAGATATTTTTATATTTGATACCGGAGCCGTCCGATTCAATTTAAATGGACTTGGGCTTGATGATAAATTACAAGAAACTATTGGCAAAGATGTCGTACTTGGCGTGCGTCCGGAAGATATCTATGACGAGAATACTGCAAAAAGCCTTAATTTTACCGGGAGTGAACACCAGGTTGAGGTAGAATTTTCTGAATTGTTGGGCGCTGAAACGTATCTTCATATTTGTCTGGGAAAAGAGCAGATGGTTGTTAAAGTTGATCCCCATATCTGTCCGCAAATCGGTGAAAAAGTAAACGTTGTAATGAACCTTAAAAAAATGCATCTTTTTGATAAAGTCAGCAGTGAAGTAATTATATAATAATAAATGAAATGAGTTTTTAGATTATAACCCCGCGCGAAACGCGGGGTTTTTTTGTGTGCGCCCAGCATGGGCGCTTTCTAGTCGGTGAAAGTCCGATATGGGGGTTGATAGTGCCAACCATTAGCTCAAGACAAGGGTGTCCATCGTGAGGTGGAATCTGAAGGAAGTCGGCGGCAAAGC
>Ga0209000_1002122_pt1 | contig 11240 bp, 10 predicted proteins | sample RifGroD2_FD_183998 | JGI IMG/M metagenome (GOLD analysis project Ga0209000, IMG submission 183998) | Groundwater microbial communities from Rifle, Colorado, USA - Groundwater D2 (SPAdes) (version 2) | ecosystem: Environmental > Aquatic > Deep subsurface > Groundwater | place: Rifle, Colorado...
AAGCATGGAACCGTTCTATCAGTCACAGGGCGATGAGGTCGCGCTATACGAAGCCGCCTACGCGGCGCGTCTGCCGGTGATGATCAAAGGCCCGACCGGCTGCGGCAAATCACGCTTCGTCGAGTACATGGCGTGGAAGCTGGGCAAGCCGCTGATTACCGTGGCCTGCAACGAAGACATGACCGCCAGCGATCTGGTCGGGCGTTACCTGCTCGACGCCGGCGGCACGCGCTGGCTGGACGGCCCGCTGACCACGGCCGCGCGCATCGGCGCAATCTGCTATCTCGACGAAATCGTCGAGGCGCGCCAGGACACCACGGTGGTGATCCATCCGTTGACCGACCATCGGCGCACGCTGCCGCTGGACAAGAAGGGCGAACTGATCGAGGCGCACCCCGATTTCCAGATGGTGATTTCCTACAACCCCGGCTACCAGAGCCTGCTGAAGGACCTGAAGCAATCCACCAAGCAGCGCTTTACCGCATTCGATTTCGCCTATCCGGCGCCCGATGTCGAGGCGCAGATCCTCAGCAAGGAAACCGGCATCGAGGCCGGGTTGTCCGCGCAACTGGTGAAGATCGGCCAGGCGGCGCGCAACCTCAAAGGGCACGGGCTGGACGAAGGGATTTCCACACGCCTGCTGGTGTATGCGGCGACCCTGATCAAGGGCGGAGTTGAACCGCGCGCCGCGTGCCGCATGGCCCTGGTGCGTCCGATCACCGACGATGCGGACATCCGCGATACGCTGGATCATGCGATTGATGCGGTGTTTGTGTAGGTGCGGATTTATCCGCACTGCACTATTCAGGCGACAATAATCGTGCGAATGAATTCGCACCTACGCAGGCCGTAACCCACACTTTTTGTGCTGAAAATCATGGAAACCGCAACCATCACAGACGAACTGGAAGCCTACTGGAAGCAGCTGGACTGTGGCTTCCCGCGCGTCGAGCCGGTGTTTGCCGAGTGCATGCGCGAGGCGCTGGCGACGCTGTCCAAACAGGGGGTGGATGCCTATATCGAAAACGCGCGCTTCCTCGGCAAGATGGGGCGCGGCGCTGAGCCGATTCTGATTTTTCTGGAGAAATGGCCGGCGGTGGCCAAGGCGCTGGGCGAAGCTGCGCTGCCCGCCGTGATGGAATGCATCCGCAGGATGTGGAAGTCGCCCAACGGCAATTCAATCACGCCGTTCCTGCAATCGTTGCCGGTCACCGCGCGGCGTTTGCAATCACCGCAGCAGTTGCGCGGTTATCTGGACATCGTGCTGGATTTCATGGAGCACACCACCGGCTCGATCCACGGCATACACCAGACTTTTCCCAGCCACGGGCTGCCAGAATTTTTCAAGCAGATTCCGCTGTTGCTCGGCCAGCTTTCCCTGGCGGGGTTGAAGAACTGGGTGGAATACGGAGTGCGTTATTACCGGGATCACCCCGACCGGCAGATCGATTACTTCAGCCTGCAATCGGCGGACAGCCGCGCTGTGTTGCAGCGCGAACGGCACGGCACGCTGCTGGCGGACAACGAGCGCAGGCTGGACATGTATTTGCGCGGGCTGTGGCACGATGAAGGCCGACTGATCCCCTATTCCACCGCGTTCGACGAATTGCGCAAACCGGTTCCCTATTACGGCAAGCTCGGCATCCGCCTGCCGGATGTATATGACAACGCCCAAGGAATTACCGGCATGGACCGTTATCGCGCCGTACTGGCGCATATTGCCGGACACCGCCGCTGGACGACGGCCATTTTCGCCGACAATTTTGCCCCGTTCCAGCGCATTGCGGTGGAGTTTCTGGAGGACTCGCGTGTGGAATATCTGGCGATGCGCGAGTATCCCGGCCTGCGCCGCATCTTCACGGCGTTGCATCCCATCCCTGCCGAAGACGCCTGCGATCCCGAGCAGGAATCCGGCGTGCGCCACCGCTTGGCGATGCTGTCGCGCGCGATCCTCGATCCGCAGCACACCTACAAAAATCCGCAGGTCGTCGAGTTCGCGCGACGCTTCCGAGACCTGATGCAGCGCGGCGATTCCAGCACTCAGGAGATCGCCGAACTAGCGGTTTCCTTCGTCGCCAAGACTCGTCGCCACAGCGATCAACTTCCAAAAATCCACTTCAAGGACACGGTGGTGGATTATCGCGACGACAATCGCCAGATGTGGAAATTCATCGAGGAGGGCGACGAGGAGGAAGCGTTCGACGAGCCGCGCAAGATCGAGCCGGGCGAGGAAATCAGCGGTCTGCCGCCGCGCCACTACCACGAGTGGGATTACCTCAACCAGAGTTATCGCCCGGACTGGGTGAGCGTGTATGAAGCGCTGCATCCGCCCGGCAACGCGGCGGATATCGACAAGTTGCTGGCCAAACACGGCGCGCTGGCCAAGCGGCTGAAGAAAATGCTCGACCTGCTCAAGCCGCAGGAAAAAGTGCGCATCCGCTATCAGGAGGACGGCAGCGAACTGGATCTGGATGTCGCGCTGCGTTCGCTGATCGATTACAAGAGCGGCGCGACGCCCGACCCGCGCATCAACATGAGCCACAGGACCAGCGGACGCAACATCGCGGTGATGCTGCTGCTGGACTTGTCGAAGTCGCTCAACGAAAAGGCGGCAGGCTGCGACCAGACCATATTGGAGTTGAGCCAGGAAGCGGTGTCGTTGCTGGCATGGGCGATCGAGAAACTGGGCGACCCGTTTGCCGTTGCCGGCTTCCATTCCAACACAAGACATGACGTGCGCTATCTGCATATCAAAGGCTACAGCGAACGCTGGAACGATCAGGTCAAAGGCCGGTTGGCCGCGATGAAAGCCAGCTACTCCACGCGCATGGGTGCCGCGATGCGCCATGCCGCGCATTATCTGGGACAGCAGCAGGCCGATAAAAAACTGATGCTGGTTTTAACCGACGGCGAGCCTTCGGACATAGACAGCAAGGATGGCCGCCTATTGATCGAGGATGCGCGACAGGCAGTGAAGGAATTGGACCGGCAGGGTATTTATACCTATTGCATCAACCTGGACCACAAGGCGGATGAATATGTCGCGGACATTTTCGGCAAACAGTACACCATCATCGACCGGGTGGAGCAGTTGCCGGAAAAGCTGCCCACGCTTTTTCTGAGCCTCACGAAGTGACGAATAGGAAGGGCAGCTTTTTCTGTCACTGGCAACGTAAAGATACTGCCTATTTCTGCCGCTTACCGCTCAGTTCGCGCATCAATTGCATGGCTTCCTGCGGAGAAAGCTCCGGCGTCTTGTCTTTCCTGAATAGCAGCCACAGCACGGCGCCGTTAAACAGGACGAACATTACCTCCAGATAAAGTATCGGCGTAACGATAGTAAGCATCGGGCCTGCCAAAAAGATGAAATAGAAGCCCTGAAAAGTTGGCAGTAACGCACTGGTAATGGCATAAAAATATTCGAATGGTGGAAACAGCAGAATCACCGTCAGGTTGGCCGCGACCATCAGCAGAATGGCGTTCTGGTAATGGAGATGACGCCTGGTGCCAAATGGGTGTCGCGTATCGCTCAACAGCAGCCAGGCAACACCGACGTTCACCAGCAGCACGACAATTTCGAGAAACAGCACGTCACTATTGATGACTTCATTGCCGCCTCGGAAAAACACGAATTTGAAACCGGCAAAAATAAGCGCCTTGGTGTCGGTAAACGAGAAGGAATCAAACGGGGGAAACAGCAGGATCACGATAAGGTTGGCCATTCCTACCCATAATGCAATTTTCTGTTTGCGGTTCATGGTCTGCCTCCTCCAAAGCAATATGCAGCAATCCTAGCAGCTAATTGGTTTGCTGGCCAACCGGACAATCAGCAAGCTACTCGTCATCACCTGATTAGCCATCAAGTTCAGCACGCGTCATTATTGCGAGGAGCGAAGCGACGTGGCAATCCAGATGTTTCCAAGCATAAAGGCCTTTTGATTAGCTGGATTGCTGCGCTTCGCTCGCAAGGACGGCTCTTTTAAGGTGCAACTGAATTTGGTGGCTGATCAGGCGTCGTCAAACGCCACATCGCCCTCCGCCACCTCGTCGCCGATTTTAAGATGCCTGAAATCGAACAGGCTGCTATCCAGCAGGTGCGACGGCGCGATGTTCTGCATCGCGGTAAAGATGGTCTGGCTGCGCCCCGGATACTCGAGCTCCCAGGCGGCGAGCATCTTCTTGATGTTCTGGCGCTGCATGTTTTCCTGCGAGCCGCACAGGTTGCACGGGATGATCGGAAATTCCATGCCGCGCGCATAGCGGGCGATGTCTTTCTCGGTGCAATAGACCAGCGGGCGGATCACGATATGGTCGCCCTTGTCGGTCACCAGCTTCGGCGGCATCGCCTTAAGCTTGCCGCCGAAGAACATGTTCAGAAACAGCGTCTCGATCATGTCGTCGCGGTGGTGCCCCAGCGCGATCTTGTTGGCGCCGAGCTCATGCGCCACGCGGTAGATGATGCCGCGCCGCAGCCGCGAACACAGCGAACAGGTGGTCTTGCCCTCGGGGATTTTTTCCTTGACGATGGAATAGGTGTCCTGTGCTTCGATGTGAAATTCCACGCCGATGGACTTGAGATAATTCGGCAGCACTTCTTCGGGGAAGCCCGGTTGCTTCTGGTCGAGATTCATCGCGACGATACGGAAGTCGATCGGGGCACGCTTGCGCAAGGTGAGCAGGATGTCGAGCAGCGTATGCGAATCCTTGCCGCCGGACAGGCACACCATCACCGTATCGCCCGCTTCGATCATGTTGAAATCGGCGATGGCCCTGCCGACCTGGTGTTCGAGTCGCCCCTTGAGGCGGTTGAAATTGGTGGAATGGCGCTCGAAATGGATGGGTTGTGCGATGTCGTTCATGAAAGTTCCAAAATAAAAATCCAGTTAAATGTTGACGCTTCTGCCGCCATCTACCGAGATAACTTGCCCGGTCACATAGGGCGCATCCTGGATCAGGAAAACCACGGCCTTGGCGATGTCGTCCGGCTCGCCTTCGCGCTTGAGCAGCGTATGCGCGACGATCTTGCGGCGCCGCTCTACATCCTCCCATTCCGGCCCATCCGGCCACACGATGACGCCCGGCGCGATAGCGTTGACGCGCACCTGCGGCGCCATTTCCTGCGCCAGACCGCGGGTCAGCGCGGCCAGCCCGGCCTTGGCGACGCTGTACAGCAGATGCCCCTGCATCGGGCGCTCGGCATGGATGTCCGCAATGTTCACGATAGCGCCATGACGGCGGCGCAATTCGTCCGCCGCCGCCTGCGCGAGGAACAACGGCGCGCGCAGATTGGTGCCGAGCAAATCGTGCCACTGCTGTTCATCCACCTCCGCCAGCGGCGTGGCATAAAAACTGGACGCGTTGTTGACCAATGCGTCCAGTTGCCCGAATTTTTTGATGACCTTGTGAACCAGTTTCGGCAATGCGTCCAGGTCGAGCAGATCGGCCTGAAATGCGGCGGCGCTTTTCGGGCGCAGTCTGTTCAACTCGTCCTGCAAGGCCAGCGCCTGTTGCGCGGAACTGTGGTAATGCACTGCAACTTGCGCGCCTGCGGCGTGCAGGCGGCGGCAAATCGCCGCGCCGACGCGCTTCGCCCCGCCGGTCACCAGCATCACTTTGCCTTGCATCGCAGACTCCATTAGACTCAACTACCTTAAGGAATTTTCGAAGAAAAAACATCAATCCACGAAAAACACGAAAGTCACGAAATAAAAATAAAGTTCACAGCGCGAACAGGCTGTTCCGAACTTTCGTGCCTTTCGTGGACGAACGCACTTTAGGAATTATACCCGACCATGCCGAACAAACTGCCCGCACCCGGCCCGGAAGCCGCCCAACACAGCGCCCGGTTATGCGAATTCATCCGCCGCGACATTGCCGAACAGGATGGGTGGATTTCATTTGCGCGCTACATGGAGCTGGCGCTGTATGCGCCGGGGCTGGGCTATTACACCGCGGGGGCGCACAAGTTCGGCGCGGCGGGCGACTTCGTTACCGCGCCGGAACTGTCGCCGCTGTTCGGCCGCTCAGTGGCGCGGCAAATTGCAGAAATCATGGCCTCCAGCGCGCCGCACATTCTGGAGCTGGGCGCGGGCAGCGGCAAACTGGCGGCGGATATGCTCGGCGAGCTGGAGCGGCTGGGCGGCCTGCCCGACAGCTACGCGATCCTGGAGGTGAGCGCCGACCTGCGTGCGCGCCAGCAAAATACCCTGCGCGAAAGGCTGCCGCAACTGCTGGATCGCGTGCATTGGCTGGATACCCTGCCGGAAAAATTCAATGGCGCAATCATCGCCAACGAAGTGCTCGACGCTTTGCCCGCGCATCTGGTGCATTGGCGGGACAGCGCGCTGAGCGAGCGCGGCGTGGCCAATGGCGATACAGGATTTGTCTGGCAGGAACGCGTTATCAGCGACGCAACCCTGCTGCAGGCTGCGCAACAGATCATTGTGCCGGATGATTATGTCAGCGAAATCTGCCTCGCCGCGCGCGGCCTGGTCAACAGTCTGGCAAGTTGCCTGGAACAGGGTGTGCTGCTGCTCATCGATTACGGCTTTGGCGCGCGCGAGTTCTATCATCCGCAGCGCAATACCGGCACGTTGATGTGCCACTATCGCCACCGCGCGCACAGCGATCCTTTCTTCCTGCCCGGCTTGCAGGACATCACCGCCCATGTGAACTTCACCGATATCGCGGAATGCGGCATCGATGCGGGGCTGGAGTTGCTGGGCTACACCTCGCAGGCGTTTTTCCTGATCAATTGCAGCATCGCAGAGTTGCTGCAGGATACCGCACCGGAAAATCTGCGCGACTACCTGCCGCTCTCGGCGCAGTTGCAGAAACTCACCAGCCCGGCGGAGATGGGCGAGTTATTCAAGGTAATCGCCCTGGGCAAAAGAGTGGCAGGTCCGTTGCGCGGATTCGCCCGGGGCGATTTGACGCGCATGCTGGGTTGACCCTGAAAATAACGTTTGACCGGCAAAAAAACATCAGCTCGGTCGCCGGTTATGTCGAGCGACACATTCCGCTACATGCGGTTCGACTGGCTTGCCACCGACTGCCGAATGAACGGTCCGGGTTGATGCCGCGCGCTTGCGGGATTCTCGACGGCCATATAAAGCAAGCCATAAAACCGGTAGAATGGGGGCGGCCAGAAATTCTGAAATTCAAGGAAAAACACATGAGTAAAAGCCTGATACAGTTCATCATCGAAGAGCAACGCGCCATCCCCGGTGCGAGCGGGAGTTTTACCGGCCTGCTGAATGACATCGTCTCCGCTTGCAAACAGATCGCGCATGACGTGAACAAGGGTGCGCTGATCGGTGTGCTGGGCAGCGCGGGCAGCGAGAACGTGCAGGGTGAAACGCAGAAGAAGCTGGACCTCATCACCAATGAGGTATTCATCAAGGCCAATGAATGGGGCGGCCACCTGGCGGCAATGGCGTCGGAAGAGATGGATGACATCTATCCCATTCCGGCGCGATATCCCAAAGGCAAATACCTTATTACCTTCGATCCGCTGGATGGCTCATCCAACATCGACGTGAACATCTCTGTCGGCACCATCTTCTCCATCCTGCGCTGTCCGGAAGGCGTGACCAATCCGACCGCGGCCGACTTCATGCAGCCCGGCACCAGGCAAGTTTGTGCAGGCTATGCCTTGTACGGTCCGGCCACCATGATGGTTCTGACCTCCGGCCACGGCGTGAACGGCTTCACGCTGGACCGCGATGTCGGCGACTTCTTTCTGACCCACCCGAACATGACGATTCCGGCCGACACCCAGGAATTCGCCATCAACATGTCCAACCGTCGTTACTGGGAAGAACCGGTGCAGCGTTACGTGAAAGAATGCGTGGAAGGCATGGACGGTAACCGCGAAAAGAACTTCAACATGCGCTGGGTGGCTTCGATGGTGGCAGAAGTGCACCGCATCCTGACGCGCGGCGGCATCTTCATGTATCCGTTCGACACCAAGGATCCGGCCAAGGCCGGCAAGTTGCGCCTGATGTATGAGGCCAATCCGATGTCCTTCATCGTCGAACAGGCGGGCGGCATGGCCTCCACTGGCTACGAGCGCATCATGGATATCAAGCCGACCGGTTTGCACCAGCGCGTGCCGGTAATCCTCGGCTCGAAGAATGAAGTCGAGCGCGTCGTCAGTTACCACAAAAAGGCATAAACAATGAAACCGCTAGTTTCCATCGTGATGGGCAGCGCCAATGACTGGGAGATCATGCAGCAGGCTGCCCGCCAGTTGCAGGACTTCGGCGTGGCCTTCGACGCGCGGGTGATCTCCGCGCATCGTTCGCCCGATCTGCTGTTCGACTATATCCAGCAAGTCAGCGCACAGGGTGCGCAATGCTTCATCGCGGGCGCGGGCGGCGCGGCGCATCTTGCCGGAGTGATCGCCGGCAAGACCACGCTGCCGGTGCTGGGTGTACCCATCCCGTCCAAGTATCTCAAGGGCATGGATTCGCTGCTGTCCACCGTGCAAATGCCCAAGGGCATTCCCGTGGCCACTTTTGCCATCGGCGAGGCGGGCGCCGCAAATGCCGGGCTGTTCGCGGTCTCCATGCTGGCACTGAATGATGCGCAACTGGCGCAGAAGCTGGCCGGTTACCGCAAGGAGCAGGCCGAACAGATCGCCGCGACCATCCTGCCCGCATTCTGATTCCGGGATTTCCGATGTCCGCCTTACACCAATCCAATCTGGCCAGCCTGCCGCTACTGCATCGCGGCAAGGTACGCGACCTCTACGAAGTAGATGACCGGCACTTATTGATCGTGCAGACCGACCGGCTGTCGGCGTTCGATGTAATCCTGCCCGACCCGATTCCGGGCAAGGGCGAAGTGCTTACCGCTGTTTCGAATTTCTGGTTCAACAAACTCCGGCATGTCATTCCGAATCACCTGACCGGCATCGCACCCGAGTCGGTAGTCAAGGGCAAAGAAGAGCAGGCGCAGGTAAGAGGGCGCGCTTTCGTCACCAAAAAGCTCAAACCGCTACCGATCGAGGCTATCGTGCGCGGTTATCTGGCTGGCTCGGGCTGGAAGGATTATCAAAAAACCGGCACGGTATGCGGGATTAAATTGCCGGCGGGATTGCACGAGGCGGAAAAATTGCCGCAGCCGCTGTTCACGCCGTCCACCAAGGCGGCGATCGGCGAGCACGACGAGAATATTTCCTTTGCGCAAGCCATCAAATTACTCGGCGAGACGCGCGCCAATGAAGTGCGCGACGCGACCCTGGCGCTGTATAGCGAAGCGGCGGATTATGCCCTGACGCGCGGTATCATCATCGCCGATACCAAGTTTGAATTTGGCGTGGACGAATCAGGCAAGCTGTACCTGATCGATGAGGCGCTCACACCGGATTCCTCGCGTTTCTGGCCTGCCGACCAGTACCGGGTGGGCAGCAATCCGCCCAGCTTCGACAAGCAGTTTGTGCGCGACTGGCTTGAATCTTCCGGCTGGAACAAGCAACCCCCCGCGCCGCGCATTCCCGAAGACGTGCGGCAAAAGACTGCCAGCAAGTACCGCGAGGCGCAGCAACGCCTGACCGGAGCATGACCAGCCCGCAGAGTCTGATCGAGGGCTTCCATCGCTTCCGTGAGCAACATTTCACGGACGACGACGCACTATACCGCCAGTTGGTTCAGGAAGGCCAGACCCCCAGGATACTCGTGGTGGCTTGCTGTGATTCACGGGTAGATCCGGCACTGGTGCTCAACTGCGCGCCCGGTGACCTGTTCGTCATCCGCAACGTGGCCAATCTGGTGCCTCCGGCCGAAAGCTACAGCGGCGGGCGTCACGGCACCAGCGCCGCACTGGAATACGGCGTGCGCACCCTGGGCGTGGAGCACATCATCGTGCTGGGGCATGCCCATTGTGGCGGGATTCGCGCATTGATGAGTGGCCGTCGCACGGACAACGGCGATTCATTCATCAACAGCTGGATGCGTCTGGCCGAAGATGCCCGGACATGGACCGAGCAAGAACTGGCCGATGATGGTCCGGAAGTACAAGCACGCGCCTGTGAGCGGCATGCCATTCTCGGTTCACTCGACAACCTGATGACATTTCCCTGGATACGTGAGCGCGTCGAACAGGGCACGCTCGCATTGCACGGCTGGTATTTTGATATTGAATGCGGCAAGCTGCTAGGCTACAACCAGGTCAGCCACAAATTCGAAGCGCTGTAGATCACTCCTTCCCGGTCAGTTCCCTGTAGCGCGCCTTATCAGCGTTAAAGCGTGCTTCCACTGCCGCTTTTTCCGCCTTGGATTTTTCCATGTCCTGCTGCAGTTTGGTCAACCGCGCTTGCGATTCCTTCAAATCTTCCTGCAAGGAGACATGTATATTCTTGTTTGCCTTGGTGTAACCGTCCGCCTCTTTTTGCAGCGCCTTCAGATTATCTTCAGCCATTTTGAGCTGTGAATTGATGCTGTTGATCCGCGCCTCCACCTGTTGCAGGTTACGGTCACGCGTCAAATCGATTTCCTTCACATTGCTATAAGTGTTGAGCAACGCCTTGTCACGACGTTTCTGCTCCAGCGCAGCTTCTTCATCCTCGCGTTTCTTGATGTCTTCGAGCTCTTTGGCGTGGCGCTCTTCGGGGGTGAGCACCTCCTTTTTCTCTACCACGCGCCCGGCCTTGTTCAACTCTTCACGATCCCTATGCGCATACTCGGGAGGGATGGTCTCGCCGTAGTGAGTAACACCCTTGTCATCCACCCACTTATACATCTTCGCCATCACGGGCAAACTGAAAGTCATGCCGATGACGAGCGCAACGAATAGTCTGTAGTTAATCATTTCTTACTCCATAACGATCACGATAGGATTGCACGGCAGCCAGATTCTGCACCATATCCGTCTCATCCCGCAAATAGCCGAGCAAGTCATCCAGTGTGGCAATGGACACTACCGGAATGCCATAGTTGCGTTGCACCTCCTGCGCGGCGGAAAGGTCGCCCTGTCCGCGCTCCATGCGGTCCAGCGCAATCACCACGCCGCAAGGCTTCGCGCCGGCTGCTCGGATCAACTCGATGGATTCGCGCACCGATGTGCCGGCGGAAATCACATCATCAACGATCAGCACCCGGTTTCTCAATGCGGCGCCCACCGTCAAACCGCCCTCGCCGTGATCCTTCGCCTCCTTGCGGTTGAAACAATACGGAACATTGCGCCCCTGCTCCGCCAGCGCGATGGCTGTCCCGGCAACCAGCGGAATGCCCTTGTAG
>Ga0209000_1002124_pt1 | contig 11236 bp, 9 predicted proteins | sample RifGroD2_FD_183998 | JGI IMG/M metagenome (GOLD analysis project Ga0209000, IMG submission 183998) | Groundwater microbial communities from Rifle, Colorado, USA - Groundwater D2 (SPAdes) (version 2) | ecosystem: Environmental > Aquatic > Deep subsurface > Groundwater | place: Rifle, Colorado...
TAATAATTTAATAATTTAATAATTTAATAATTTAATAATTTAATAATTTAATAATTTAATAATTTAATAATTTAATAATTTAATAATTTAATAATTTACCAATGAATTATTAAATACTAATATAGAAATATTAAATATGAATCTATAAATATTATAAACCTATTTAAGATTTATTTAATTATATAATATAAACTCGTTTAAAAATATATTTTTGTTTCTATTTATAGTTATATTGTTTGTTTATACGAATGGTTGAAATTAATGATTCACTAGGATTTGTTGTTAGTGATGATGCAAGTTTACAACATATTACCAATAGACACCGACGACCAGCATTAATAAACCAAGATGAACATATTACTGGATCTGAAATTATCAATAAAGAAACTAAAAAAATAAATAATTTTGAAATGAATAATACAGAAAGTTTAAATTTAGGATTATTTGCAGATAATACAAAAATGAAATTAAATTCAAATAATCCGAAAGATAAACATTTTTTACAATTATCTATGTCACAAAGTCATCAAAATAATATTGAAAATGATGATGATAAATCTAGTGAAAATCATCGAAGTATTGAAGATTTAAATGTTGAAGAGCTTATTAATAGTTTAGATAAAAATAAATTAGATGATGATTTTTTAAAAGAAGATTCAGATGAAAAAAAAAATAATAATGAGGAAAAAGAAGATACAGAAAAAGAAAATAACGATCAATTTGGAGGAATGCGACCAATAAATCAAAATATGAATTTTTTGGGAGGAAATTCAATGAATATTATTAATGAAGTATTAGCACAGCAAAGAGATCAATTTAATCATGAAAATAATAATATATCAAACCAACAAATACCATTACAATCTCAACCATTTTCAACACAACAAATACCATTACAACAAAAGAATTTACCAAATATAATTAAAGAATATCAGAATGAACAACAAATAAAAGATACTAAACAAATGGAAAATAAATATGGAACTTATTTACAACCAATTGAAGAATACAAACAATTACCAGTAGCAGTACAAAAAATTAAAAAATTGGAATTATTCGGAAAATTAGTTGCAATTAAACAAAGTGGTGTTGAATTATCTCGTCAATACACATATGATGATTCATATGATGATTTATATATTGAGTATATGGTTCAATATAATAAAAAAAGTAAAGAAGATGGTGTTGGATTAGCCAAAAGTTTTATGGTAAATGCAATCACTGGTATTGAATTTTTAAATCATCGTTATGATCCATTCGGATTTAAATTAGATGGATGGTCAGATCATTTACGAACATCGATGGAAACAAAAGATAATTTATCATATAATGAAGTAATCGGAGAAATTTATGAAAAATATAGAAAAAGTGGTAAAAAAATGGAACCAGAAATTAAACTAATGTTAATGGTAGGATTTAGTGCAGCATCATTTCATGCCAGTAAAGTAATTGCAAATACAAATAGTTTGGGTGAAGCAATTAAAAATAATCCTGAATTATTAGAAATGGTACAAAGTGGAATCGAATCAAAAGCGAATAAATTTTTTGCTGGTCCAACACAAGATGAATTGCAAAAAAAACAAAATAAAGAACAACAACAGTTATTTTTAAATGCTCAAAAAATGCAACAGCAACAAATGCAACAACAAATGCAACAACAACAACAACAAATGCAACAACAACAAATGCAACAACAAATGCAACAACAACAAATGCAACAACAAATGCAACAACAACAAATGCAACAACCAGTAATGGCCCGTTCGTCATTAAGCAGTAGATTTGAAATGCTTAAAAGACAAGAAAATGAACGAAAACAAGAAATGGATCAATTATCTAGTCAATTAAATAGAAATAGAAATGATAATAATAATATGAATATGAATATTAAAACAGATTCTGAACAATCGCATAAATCAACCGATTCAAAAAAAGGAGATAAATTAAAAATAGCGGATGTAGATAATCAAACACAAAGTGAAATAATGTCGAATAATAGTCATACAATAGATGTAACTACAGCAGTAAGAGGAAGAAAAAAAATTACCCGCCAACCCCTTAAAATTGATTTAACTGAATAATAATTATTTACAAATAATTATTATTGATAAATTGTTGATGATTGATTAAATTCCGGAACAATATCATCAATATAATTTGAATTATTTTTTTTTGTTATTTTAATACCAATATTTTTACTATCAGATGTGTAATATGGTTCATAAGTTGGTATATGATTTTTTTGATCAATTGCTTCTTGAATAATTTGTTTTTTAAGTTCATTTTTCACTTCTTTTGGTATATTATTGAGAATAAGTTGTGTATGGATTGGTTTTATTTGACGAATTATAGGAATGTCTTGTATTTGTTTATGTATAATTGGTGTTTGAATAAATTGAGATTTTATTATTCTCTCGGAAACGTGATCATAATTTATTGGATTTCCAGTTATAACAGTAGATTGTGAATTTTTAATTATTTCGTTAATATCTTGTGGTAATAAATCATTATCCTGAATATTTTCCATATTAATTATTTCATTCTTTCCAAATTTAAGATAAATCTGAGTATCATTTGTATCATATTTTATACTTTCCATAAAGGCTATAATATAATATATTAGAAAATAAAATTTATAATTTTTCTTATCCTTAAGTGATTTCTATGATATAAGGATATAATGATATAAATAATTACGAATTGATAATTATTTATAATTAAAATGGATTCCACAGAGAATACTAATGCGATAATTATTCAACCAAAAAAAAGAGGTAGAAAACCCAAACCAAAAGAGCTGATCAATATAGATATAATTCCAAAAAAACGAGGAAGAAAACCTAAAATTAAGTCAGATGAACAAATAAATAATAATCAAGTAATAAATGATGATACAATACATGAATTAAAAAAAAGAGGAAGAAAACCCATGGGGAAAATACTTGATTTAGAAAATGCAAATTCTGCAGTTAATACGAATAATAATTTATTAAATTTTTTACCATTACAACCATATGAAATCGAAAATATTATAAAAAATAGTAATAGAAAAGATAATATTGAAACATCAAAAATGAATATTTTTAATTTAAAAGAAGAATCAATTAATAATGTTAGTTCAAATAAAATAGAAAAAAATTTTAAAAATTCATTAATTGAAAATGAATTTATTAAATTACAGATAGAAAATAAAGAATTGAAAGATTGTATTGAACAGTTGAAAAAAGATACCGAAATAAAACGAGAAATAATTAAGATGGATGAATTAAATATTGTAGATCAATCTGGTAAACAATTAAAAGAAACTACAAAATTACATTGTTGGTGGTGTACGTGTCAATTTGATACAATACCAATTGGTATTCCAGAAAAATATGATGCGAATGAAAATAAATATTGTGTATTTGGATGTTTTTGTAGTTTTAATTGTGCATATGCATGGAATGTACATGAAACAAATGATTATAAAACTGGTGAACGAACTACAATGATTAAAAAATTATATAATAGTATATATAATACACCAAATGAACTTAAACAAGCAAGTTCAAGATATTGTTTAAATATTTTTGGTGGACCATTAACAATTGATGATTATCGTAAAGATTTTCAATTATTAAAACAAAAATATAGACTTTATATACCTCCAATGGCTTCGATTATTCCATTAATTGAAAGAAATAATGAATTTATAATTAAAAGATCCGCAAATAGTAAAGATGATTTACGATTAAAACGATCAAAACCACCAATTTTCCACCAATATTCTCTTGAAACCACTATGGGCTTGCAAGTTCAAGACGACGATGATTATTAAATTTTAATATAAAATTATTTATTAATTTTATATTTCTTCTTCAGCATCTTCATCTATAACACTTATTAGTTCATCATCTTCATCTATCACGCTTATTAGTTCATCAACAACATTATCTTTTTTATTATTTTTATTATTTTTAGAATCAATTTGATTATTTTTAATTGCTAAAAACCATGCACCTTGTAAAAATGCATCACATAAGTCATCTTGTTTTTTTTTATGTTTTTCCAATAATTCTATATTGTGTTGATCTTGTTTAATTAATTGTTTACAATATTGCACTGCTAGATTTTTTGTTAAATGATATTTTTCTTCTGCATTTTTCGATGTACTGAGAACAATAATTGTATTATCATTATTTACTTTTAATTTATTACTTGGTGATATAAATTGAATTTTATCTATTGTACTTCCTGTTTTTGCTTTTTCGATCCTTCCACGTATCATATACCAAGTATGAAGATATGCTGAAATTGTTTTCATTTTTGGATTTACAAGTCCTAATTGATTTTCAATTATCACATTATTGACATATAATAATTCTGGCATACTATCCAATGTTATCACTAATTTTTCTACTAATAAATCCATCGAAGTATTCGTACAATTTGTTTTTTTTATTTGTTTTAAATTCATTTTTGTTATACTTGTTTTTTCAATCGATGTTTTATGTGCCGAACAATAATAATTATTTGACATATCATTTTCATTTTTCCATAGAGCATTTTTACCACATAGAGTATTAGTTTTCTGTTGAATATATTGACATTTATTCGTTGTTTTGCCAGTTTCTGTATGAGTATCAGTATGAGTATCAGTATGAGTATCAGTATGAGTATCAGTATGAGTATCAGTATGAGTGTTAGCATTAGTATTAGCATTAGTAGTTTCATTACATTTAATAAAAATTAATGGTTTACTTTCTTCTGTTAATTTTGGATAAATAACTTTTTTATGTACATTACAAAAAGCATATTCTATATTATTAATAATACAATAACAAGTAGGTTTTTTTGAACATTGAACACTTTGATTTTTTTTCTTTGGTATTGTTCCACAACATATTCTATTATTTATTTGTGTATCATTCGCTTGTTCAAGTAGATCAATTAATCCCCAATGATAAATATTAAATGGTTGATTTTTATTATTTGGATTATAATCCATAATACAATATGCAAGATGCTTAATTCCAATATCCCATGAAATAATTTTTTGTGACATTTAAATAATATAAATATTTAATTTATATGTTATAAACTAAATATTTCTTATATGATTTTATTTATTATATTGTAAATAATGTTTTCTGCAACTAGCAACATATAAATCACCACCACCAATAAGTTGTTGAGAATTATTTTTTTCTCCATTTTGTAATCTAATTGAAAATGGAGCTTCTACCATTTCTGGACTACATAGTTTGCATAATGCATTAAATTTTATAACTTCATCTGCGATAGGAATCAATCGTAATAAATCACTATTTCCAAATGGTTCACGTTTGAAATCACCATCTAACCCAAAAATATAAATAGTTTTTAAATCTTCGTCAACTGATTTTTTAACAAAATTATATAAATCATCAAAAAATTGTGCTTCCTCAATAAAAATAATTTCTGATTCTTTATAATCATCACAATCAAATAATGTTGTTAAATGTTCTAATGATATGCATTCAGTTGTTACTTTATCGTGTGTTTTAATATTATTTTTTCCTGATCTGACATCAATGCTATGATTAATTATTAATATTTTTTTATTAATAGTTTTATATTTATTTGCAAGACGAATTAGTTCAGTGCTTTTACCACTAAACATTGGCCCCAGATGAATTTTTAAGAATCCATTTTCCATATTATATATTATATTCATTATTAAGTTATTTGTTTTTATATTGATTTAAATTCAATTTTTTATAATTATTAATCATAAAATTATATTATTGATTTTTGTAGTAATCTTTGTAGTAATTGTTGATTATCCGATTTTATCTTGGATATAGTATAATGAGTATCAAATGAATCTGGATTTATATTTATATAAGTTAATGTATTTGTTGGCATATCCCACATTATATCATCATAAGCAAAATCTTTTATTAAAAATGATTTAGCAGTTAATTCGTCAAATAATTTATTAATTGCAGATTTGATTAAATTCTTAGTTTGTATCCAATAACTAGAATAGTTTTCTTGAATTTGTTTGCAAGTCAATCCATTTGGAATATCCATCAAAAAATCAATATGCATTTGATTGAAATCTATTTCATCATCATCTATAAAAATTATTTTTGGTACTTTTGCAATTTGAACCGAATACTCATATTCATCTTTATATTTTTTCAAAAAATATATTTTATTACAATTTTCAATGTATTCACATAATTTTACTATATTTTGTAACGTAACAATATCATTTTTTATTGAAGATTTAAATGTTTTATATAAATATTCATTCTTATTAAATTGTATTATTTTCATGTCATGTATTTCACCAAGATAAGTAATATAATTTTTAATTTTTAATTGTTCATTATAATAAACATCAATATCTAATATATATTTTTTAAATTTTTCGAATAACATTTGAGTTATATCATATTCTTTATTATAAGTTTCAATAATTTTATTTATATCATCATAAAAATATTCTTGTAATTCTTTTATTTTTTCGACCGCTTTTTGTGAGTTCGTTGATATATAATATGTGTCATCGAAATGTAATATTTTTGAAATATTATATCCTTTTTTAACAATTAGATTTTCAATATTATTATTTATTTTAATTTTACTAAATATAAATTTATATTTTTTAATTTGCTCTATTTGTAATATTTGTGTTTTAATAAAATTATACGCATCATTATCTATCATTTTAATGTTAACATCATTCAATGAATCCAACATAATATCCGTTATTAGTTGACTGAATAATACTTGTATTCTTGGAGGTATATCTTTATATTGGTTAAGTATGTTTTTCAATTCCAATTGTTTTTCTTTTGTATCAAATATCATTCTGTGACTAGAATTACTGTTACTTAACAATATTATTTCTCTTGATCCGCCAGTTTGTTTTTTAAATCTATAATTTATTTGATATTGCATATATATTATAATATTATTTAAAATAATATTATAATATTATAATTATCTATTTACTAGCTTTCTTGGACTTGCGAGATTTGCGGGATTTGCGAGATTTTGAACGTTTTACAGATTTAGATTTGCGAGATTTGCGAGATTTACGTCTTTTGCCACCCCACATTTCTTCCATATTTTTGGATGGTTTACGCGAACGTTTAACAGATTTAGATTTGCGAGAACGTTTAACAGATTTAGATTTGCGCGAACGTTTCACAGATTTAGATTTGCGTGATTTAGATTTACGAGATTTACGTGATTTACGAGCTCCGCCAACGATTTCTTCGTCTGCACCTCCAACCATCGCTTTACGTGATGATTTACGAGAACGTTTCACAGATTTCTTTGCTTTACGTCCACGACGTTTTCCACCTGTTTGAGGAGCAGTTCCTTCAATTACAGTTAATGTTTCCGGTGGTTTAACAGATTGTTCGGTTGGGGTAACAAAGATATCCCGAAGTACTTCGGATGCATTTGAAATTGGTGCTTGTGCCATTGATATTATATATATATTAGTATGATAGATTTTTATTTTTAATTAAATTCTATAATTAAATCAATATTATTCAAATTTAAAAAATTGATACAAAACTATATTCCTAAAAAAATGAAATTTATACTTAATAATATTTATACTTAATAATATTGATACTTAAAGAAATATATACTTTAAATAATAGTATATAACATGACATCCAATATAACAATATATGATCCAAATAAACAAATAGTAGATCTTAATACCTATAGTTTAAAAAATATTAATAAAGAAATTACCGTATCAACAATAACAATTGTTTGCAAATTAAATATGGATGTAGATATTCAAAATGTATTTTTATACATTCAATTAAATAAAGAATCTATACAATCTGTTATATATAATACTCAACAGCGATCACTATATAAAAAAGAAAATGTCGATACTGACAATATAACAAATAAAAGATTAAAAAAGAAAAAAGGAAATTTTTATAATCAAGTAACATTACATATTTCAACATTTAATAATCGAATTCTAAATGTTAAATTAAGTAGAAATGGAGCTATTCAAATGACTGGTTGTAAAATGATAGAAGAATGTAATGATGTATTAAATAAACTTATACAAAATTTATTAACAATTAAAGCAATTTATGAAAATAATCAATTTAAAGATATATATTTTGTTACTAAAAATATATCTAGTAAAACTGATGACATTTCTATAAATGATTTTAAAATTGCAATGATAAATAGTAATTTTTCAATTGGATATTCAATAAATAGAGAATTATTATACAAAAATTTAAAACAAGATGGAGTATCATGTACGTATGAACCACAAATACATGCTGGTGTTGATATTAAATATACTGTTAATGATAAAGTTGTATCTATATTTATTTTTCAAACTGGATGTATAATTATAACTGGTGCACAAAATGCAATTCATATTGATGAATCACATAAATATGTTACAAATTTATTATCTAAACATAAAAATGATGTAATTAAAGAAGATATTGAAAAATTAGATGATATGTCAATGTTAAAATATTTTAATATTAATAAAGAAGATATAAATGAATTAACAAATATTAATGAATTGATTAAAAAAAATATCAAAAAAATGATTTAAATATATTAAAATATATAAATTTATTTTAATATTTTATATAAAATTTTCAAAATTTGGATCAGAATAATGTTGAAACACAACATTATTAACTAATGGATTATTTGCTAATTGAGTTAATATTTGACTATTTGATCTATTTGTTTCTGGAATGACATATGGTTGAGAATATGTTGTCATTGTTCTATCATTAACAGCTAATAATGGACCTTCTAATCTTGCCGCATTTATCATTTCTTTTAATCTCATATTAAAATCTGCTCCAGCTGGCCCTTGGAATGCTCCAACTTGTGTTGGAGGATGATTAAATGGTGCTAATGCTAATGCTTGGCGTTTATCATCAATTGTCATATTTGCATATTCATCTAATGCCGGAAGTCTAAATTCATTTTGACTACTTGCTGGTGCTGTATAATATATATCACTGGTTGTTTGACGCATTGTTACTGGCATATCATATGTACTTGTTAAATAACCGGTTTGATCGCCATGATTAGCTGGACCACTATATGCCATGTTTGTTGTCTGACGATGTGTTACAGGAGCATACATATCATTAGATAAATACCCGGTTTGTTGTTGATGATTTGGTCCAATAACATCTTTTGTATAAATACTTGTTTGTTTCATTGTTGTTCTTACCGGATCCATTAAATGTGCTGTTTGTGTATTGTATGGAGCAGATTCTACACCTGGTCGATTATCATCAATTGTTGTCTGTTTTAATGTTGTTCGTATTAAATCCATTAAATGTGCATTACTTGCTCTTGGAATACCACTCATATTTCCGTCGTGATTATTAAAGTCCATAGTTTGTTTCATTGTTGTTCGTATATTATCCTGCAAATATGGTTCTGCTGCCCGTGGGGCGCCACTCATATTTCCGTCGTGATTATTAAAGTCCGTGGTTTGTTTTAATGTTGTTCGAATATTATCTTGTAAATATGGTTCGCTTGCTCGTGGGGTGCCGCTCATATTTCCGTCGTGGTTGTTAAAATCCGTGGTTTGTTTTAGTGTTGTTCGAATAATATCTTGTAAATATGGTTCACTTGCTCTTGGAATACCGCTCATATTTCCGTCGTGGTTGTTAAAATCCGTGGTTTGTTTTAGTGTTGTTCGAATAATATCTTGTAAATATGGTTCAGATGATCTCGGTACACCTCCCATATTTCCATCATGATCATTATAGATCATTGTTTGTTTTAATGTTGTCCGAGGATCATCTTGATATTGATAATAAATAGACGCAGTATTATCAGAAATAGGTCCATTATAACATATTTGTGTTGTAGAACGTTCATTTTCTGGGAAATTATAATTTGCAACACTTGTTGCAGATAAATAAGCATCTGATTTTTTATTTGTTACATCTTGATTTTTATATGTATTTTTAGATGTTTTAACAATTTCTCTACGTTTTGCAGGTAATAATTGAGAAATTTCATTCGTCGCTGGACCGTATTGTGTACGAGATATCATACGATTTGTTTCAAATGGTACATAATGACCTCGTGCCATAGATTTTTTTTGCTGACCACCATTTTGAAGCCAATCTTCTTTTGTATATTTCTGAAATTTTTCTGGATGACGTTTTATAACAGGTGCTTGTACTTGTCGTTGATAACCTTTAATGCCCGATTCAATCGGGGGTTCTGAATATGATACTCGTAATTTATTTTGTGTTCTTGTTTCATCAATTGTTCTATCAAGAACTCTAACATTATCTAATCCTTGAGGACCGACCCACTCTGGTTCAAATGGTTTGTCATCATTTTTTCTTAAACTTGGAACATATCTAGTTTGCATAAATTCTGTTTGTACTTTCATTTCTTTAGTATCTGGTACTGGTTTAAAAAACGCTTCAACTTCTTCTTTTGGACGATACCCAAGAGCAGATCCTTTTCTAGATGTACCAGAATAAATATCTAATTTATTTAATCTATTTTGTTCATTATATTCATTAAATTCCATTCCTCTACCAGTATAAAATGGTTGCATATTAGTATGAGAAAAATGATTTTTTTTTATTATTCCATATGTCATATCTGGTTTATCAGTATTGAATAAAGAATAACCATTTTTTAATGCCAAATTTTTTTCTAAACTTAATAATTCTCCAGGTTTATTTCCATCATATAATTCATTTTGTGTTACAGCTTCACCTTTATTGTCAAATGTTAATTCATCGTATTGATTTAAAAAAGTATCTTTGATTTCTCTATTACTAAAATGTTCCATTTGATTATTTTCTTTAGAGTTATTATTAATTTCTGATGAGGTTTTATTTTCCATCACATTATAAAATCGTGGAATAATTCCAGTTTTTTCTGGAGTTTTTGAATCTATATATATATTATCAGCAAGTGTTTGCATTTCATCTTCATTTGTTTTTAAAAATGATGAATTATAAATATCTTTATTATGTGGTGTTTTATGTTTTGATATTTGAATAGGTATATCCTTTTCAATATTATTATAAATACTACTGCCAAATAATGCCAAAATACCTAATGCCGCTAATTCCATTGCGTATATATAATATATTACATTTATTATAATATATTATGAACTTCAAAATATAAATTATTATCGTTTGTTCCAGTTATCCTTAATTATATTTCTAGTACTTGAACCATCTCTTGGAACATTATT
>Ga0209000_1002125_pt1 | contig 11234 bp, 24 predicted proteins | sample RifGroD2_FD_183998 | JGI IMG/M metagenome (GOLD analysis project Ga0209000, IMG submission 183998) | Groundwater microbial communities from Rifle, Colorado, USA - Groundwater D2 (SPAdes) (version 2) | ecosystem: Environmental > Aquatic > Deep subsurface > Groundwater | place: Rifle, Colorado...
TATCATAATGTCTATAAAACATTGTCTTATCTTCATATTCAAAATAAATAGTGGCAGTATCACTATATACCATAGATTTCAAGACTTCATCTGTTTTTCTGCAAATCACTATTCCAACATTTAGATTGGTATTCATGATTTTTAACCAATCTTTTCGGTCTAATTTTAGAAATTCTTTGTTAATACCCTTAGTGCTATCAATCAATATTTCCATAGACATATCACCTCCACATACCTATAAAACCATTCTTTCAAAGCATAATTTAATTAATATTCTCTCTTAATTTTAAATTCATCCAAAATAAATCTGATGAAGGATTTTGAGGACATACTTTTGGGCAATCACTTCTATCTGAAATTTGATAATGAATGAACCCTTGTATATTTCTTAAACAAAAATCCTTATCTCTGCATTTATTTAATATCTTAATTGCCTCTTGTTTAATTTGTAATTCAAAGTTATTCATTAAATATACTCCTCCTTCATTATACTTTGAAAACATCATTTTATTCTAAGTATAACACTAATGATGGTTTATATTCTAGCTTTAACTCCTCTTCTTCATCTGGATTATCAGACAGGAAATCAGCAAAATCTTCCTCTGCCCAACTCTCATAATAAACTTCCCCTCTATCGGTTGTATGGTCTATTTTAGTAAAACTTTTACTAGATCGTATACTGATATCAAACGTAAATTCAGAATGAGGATCGTCTATTAAGACTAAAGAGTCTAATGGTAAATCTTTTATTTGTTCGTTCAATTTATCAATGAATTCTTTTAATTCTCCAATAATCATATGATCCATTCTCCTTTGTTTTTATTTGGTTTCTTAATTATTCAAAACTTATACTGCCATCTTTCTTTTAGACAATATATCCATAAAACATAATAACTCATCTGCAAGACGCTTGCCCACAACAAATTCACAAAAAATATCTTTATTTTGTTTGGTCATTAGTTTCCATGCTGAAGCAAATTCTTTTAATAATTCAAAGATCCCATTATACTCTTTTGAAAATTCAAGTTTAAGTAAAGAAACTGGTTCCGCCAAATAAAAAGACGGTTTAAACAAATTATCTTGATATATACTTTTCATTCTCTGAGAAGATATTTGTAATAATTCGTAAAAATTTATATTGACATACGATTTTTCATTTGCTATATCTTCTTTAACATATCCAGCACACATTACACAAATATTTTTTGATGCTTTTATACTTTCTGAAAAATCTATATCTTCTTTTCCTCTATAATTTCTTTTGCATATTGAGCAATGATATAATTTAGTCTTTTCACTTGCTATATTTAACATATCATTAATTGCGTTCTTTGTGTTACCGCTTTCCATCTCGAATCATCCTTTCTTAACTATATTTTTCTACTAATCTGGTTAACTCATTAATCTCTTCCTGATTACACATACCAACCACCTGCACACCATTTAATAATCTATTTTTAGCTAGGGTTATACTCCTATCAAAATAGAACTTATTTTTTGATTTAGAAAATGGAACAACTGTAACACTCGAAGAAAAACTAGTTAGGGTTATTACTACAACTTTTGTGCCACATTCAGAATCCTCAAAATTAATCTGATAAATTTCAAATTGTCTAATATCGTTTACATTATCAACTGTTCGTGGATATGTTGCTTCTTTATTCATATAATCAAATCCTTCCCTTTATTCGTTTTTACAATAACCATTTTCCACTATTGTTGAAAGTAGTATCTTCAATAAAATCGAGCGATAATGTCTTTATTATTCTTTCTGCATCCCTTTTACAAATCTGAGCCTTAAATGCAACTTTGCCTTTAGGTGTAAGGCTAACTAACGTATATTCACTTTTGGTTTGATAAATTCTCCATAGTAAATTCCAGTTCTTTATGATTTTATCAACATCAATGGTGATTGAGCCAGTATCCTTAAACTCTATAACTGCATCTTGAATTTTCATTTTTCTTCCTCCTCAATTATCGGTAATGTTTCATTTACTCTTGATATTCAATTACTATACCACCATGATTTTCATGCTTAAAATAATCTTCCAACTTATTCAATGTAGATTCAGCAACTTCTCCAACTTTTTCTTTTAGGTAAATATTTTTAATTGTTCTGATATCATCTATTGAAGTTACCTTTCCTACCAAAGATTTTGTTATAAGTAATACCTGTACCAAAGGTCTGTGTTTATTTACCATATTATTACTTACGACTATGACTTCATTAACAGTTTGCCAAAAAATATCACTAGGTTCATCAAAAAATAAATTAACAGGTTTGCGAGGGCTATCTTTGTAGAGTTGTTGGTTGTCAATACTAAAAATATCCCCTCTTTTAATATCTAATGGGACATCGTGTTTAATCTTTTTAGCAAATCCAAACATTTCAATTCCTCCTTCAAATTTAACATACCAAATAAAAATATAAGTTTAAAGACTTTAATAACATTCTGACCAATGTTCTCCAGTTTCCTCTCCCCATTGTGAACGTGGTGCAAGCAAATCGCCTTGCATATTATAATCACTATCGCATTTATCACAAGTGTTTGTAAAACTACTTAGAATAACTTCTTCTCCACATGAACATTTGCCAATAGCTGGTTCAGTATAACTCCACTTGTCTTTTTGTATTCCTTCGGCAATTACATCATATTCACCATTAATACATTTTTGATAATTATTGTTCGCTTCTTTCTGCATAGGTAAAACGTTTCCATTTTCATCACAGTCAAAGCTAAAACTACTACCAAGAGTATCACTCCATTTAAATGATAAATAACACCGAACATTAGTTTTTCTTTCGCGTTGCTTGATGATTTTCATATGTATTACTACCTCCTAAATTTAAATTTACAATTCCTCATGTGCCATCTTAATTTCTCCTTCAATAAATTCCACTAATCGGTTGTAATTATCTGCACACAGAGGAAGTATAATATGCTTACCGTTAATGCCTAGTTTAATATCAAATCTTTCTTCATAGTCTCCATTTTCTTCACTGATTATATCCAACATCTCATTAGCACTATGTTTTAAATGGTCTAGAAATAAGTATAATGTTTTAATATATTGGTCATCCATTTATAACACTCTCCTTAATTACCAATTGAATTTTTCAACTATATCTGTTTCTTCATTAAAAGGAATTACTTCATAAATTGGTTGGTTTGGATCGCTACCATCATATCCTTTAATTTCTTTTCTTCCAATCACATTCCCCTTGAATTCATCTGTAATCATAACTCTAAAATCTGAAGGCTGCCTAACTCCCATTGAATCAAATCGAGTATCAAACTTGGAAAAATGATTTAAGTAAAATTCTTTGGTTTCTTCGTTAACCCCACCGCAACACATCCATTGATTAGGAAGATAAGGATCAACTTTATCTTTTGGCATTTGATAGTAATATCTCATTTTGAAATCCCTCCAACAATCTACTTCTTATACTAATTATACACTACCTGATAGGAAAATATCAAGTAGTGTATAAAAATTATTTTATATTTATTATGTATTCTGGAACAACACTTTAAATATTTCTTCCAAAACATTAACCACTATACTATTCCCCGCCATTTTATAAATTTGACTATTTGAAATACCATTCTCTTTTAATATGTAATAATCTTCATCATCGAAACCCATCAATCGAAAACATTCTAAAGGAGTAAGCTTTCTGATTCTATATGTTGGCTTTTCAAGAATATTAAATCTACCATTAAGTTGTGCAGATATAGTAGTCATTACTCCATCTACATTATAAACTCTATCTTGTTGTGGAGGTTCTTTACCGTTTTCGTCTTGAGTATTGTATGTCATCACCTTATTAGTCTCTAAATATAAACCAGTATTACTTCCTAAACCTCCTCCATTTGATTTTTGACAACATGCAATTCCTTCACTATCATAAACTCTATATCCCTCTTTATAATTTCTACTTAAATCTTTATCATTTTCAATCCATTTATCTGTAGTATCAATTCCTCCAACGAATTGTAAAGAGTTGGAGCTATCAATCCCAATTTTAATACCTTCACCTTTATTTGTTGTTAACGTGGGACACAATCCATTTGAATCATAGACATTACCATTCATGCCATTTCCAGAAGGATTTACATTACCTAATTTCTTAGTTTCTAAAATTTTAGGTTCTGTGTTTCCTCCATTTCCTATACCATGTAATGTCGGTGATAATCCTTCAGGAGAATATACCCTACGTCTTGTTTCAAATCCCTTCCCTTCAAGCATTCCAACTTGAACTAATTCATTTGATTCAATTATTTTAGGCTGCCGATTACCTCCTGCCATTGTATTAAGTGTTGGACTTAATCCTTCTGGATCATACACTCTTCTTATTTGTTCATTACCCTTTATATCTAACATCCCTATCATTAGTATCCCATGTTTATCTTGTGTATTTAAAGTAAAACTTGGTTCGTCATTCTCTTTAAATCGCCTACCATTTTGTCTTTTTTCTATTCTATCTGGAGTTAAACATGGTCTTATTTCAACAATATTTCTTGGCTCTTTATAATCTCTACTCGTTAAAGTACAACTTACATCATTATATACCCTTGGAATGCCTTCTCTTTTTGATTGAGATAAATCAAGCATAGTTCCATCTGATACATTTTTATCTTTTAGTTGTTTAAGTAATTTTTCTGTTTTATCTTGACTTATGTAATATTTTTCATCAACTTCATATTCTAATAGGTCTCTCAATCTAATTCCATTGTCAAATCCTGTAGGGAACTTAAATGAATTATTATCAATATCTTTCCTTATACTAATGACAATCACTCGTTCTCGATTCTGAGGAATACCATAATCCTTTGCATTTAACACATCCCAATATGTATTGTATCCGTACTCTTGCAATTCGGCTATTATTTTATCAAAGCTAGGTTTGAATTGCTGACCTACAAGACCTTTCACATTTTCCATAAGCAAATACTTTGGTTTCTTATGTCTAATAATTCTTAATGCTTCTACAACTAAACTTGATCTTGTCTTATTTATTTCTTTACTGTTACACTTTGGACAACTATCTCTTTGTGTCCAATGGATATCTAATGGATTCCATTCTGTTGGGTTATCATTTTCATCCAAACAATCCTCACAAGTCCACGTAGACCCTTTTTGCTTACCTGCCACGCTGAAGTCTTGACATGGCGATCCGAAAGTATATAAATCAAAATCTGGCAGCTTAGTTTCATCTATTGTGCAGACATCACCATGATTTAAACTCTCATCTATATTATGTATTAATCCAAATGATTTAATTGCGTACTTATCAATCTCCGAAAATCCAACTAATTCATGAGGTATATTTAATCTCTCCATCGCTTTACTAACTGCACCAATTCCTGCAAATCCTTCAAATACTTTTAACTTATTCAATATTATATTCCTACTTTCTATTTATATTTATTATTTATTTTTGTTGTAAATTTCATCTGATATATTACTCAATACTTCTGCTAATTCAGTTAAACTATCTCCTGTACCCTCAACATCAAAATATCCTTCTGTTTTTAACAATTCTTTAATATTTTTATATAATGTCATATTGCACATCAAAATCACCTCCTTTATAAAAACATCAAACCTGTAACCCTACTCTAGTAAGGCTTTCAGGGTTCGGTACTTAGTATGAAATCTGGAATTTATTGTACTGGATTATCTTTTCAACAATCCATAACTATCAACACCATAAACATCCTTAATAAATCCAAAATACCTATTATACTCTACTTCATCCCACATATTTACAAATTCCTCTAAAGTATGACCATAATTATTAGTCAAACTATCATTAATTTTCAACATCATTTCTAAAAGTAATCTTGTATTATACTCTAATTCAATCTTACTATAATTTTTCAAATAATACTCTTGAGCAGATCCTCCAAATTTCAATGACATCGCCTCCCAATCGCATATCATTTGATTAAGATATTTACTATCCATTCTTTGTGGAATCCCCTTCTCATCTAACCAATAATCCCAATGATGAGGATTATTTTTATAATGATGTTCCCATGCTTTATCGAATTCGTCTTTATATTTCTCTTTACTTATGTAAAAATAATTTGCATAAGGTATAAATTCTTTTGGACTAAATTTACTTAGATCATGAGTGATTGCGTGGAGATATAGTTTTCTTTTCCAACAAGTTTTAAATACATTCTTTTTATGTTCTAATACGTATTTTAGGTAATTGTAATATGGTTTTATTTTAATCATTAATTATTCATTTCCTTTCTTTATTCTTAAGTGCATATTCAATAGCTTCATCAAAACTAGTGCCACCATTGTAATATCTCACTTCAAAATTAACTGTTCCATCATCATTTCTTTTTGATGTAAACATACTTTGTTCTGGATCTAATCTATTCTTTTCAACAGAATATAGAATATCATTATGAATAATATAGTCTTCGTAATAATCATAATCATCCATTAATTTTTCTTGATATGAATCATAGCAATCTTCTAATTCGACATCACCAATTATTCTTTTGCATCGTTCTTCTAATGTTTCATTTATTAAGAAATCAACTGGTTTTAATTTTCCTTTGTAATATACTACTTCGCTCATAATTGTCTCTACCTCCCATTTCTCTTATCATCACACATAATCCTAAACTCCTCAAAATCATCCATCCAATTCCCTTTACCACCATACAACTCAACGAATTTATTTGCATCCTCTGTAAATTGAAAACTAAATCCTGACCAATATGTATCTCCATCATCTACAAAAGGCAAACTACTTTTCGTAAAATCTCTCCAATAAAAATTTCCATGTGAAATATCATCAAATTCTACTCCTATGTCCTGAGATGATTTATCTTTTCCTTTTATAGTTTCTAATAAAACATAATAAGGAGTGTTGTCATCAATCTTATAATCCCAACCTAGATAATTATTAAATTGAATTTTATAGTAATCCTCAGATGATAAATTTTTAATCCAACCATTGCTCATTTTATTTCACTCTTTTCTTTTAATTTTTTAATCTAAGCAAATTGACTTTCATAATCATTTTATTCTTCTTCTAATATTTCTTTATACACCATTTGTAAATATTCATCGTCATCATATAATAATCTCTTTTGAGCTTCCTGTATTTTATGTTTATTAATATCTTTGTGAACATGAAATTCATCAAATTCACCCTCGTATCTAGGTTCAATTCTTATGTCTAAATAATCAACCATATTTTTATTTCTCTTGCATTCATCACAGTACCAACTATCGTGATTAAAACATATATGATATGCTTCACAGCAATCTTTTCTACTACCCATTAACTAATTCACCTCCTATCAATTAAGTTAAAACAGAACTTTTATATAATTCTACACAGCATAGCCAAACTCTTCTAAAACTTTATTTTTGTACGCTACAAGCCATTCTAATTTAATTTTAGTATTATACAACAAATCAAGTATATCTTTATCATTCCATGATTCAATCAGACCAATAGTAACATCTACGACTTCAACATCATCGTGGTTTAATCCATAATAAACAATATCAAATGATATATCTTCTACCCAAGTCCTATCCACTTCACATCCAAGTAAATAAAAGAAATGACTTACTACATGATTGCTTGTGTTTTCTTCTTTTATGTAATTCCAAGTTTCTCTTATCATTTCAGAAATCTCTTCTGGACTTTTCTTAATATTAGTATACAACATATTAATAGCATCGCTATTATATCCAGATTCAAAACTTCGATATAAACCATGTCTAACTAGGTTTGGCATATTCATATTTTTACTCTCCTTTATCCTACTTACTCATATTATAATTAATATAATCTTCCCACAAGATCCAAATTTCTTTTGCAATATTAGTATAATCCTGTTCTCTTGTTACAGCACATTCACCAAAATATTCAACAAATGTATCAGTAACAATATTTTTAACCTCTGTAGTATTATCGCATTCAAAACCCTTTAATACAATATTTAAGGCTTCTACATCATATTCATCTTCTGGAATATTGTCATTCAATAACATTATTTCTGAATTATGTTCATAAAGTATTTTAGTTATGCTGTCTACTAAATTACCTAATGTTTGTTTCATTATTTCACCTCCTTAATATAGAATAAATCATACATTTTAAAGTTATGCTATAGGGATTATTACCAACATTTCATTTTAATTTTACCAAAAGTAATTTTCTCTAATATCCATGTAATAAGCGAAATCAATAGTAAAAATGGAAATACTATAAACATTCCTACATAAAACCCTGGACGAATAATAATCCCAAACCACTCAGATTTAAATCTTCTATACCAATGTTTGCTTTTATCTATTACAACAGGATTGAAATATCTATGCCTATCATTTATCTGAGTTAAATATATTAAAAGAACTAAACCAATAGGTGATAATAATATTCCAGTTAACATGCAAAATGTTTTTCGTATCCACATAGGAATTATTTCTTCAAGATCAAATCCAAAACCACCTAGCATAAAATACACTCCTTTTCTATTACTTATCAAATAACCATCCAACATCAAATGAGTATCTAAAACAAAACACTCTAATCAATCTCACCACTCCCCTATTTACTGGAATACTTTTAATCATAATTCCAATAGGAAATTTATTATTATCATCTTTATACCAATAATCACATTCTTTTACTGAGACAGATTTAACTAAAGCTAATCGACTAAATTTAGTCATATATTCTATATAATCAGGGTAGAAAAATATTTGATATTCCTTACCTAAGAATTTTCTATAACTTCTATTTAGTGATATTCCTTCTTTAGACTTTATTTTTATATTCATTTTGTTTTTTGCATCCTTTCTATTTCTAACTTAATCTTCATACCACTCTCTAAGCCCTCTCTTAGTAATCCTAACTTCCTTCCCATTAATCTTCACAAAACACATATCACCAGTAGTAATATCATATTTAATAACCTCAATCAAATCACCATCACTAGTTATAAATTCCATATCATGCTGCCATTCATAAGATTTTCTATATCCTGAATCAATTAATACTTTATTTATTGTATTATGTAATTCGGTTTTTGGTTTAAGTTTTGTAGTTTCTTAGATTTATCTTTGAGAGTTACATTTCCATCGTAACTTAATTGTTGATTGCAACAAATTCCTAACGCAATATCATAAAGTAAATCATCTACTCTTGGGAATCCTGTTGGATATATGTTTTTTGTTTTATCTTGGGATACTTTTGAGATATCGAATGTCATTTATTATTTATCTCCTTTCTCAATTCTAATCAAAATCATGTAATCCTCTCCATACAATTGCCGATGCTGACATCCAAGTATGTATTTCTCTTTTTGCTATATTACATTCTACATAATCAAGTTCTGCAAGAATAGTTAATTTACTATCAGGATGGAATTCATCACAATAAGGACAATATAACATTTAATCACCTCCTTTAATTCATATTATCATTTGCTAAAGTAAAGAACTTAACATAAAAAGTCCAATTCTTGGCCAACTTATCTTTCGGATAATATCCTGCCTCTAACATAGCACCTTTGAATTGTTCATTAGAAATATAAAATCCATGTCTATCATTTTCAAAAACATGTTTATATCCATATGAAGTATGATTTTTGTTTACAGTTTTACGATACATGAATCTTCCTTTTATCCAACTTTGTAGTTCTTCTTTTTGAGTTGTGGATAATTTATTATATTCTTCTGTTTCTAATATCATTTTGTTTGCTCCTTATTATAACTCTTCAAAACAATCATCATTATTATTTAATGAATAAGATATATCACCATAAATTTGATTCTCAAAAATTAATTTTCCATCAATCTCTATAACTTCCCAAACATGATTTGTATTTATATTTTTAAATTGTTTACCGATTTGATAGTCATCTGCATATTTTACATAATCACCATCCCATATTTTAAATCTCCCTTCCTCTAAACAATCTGACAAATCACCAAAATATTGATTTTTGAATTTTATTTCATCATTAATTAATTTTACTTCCCATAATTGATAAGTATCTATATTTATGAATTTTGTTCCTATTTGAAATTCCTTTGCGTATATGTATTTCGGTGTATAACTAATTCCACCATCATTTAATACCTCACAATAAACATGTTTCTTATCAATAAAACTTGCAAAATTTGAACGAATAATATCTTTCGCTTTAACTTCAATTAATGTAATGTCATTTTCCCTACAGAAATTTAATTTATTCCATTTAACTGGCGAAGTATTCTCTACCTCTACAACCACTTCTATTTGTCCTTTTCTAGCGAAAGCAATATCAAATATTAAAATACAATTCGCTATGCCTTTATATTTACAGAAATTACACGGGTGTATTTTGAAAAACGCATTCTGAGGTATTATATTATCACTATGATTAACTATTATATTTTTCTTCCATTTACTATTAAGTATAAATTTTCCATCACATAATTTATTATTTATTTTATCAAAGTACAATTCATAATATTTCACTTTTACTATTCTATTTAAACTTGTTGTTTTATTATATTTGAATCTTTTTGGTATGTAATTTGATTTAAAATTAATACATAAAAATCCACAACATCCACTATGATAACATTCTGCTGAATCAGACTCCTTTAAGATGTCTTCATAAACATAAGATTCCATTGAACTAAATTGCATATTATCTATATCAATAGTAAATGCATTTCCATTTTGATCGTGAAATACAACATCTTTTCTAATTATCCAATCATATAAATACTTTTTATTGTAATAATGTATCGCACCTTCATTAATTGTTAATTCTGTGATTTTTATATTAATATCTCTCCTTTCTAGAGGGACGGAATTTAACCGCCCCTATTATTCACTAATATTTAACTAAATAAATCATCATCATCATCGTCATCTGCCCAATCTATAAAATCTTCTTCTGAATTCCACCCCATTTCTTCTATAAAAGAACTATCGTCTGCTCCAAAAGGATCTTCATTCTCATCATAAATTTTTGGTAAAGGCAGAGGTTTCTTATTCTGAAGTCCCTTTGATTTTTCAGGTTTTTCTTTTTCTTCTACAATATAATCTTTAGGTTTATATTCTAACTTCTCTTTTTCATCTAATAATTTTTGAAGTTCCTTTATTCTGGCATCCCTTATTTCTTCCTCAGACATTACTATATTATTTATTTTCTGCTGTACACTTCTTCTCTTATTAGAACTAATTTTAT
>Ga0209000_1002132_pt1 | contig 11207 bp, 9 predicted proteins | sample RifGroD2_FD_183998 | JGI IMG/M metagenome (GOLD analysis project Ga0209000, IMG submission 183998) | Groundwater microbial communities from Rifle, Colorado, USA - Groundwater D2 (SPAdes) (version 2) | ecosystem: Environmental > Aquatic > Deep subsurface > Groundwater | place: Rifle, Colorado...
AGTTTTATATTAGCGTGGACTTTTAATCATACTACTCCTTATGTGCAGAATTTTAACTGGATTGAAGCAGGTAATATCAAATTATCTATAGGAATTATTGTCGATAGGCTTGCTGCGATGATGCTTATGGTTGTCACAAGCGTAAGTTTGCTTATTCAAATATATTCTCACGAATACATGAACAAAGATGAAGGATATCACAGATTTTTTGTTTATTTGAACCTTTTTAACTTCTCAATGTTAGGGCTCGTTTTAAGCTCCAATCTTTTCCAAACTTATATTTTTTGGGAACTCGTTGGAGTATCCAGTTATTTGCTTATCGGTTTCTGGTTCAGAAGACCTTCAGCCGCGGCTGCCGCAACTAAAGCTTTTATTATGAACAGGATAGGGGATTGCGGTTTACTTATTGGAATTTTAATGTTTTTGTTTTTCTCAATCGGCTGGTGGACAAGCAACAGCGATGTATTTTTAAGTTTTACTTCCTTGCCGGAAGCCGCAAAATATGTTTTTGACTCGACAAATCCGTTCTTGTATACAGTTATTGCTCTTTTAATATTTCTTGGACCAGTGGCAAAAAGTGCACAGTTTCCGCTGCATACGTGGCTTCCTGACGCAATGGAAGGTCCTACACCGATTAGTGCTTTAATTCACGCTGCTACAATGGTTGCAGCCGGTGTTTATTTAATAGCAAGAGTTTATCCGATTTTTGAACTTTCTCATGATGCTATGACTGTTATTGCCTGGACAGGAGCAATAACAGCTCTTATGGCTGCTACAATTGCTATAACTCAGCAGGATATTAAAAAAGCATTAGCCTATTCAACTTGTAGCCAACTCGGATTTATGGTAATGGCTATGGGCGCTGGGGCTTATGCTGCCGGACTTTTCCATCTTATGACACACGCTTATTTTAAAGCAATGTTATTCCTTTGCTCCGGTGCAGTAATACATGGATTGAATGATCAACAGGACATGAAATATATGGGCGGCTTGAGAAAACATATGCCGGCTGTCGCATATACTTATTTGATTGGATGTTTGGCTATTTCTGGTATTTTCTTGAGCGGATTCTGGTCAAAAGAAGAAATTTTTACAGGGCTTCTTGAGCATAATCAGATCGTTTTACTTGTAATTGCAATGACAGTTGCAGGTATGACAGCTTTTTATATGTTCAGAACATATTTTCTCACTTTTGAAGGTGAATATAGAGGACATGAGCATCCTCATAATGCTTCAAAAGTTATAACTTTGCCGTTGATAATTCTTGCAATTCCTTCTGCGATAGTTGGTTTTGTACTTTGTGGAAAGTTCGGATTACCGTCATTTGATACTTTTATAAGGGTAACAGAAGAAACGGTTTCTCATGGAGAAAGTTTGTTGATTCCTGTAGTTTCTTTGCTAGTTTCATTGTTGGGCGTTGGACTTGCAATGGTCTTATACATAGAAAAATACAGGAACATGTTTAAAATAAATCTGGATAACTTTATACAGAAAGTCAAACCTGTTTATGATTTTTCTGCAAATCTGTGGTACATCAATAAAACTTATTATATGTTTATTGATTATATTGTTTTGCCTGTTTCTGAGTTTATGTCAGCTTTTGACAAGTTTATTGTCGATGGAATTGTAAATCTGGCGGCACTTTGGGTGCGTTTTTGCAGTTGGATTCTCAGGCTGTTTCAAAATGGAAATGTTCAAACATACGCAACAATTCTTTTTGGAGGGTTAATGTTTTTAACGTTCGTATTTACTATTTACTGGTTATTATAAGAAAGGTTAGTGATGGAGTTTCTGTCTTTAATATTACTGGTTTTACTGCCAATTATAGGCGCAATAATTATATTTGGTCCGTGGTTTCCACAGAATGAAGTGAAAATTAGAAGATTTGCCAAAGGTTGGGCAGGGCTGGTTTTTATATATTCATTATTTTTTATAGTGGGCTTTAATTCGTCACAGGCTGGTTATCAGTTTGAAAATATATTAAAACTACCAAACGGCAACGATTGGATCGCTCCATTAGGAATAAATTTTGCGTTCGGAGTTGATGGAATATCAATCACATTGCTTGTTTTAACAACTTTTTTAGTACTGATTTCCCTTATCGCAAGTAAATACAGTATTACTAAAAGACATAAACTTTATTATTCAATGATATTTGTATTAGAAGCTGCAATTTTAGGTGTTTTTACTGCTAAAGACTTATTCCTGTTCTTTTTATTCTGGGAAATTGAGTTAATTCCTATGTATTTTCTTATTTCAATTTGGGGAACAGGCAGAAAAGAATATTCAGCAATGAAATTCATCCTGTATACATTTACGGGAAGCATATTTATGTTGGCTTCAATACTTGCAGTTGTTTTTTATCATTATTCTCAGACAGGAATTTTGACTTTTGATCTGGGAGTTTATACAGCTATAAAAGATTACAGCTATCCTATGATATTTTCTATACTTGCATTCTTTGGATTTTTCGCTGCTTTTGCCGTAAAACTTCCAATAGTTCCACTGCATACATGGCTTCCTGATGCGCACGTTGATGCGCCTACTCCTGTAAGTATGCTTTTGGCGGGAATTCTTTTGAAAATGGGTGGATATGGATTAATAAGAATGAATTTGCAGATTTTGCCTGAAGCGGTTAAAGTTTTAGCGCCATTACTTATTATTTTAGGAGTAATAAATATAATTTACGCAGCTTGCATAGCTCTTGTGCAAACTGACCTTAAAAAACTCGTTGCGTATAGTAGTGTAAGCCATATGGGAATTGTTTTAGTCGGTCTGGGCGCGTTGAATGCTGCCGGAATTTCGGGAGCTGTTTTTCAAATGGTTGCTCACGGCATAATAAGCGCAGGACTCTTTATGGTAGTTGGAGTTATTTATCTGAGAACACATACAAGAGAAATTCCTATGCTTGGCGGTATTGGACAAAATGCTCCAAGAATTATGTATTTTTCTCTTATGATTGTCCTTGCAAGTTTAGGTTTGCCTTTATTAATAGGTTTTGCAGCGGAAACACTTGCTTTTTATGGAGCGTTTACATCTTATGCGTTTGATGGATTCTCTGCATTTGGCTGGTATTTGCCTGTTTCAATACGTATATTAACTGCTGTCGGTATTTTTGGAATAATTCTTACAGCAGCATATTTGTTATGGATGTTTCAGAAAGTTTTCTATGGAAATATATTACCAAGATGGAAAAATTTTCACGATGCTACACCTCATGAAGTCGTTATATTACTATCATTAATACTCGTTATAGTCGTTTTTGGTTTTTACCCGAAAGGATTATCAAGTATTTTTGTTCCGACAGTCAATAATATAGTGAATTTAATATAATTCAACTACAATCAGGAGTCTAAAAATGAATTTATTGTTTGATATAGCAAATGCACTACTGCCGGAAATGTTGCTGGCAATTTTAATTATTATATGTTTAGTCCTAACTTTTAGTTTTAAGGATGATGAGCAAAATTTGGTTTTTATCGCTGCAATGACAGGACTTATATTCATATTGGTTTCTTTTGTGTTTTTGCCGAACTTCCAAGAAAATTCGGCGTTTTCTGGTGCTTTCATTTCAAACAATTTTACTATTTTGTTTAGAATACTTATTTTACTGGGTGCAACTTTTACGGTTCTTTTATCCAAAAGGTATGTTAGCAATTTTGGCAACAGTATCGGCGAATTTTATACTTTAATTCTTATGGCGACTTTAGGAGCAATGCTTTTAACAGGTGCTAACGATCTTATTATGATTTTTGTAGCAATTGAAACATTAAGTATTTCCAGCTTTGCACTTTGTGGTTATACAAAACTGGATAAATTCAGCAACGAAGCTGCATTGAAATACCTCGTGATTGGGGCTGCTTCAACTGCTGTAATGCTTTACGGTTTTTCATTCCTTTACGGAATTACCGGGCAAACCAATGTTGATGATATAGTTTATGCGTTATCAAATTATGAAGGCAGTATAGCTTTAATTATAAGTTTTATTTTTGTTGTTGCGGGATTTGGATATAAGCTTTCTGCTGTTCCTTTTCATACATGGGCGCCTGATGTTTATCAGGGTGCTCCTATTCCTGTGGCGGCTTATTTGTCAGTTGTTTCTAAAATAGCAGCATTTGCGGCTTTGATAAGGTTTATGACACTTATTTATGCGGATATTTCAATATTTACTGTTGTAATTGCTGTAATCTCGGTAATTACAATGACAGCAGGGAATTTAATGGCAGTAGGTCAAAAGAATATAAAACGTTTGCTGGCGTATAGCTCAATTGCTCAAGCAGGATATGTTTTGTTGGGACTTGCTGTTCTTACGACAGAAGGAATTTCCGGCATGATATTTTATTTGATAGTATATTTATTTATGAATTTAGGCACATGGGCGGCTGTTCAAATTTTTGCAAGCCAAACTGGCATGGATTCTATAGACGATTATAACGGTCTTGCACACAAAAACAGATATTTTGCTTTATGTTTGTCAGTCTGTTTATTATCATTAGCGGGTATTCCTATTACGGCAGGATTTTTTGCAAAGTTCTATTTGTTTAAAGCTGTTCTATTTGCAGGATACGAATATATGCCTCTTTTGATAATTGCTTTAGTTAATACAGTTTTCGCTGTTTTTTATTATGTGAAAGTTATAAGAGCAATGTATGTAAGACCTGTCGGCAAATTCGCAAAACAAAACGGCGAGGTGAAAATTTCTTTATCTTTGCAAACCGTTCTGGTTTTAACAGTTTTAGCGACGGTGTTTTTAGGGCTTTTTGCCGGACCTGTTATAGATCTTTCCAAAGCCAGTGCGGATAGTTTAAGGATAAACAAAAAACCGCAGATTGAAAATAGTACAAATATTACTTCCTGTTTAGGACAATAATATAAAATAATATTAACACCTCGTAATAATTGCCCGTAAAAAAGGCAATTATTTTGTTTATATAAACTTTAAATATATAAGAGGTATTTATTTCAAAAATATTGTCGGGAGAAAAAATTATGGCAATCGGACCACAAGATTATATAGATCAGATGCTGGCAAAAAAATATTCTGCGGAAAAAGTTAATAATGTTACAGAAGATGTAAGCAGATTAACTATTACTAAAGAAAGATACTGGGAAATCCAGAAAGACATTGCAGAAGTTCAAAGAGCTCTTGTAATGGTCAGTACAAAAATGAGAGTCGGCGGAAATTTGAAACAGGCTACAAGTCCTGCATAAAATTTAGAAATAATTTTAGAAGAAAAAATACTGCACAGTTGCAGTATTTTTTTATGTATTTTATTCTTGAAGTAGGATTTTTGTGTGGGTGTTTATTATGAACAAAAAAATTATTCTTGCTTCGGCTTCGCCAAGAAGAAAAGAACTTCTTAAATCAATGGGGCTTGAGTTTGAGGTAATTCCTTCAGAGATAGAAGAAAATATAGAAAATGAGTCTTTTTCTCCGAAATTGATAGAAAATTTAGCTGCTGAAAAAGCTGCTGATGTTGCGAAAAGAACCAATTTTACTGCGATTGTGATAGGCTCTGATACTGTTGTTGTGATTAATAATAAGATTTTGGGCAAGCCAAAAGATAAAAAAGATGCCTTTATTATGCTTAAAATGCTCAGCGGAAATACCCATCAGGTTATTTCTGCAATTGCTGTTATTGATACAGAAACAAGAAAAATTCTTAAAGATTCTGTTGTCAGTGATGTAACTTTTAAACAGCTTTCTGATGAAGAGATAAACGCTTATATAGAAACAGGAGAGCCGATGGACAAAGCAGGCGCTTATGCAATACAGGGTTTCGCCGGCATGTTTGTTAAATCAATCAATGGCTGTTATTCTAATATTGTAGGAATTTCAGTATTCAAGCTGGCTGAAATGTTAAAAGAATTCGGAGTTGAATTGTTATAATGCGTATAATTGGAATTGATCCCGGCATGGCTATAGTTGGTTATTGTTTTATGGATTCATTCCCTGAAAGATTTGATAATCAGAATGTTTTGGTTAATTGCGGGTCTGTCCAGACTAGTAAAAATCTCAGCCATTCAGAAAGATTGCTTGAAATTCATAATGATCTTTCGCAGCTTTTAAAAGCTTATAAACCTGATTTAGCAGCGGTAGAGCAGCTTTTTTATTTTAAAAACGCTAAAACTATTATTCCTGTTGCTGAGGCGAGGGGGGTAATTCTAATGACGCTTGAAATGTTTGATGTTCCTGTTTATGAATACACTCCGCTTGTGGTAAAACAGACTATAACAGGCTACGGAAGATCCGAGAAAAAAGAAGTCAAGGAAATGGTGAAGGTATTATTGGGTGATGAACAAAAGCTTCCTAAACTGGATGACACTATAGATGCAATTGCAATAGCTATTTGTCATACTATGTGCGCTGTTTAATCCATAGACATATTAGTCCATTGCAACCCATAAAACTTTCCGTAAGAATCGCCCTATTAGTATTGCAATCATGGCAAAAATTATGTCATAGAAAAACTGCATTCCGCTTAACTGCCATATCCAGCCAAAAACTGTGAAGATTGATTCATGTTTTATAAAAAGAACAGTCGCTAAATAGATAATTCCTATAAGATGAACTGCAGTTACACCTATAATTGAAGCTCTAAATGTGGTAAATAACCTGGTTTTGCCGTAAAGAATGTTGCCAGCGGTGTATATTCCGGGAATAAATCCTAAAATATATCCAAAACCGTGCTGCATATAATAATATATTCCTCCACCCCCTGCAAATACAGGAAATCCTACCAGTCCGGCTGTAATGTATAAAATTATTGATAATATGCCAAGACGAGGACCGAGAATCGCTGCAACCATTAATACCACAGGTATTTGAGGGATGTAATAAAAAATACTTGTGATTTTTCCTAATGAATTAGCTTTTGAAAAAAATTCTGAAGGATTGATAAGGGCTTCTTGAGGAATAGCAAGAATTAGCTGCGGTATTGGCGTAAAAGTGGATATTATAATTAAAAACGAGCAAAACACTATTACAACAAGGGATCCCAGAGTTAAGTCAGGAAATCTTTTTATAAATTTAGTATTTTTAATATCTTTTATGATTCTGCTGTTCATGTTTTCCGTGTTTTATTTTATATTATGCAGTAATTTTTAGAATGGACTGCGGTTAAAACTGAAACGGAAACGGTCAGTTTTCGTTGGAGGTTTTAACAAGACAGCTTCTAAGTTTTAATTTTTCTTTCAAATCTTTAAATAAAGATGAGAATTTTGTATCCCAGATGTTTTCAGTCCACATTATCAAAGCATCTTCATCGTTGTCCTGATAATATTTTTTGCGTAATCCAAGACTTTTAAAACCATATTTATAATAAAGATTTTGCGCGGGAATATTGCCTGCTCTAACTTCAAGTGTAAACCATTTTGCGTTTTTTGCGTAGCCCACATCAATCATTTTTTGAAGCAATATCTCTCCTATACCTTTATTTCGAAGATGCGTCCTTACGGCTATTGTTGTTATGTGTGCTTCATCAAAAATCAACCAGAAACCGCCGTAGCCGATTAGTTGATCTGTCTCAGTGTCAACTGCGGTGAAGTAATTTCCAAGGTCGTTTTCAATTTCGCTTATGAAAGATTGTGGAGTCCAATGATATTCGCCAAAAATAGAAGATTCTATTTCCATAATCTGTTCAATGTCTTTGGTTTCCATTTTTCTGACCAGTATGTTACTCACTTTTTGTGCACTTTCCTTAATTTTTGATTTCAATAAAATTATATATGAAAATTCATTTTTCTTATACATGTTAAAAAGAGGAAAGGTTTTATTCTTTCCTCTTTTTAGTTGATTTATTCGTTTAATTGCAAATAGCTTTTTCTTTATCTTCTTCAGTCACGTCTTTGATGGAAAGGTTTACTCTTCCTCTATCATCTATACCGATAATTTTAATATAAACTTCATCTCCAAGGTTTACAACATCTTCGACTCTGTTTACTCTTTGGTTAGCAAGCTTGGAAATATGAACAAGTCCGTCTTTTCCGGGAGCCATTTCTACAAAAGCACCTATCGGAAGGATTCTTGTAACTTTTCCTTTTATAACCATACCTTCTTGAACTTTGAAAGTAAGACCTTTGATTCTGGAAATAGTTAAGCGCATCATATCAGCTTCGGAAGAAGTAATGGTAACAGTTCCGTCATCTTGAATATTGATGTCCGCACCTGTTTCTTCAATAATTCCTTTGATTGTTTTTCCGCCGGGACCGATAAGTCCTCCAATGGTATCAGGATCAACCATAACTGTTTCGATTCTTGGTGCCCATTTGGAAAGATCATCTTTCGGAGTGGAAATAGTTTCCATCATTTTGCTTAATATGAATAATCTTCCTTCTTTTGCATCATCTATAGCTTTTTTCAATAGATTAAAGTCAATTCCGGTAATTTTCATATCCATTTGAAGAGCGGTGATACCGTCTTTGTCACCGGTAACTTTAAAATCCATATCTCCGAGGAAATCTTCAATGCCTTGAATATCGGTTAATACAACAGCTTTATCGGCTTCTTTAACAAGTCCCATTGCAACACCGGCAACGATTCTTTTAAGAGGAACGCCTGCATCCATTAATGCTAATGTACTTCCGCATGTGCTTGCCATACTTGTTGAACCGTTTGATTCAAGAACTTCTGAAACCACTCTTATTACATAAGGAAAATCTTCTTTTGATGGTAATGCAGGGAGTAAAGCTCTTTCTGCAAGTGCTCCATGTCCAATCTCACGTCTTCCTGCTCCTCTTTGAGGTTTTACTTCGCCTACAGAGTAGCCCGGGAAGTTGTAACTGTGCATATATCTTTTATCTTTTTGAGGATCTATACCTTCAAGGGATTGAGCAAGTCCTGGACCTGCAAGTGTAGCTATAGAAAGAACCTGTGTTTGACCTCTTGTAAATAGTCCTGTTCCGTGAGTTCTGGGAAGAAGTCCTACTTCAGAGCTTATAGGTCTGATTTCATTTGTTTTTCTGCCATCAGCTCTAACCTGCTCATCAACAATCATCGCTCTCATTATTTTCTTTTCGAGAGATTTGAATTCTTCTCCTACAAAATCAAGCCCTGCTTCTGCAAGAAGTGTTTTGATAGAATGATCTTCAGGAAGAGCTGCTACTTTTTCTTTTATTTCAGCTTTTGCAGCGTCAAGAATAGATCTTCTTGTTTCTCTGTCAAACTGGTGATAAGCTTCATAAACTTTGTCTTTAGCTGTTTCATAAACAAGAGCTTTAATTTGTGAAGTGTCGAAAGGATCAACAAAAGCTTGTTTAACAACGCCACATTGAGCAGCAAAAGCTTTTTGCGCAAGAACCTGTTTTTTGATTTCTTGTTGAGCAAGTTCTACAGCTTGAAGGATTTTTTCTTCAGGAACGAAGTTACATCCAGCTTCAACCATTATCACTGAATCTTCTGTTCCTGCAACAACTATATCAAGATCACTTTTTAGAGACTGTTGGAAAGTTGGATTAACTATGAATTGACCGTCTACTTCACCGACTCTTACAGCACCGATAGGACCTTCGAAAGGTATTTTTTCAGCTAACGTAAGCGCAAGAGAAGAACCAAGTACAACCAGAGTATCAGGCTGAACTTGCTCATCAGAGCTAAGTGTTGCTGCAACTATTTGCACGTCATTTCTATACCCTTTAGGGAATAAAGGTCTGATAGGTCTATCTATAAGTCTGCTTATTAATATTTGTTTATCGGTAGCTCTGCCTTCTTTTCTGGTAAAACTTCCAGGGATTTTGCCCATGCAGTATAATTTTTCTTCGTAATCAACTAATAATGGGAAAAAATCGATTCCCGGTCTTGGTTTATCTGTGCATACTGTTGACACTATTATAACAGTGTCTCCGCATTTCACTGTAACAGAAGCTGCAGCTGATTTTGCGAGCTTGCCTGTTTCAAATTCCACTTCTCTTTCGCCAATCATAAGCGAATACTTTTGAATTGAATCTACCATTTTCTTCTAAATTTCCTTTACTTCTTTTCTATTTTTGTCTCGTCCTTTTGTCTCTATTAGTATATATTAAACATAGTGTAAAGAAAAATTTTTATGGAGTTTAAGGCTTTGAAAAAAATTATAAATACGGAAAAAAGAAACCCTGCTTCAATAAATATAGACATTGTTTCGACCAAAGAAATTGTTAACATTATTAACAATGAAGATTTTAAAGTTGCAGAAGCTATAAAAAAAGAACTAGATAAAATTGCGCAAGCTGTTGATATGATTTCGGAAGCTTTTTTGCAAGGTGGAAGCCTTTTGTATTTTGGGGCAGGAACAAGCGGAAGACTCGGGATTCTCGATGCATCAGAATGTCCTCCGACTTTTGGAGTTTCTTCCGAAATGGTCAGAGGTTATATTGCCGGCGGAGATAAGGCATTAAGAACCGCGGTCGAAGGAGCGGAAGACTCTTTAGACGGCGGAGAGCACGATTTAATAAATTCGGGCGCAAATTCAAATGATATAGTTGTCGGAATTTCTGCCAGCGGAAATGCTCCTTATGTTCTGGGTGTTTTGAGTAAAGCAAAAGAGTTAAACATAAAAACCATAGGTATTGCTTGTAATCAGGATGCAAAATTAAAAGAAGCATCAGATGTTTTTATTTGTCCTGAAGTTGGAGAAGAAGTTATAACAGGTTCCACCAGAATGAAATCAGGAACTGCCCAAAAAATGGTTTTGAATATGCTTACTACGGCTTCTATGGTCAAAATTGGCAAGACTTATGAGAATTTAATGGTGGATGTTCAGCCAACAAACAGCAAATTAAAAGACAGAGCAGCAAGGATTGTTTCAGAAATTGCGAGTATAACTTATGAAAAAGCACAGGATTTTCTTGATAAATCAAATTATCAGGTAAAACCGGCTATTGTTATGTCTTTGCTTGATTTGTCGTATAATGAAGCGGTGGAACTTCTTAAAAAACACAACGGACGTTTAAGAGAAACATTAAAAACAGCGGGTGAATAAAATGATTGGAATATTATTAGTGGCTTTGGGCGGGGCTTTAGGGTCGGTATTAAGATTCGGAGTGAATATTATTACATATAAATTTTTTGATATTAATTTTCCGTGGGGAACGATTTTTGCAAACCTTACAGGATGTTTTGTGATTGGTCTAATTTGGGCGGTTTTAGACAATTTTGATGAGCCAAAAAACCTTAAGTTATTTCTTATTACAGGTTTGTTGGGAGGGTTTACAACTTTTTCAAGTTTTGC
>Ga0209000_1002133_pt1 | contig 11207 bp, 12 predicted proteins | sample RifGroD2_FD_183998 | JGI IMG/M metagenome (GOLD analysis project Ga0209000, IMG submission 183998) | Groundwater microbial communities from Rifle, Colorado, USA - Groundwater D2 (SPAdes) (version 2) | ecosystem: Environmental > Aquatic > Deep subsurface > Groundwater | place: Rifle, Colorado...
GCAAGCTGGTAAGGCTGTTATTCTTTCTGCTTAAGAACAACAAGCTCTATCAACACAGCAGTGGAAAGGTTGGTGTTCAGTAACTATTTTGTTGTCAATTTCCCTGACCGTTTAAGGTCTTATATTCGAAATCGTTAATTTTTTAACGATATAGGCTTTGCTATGCTTATTTTTCAAAAAACTACTTTTAAAAAAGTCCTTGACCTATTACCGCATCACTTTTGAATAATTCACAAAATGATATAACGGCTAAAGTGCCAACACATCCATAAATCACCCACAAGATCAAATGTCTAACTTACCCGGCAAAACATTAATAACTAAATCCCCTATTTATACCTGTATGCTATTAAGGTCAACATATTAGTTTTTGTTATGAATATCATATAGTATAAAAGCTTTAACTTACAATTGCATGAATTTCCCCATAATGTTTAGTGGATTTGGGACTGGGTCAGGTTTGCTTGCTTCGACCTGTATGCTCCTTGTCGTTGACAACCTTGTCAACGATGAGATACTGCGATCGCCGGCCCAGAGGGCGCCCCGGCTCCTCGAGTCAGATATGCCAGAGGCGTTAGACAACATAATACCGCTTAGTGTCTGTATCTATTCAGGGTGAGTGGTTGGAACAGGCATCATATTACGCCTGGATAAGTAAGAAACTAGCAGTCCTGGCTCACGAAAACTGATTTCTTTACCTAAATGAAAACTCCAAGTTTTTACCTAGTGCTTTTGATACCTTTACCAGTGTCGATATCTTTATATCTTCTGTGTGCTTTTCTATCCTTGATATTGCTGACTTTTTTGTATGAATAGCATTGGCTAATTCTTCTTGGGTTAATCCAGCTTTTTTTCTTTCTTCCTTTATCATCTCTCCAATTGCCTGTAGTTTAAAATCCTCATATTCTTCATCATAATTCCTGAATTCTTCAGAATATTTTCTTGAAACTTCCTTTTTATGGTCATCATACCTTATCATCTTTGTCCCCTCCTCAAATACTCGTTTTTATATTTAATGGCGAGCTCAATCTGTCCTTTATCTGTCTTTTGCGTCTTTTTCTGATATCCATTTGTTAATATTACTAAACTGTCCTTATCAAAAAAGCAAAATATTCTATATATATTCTATTCTTATTTCCCATATCCCTGCTGCTCCGTCTATTTTATCTAAAAATTTTCTAGGCACTCTGTCAAAACTTTGTATAATATCAAATACGAAAAATATCTTCTTTATCACTTCTTGGGTTTGCCCGTCAATAAATTCTTTGATTGGACATCTTCCATTAGTCGAATAATATAATATTTTTCTGCTCATATTCTGATTATACCCTTTTTATTTATTAAGTAAACCTCCATGTTAACTTTAGCAATTTAATCTCTTATTCATTACTCCTTAGTTCTTTCCCCCGGTATTTTCTTGATAGTTTATCTACTCTGATAAAAGGTACTTGATGCGTCTCGTTACCTCCTTGCGCCACAAAGAAGCGCACATCATGTGCGCAAAGACAAAAAAACACCTAACAATTGTTGACATTAGGCACACATTGTAGTTATATAATTAATATGAAAACATTCAACTGGAATACAGAAAAGAATCAGCAGCTAATAACAGAACGAAAAATATCTTTCGAACAAATCGTTCAGTGCATAGAAGAAGGCAGATTACTTGATATCGTTGCGCACCATAATCCAGACTCTTATTCTAATCAGCAAATACTTATTGTTGAATATCAAGGATACTGTGATTTAGTTCCTTTTGTTGAATCAGAAACTGAGTATTTTCTTAAAACAATAATTCCTAGCATAAAGCTTACAAAAGCTTACATAATTAAGGAGGATAAAAAATGAAAAACTTAAATAAGGATGAAAATGACATTCTTCAATCTTTTGAACAAGGAGCGCTAAAATCTGTTATCACAAACAAAAGCCAACTAGATAAATTTCAAAAAGCTGCAACAGCTACACTTCAAAAAAACAAGAGAATTAATATTCGCTTATCCGAAAAAGATCTCAATGATATCAAGCTGAAAGCCGTTGACGAAGGACTGCCATATCAAACCCTAATATCAAGCGTTTTACATAAATTCGTAACTGGTAGATTAAAAGAAAGAACAACCTAAATATATCAGAATATCCAAATTGATTCGCTGAAATCAAAGAAAAAGTTATTATTGCTCGTCAAAAAGCTTCACTTGCCGTTAATTCAGTTCTAATGGAATTATACTGGGATTTAGATAAAAAAATAGCAGAAAAAGAAAATAATACTAAATGGGGCAGCGGTTTTATTTAGAAGCTATCAGTTGACCTGTTTCTGCTTCGTAAACATGCTTAAACAATATAGCATATTGCTTCGCGCCGTCCCTGGCTCAGGCTAACAAGTTGTAGTATCAACACTGCAGCGTGGTATTCCCAGGGTTTTTAACACTCGATTCAGGTATTCGATCAAATACCCTATCCGACGGATATAAATATCGGCACATTTACTTTTTGCTTCTTCAGGATCAATTTCTGTTTGGCAAAATGTACATAAATTATCATTTTTATTAGTTAAAAAATAGTCGGTGAAGTAGTCCTCCATCTGCGGATATAGCTTGAATAGTTTTTGCAAAGACTGTTTTAGATCCTGATAATGCGGATCTTGCGGTTTAGAGGGAAACTCCATGACTGAAAACAACCTTTCTGCAATATGTTCAACGAACGCTTCCTCAATCATATTGTCATCAAAGCCTTCAAAACATAAATGTACTCCTTCATGAATAACAAGATAAACAAAACTCAATTTATCTTTATAATAATTGTTGATATTGATAAAGCTCTTATGGTTAACTTTATTGGCATGTTCAGTATAGTCATTTGTGACGTTAGTTACTGCCGACAGAGATAATGGTGCGGGCTTAAGAAAAACGCTAATGAACGCTTTTTGAAACTGTTTATCAATATCAATTAATAGAGCTTGAATATCCGCAGGAACAGCCTTTATAGCTTTAGCTTCGTCTGCTCTGCTATTGATTATCATTCTAATAGCAACTTCCTCTATAATTGCTTCCCTTGTGGTTTGATAACTACCGTTATTTTTTTTAAAAAACCTGAAGGTATTCACATTCCATTGTTCATTAGAGCTTTTGTATTTGTCAAAGTAATATTTGCCAATTTGTTCGTCACTGCCATTAACCGGCATGTCCCCGAATTCTCTTATTTCTTCAGCTAATAATAGCAAGAATTCTAAAATCTCTTCATTATTATAAATTCCTGCAGTACAGAGCTCATTTTTAATTACAGAGTTGTCTTTCAAACTATTCCGATCATTACAATAACTGAAAAGAATTGTTGTTAATTCTGGTATCGAAGCAAAATGTTCTAGAAGATTTGAATACAAACCAAGTTTCTGTCCGATATAATCTTTAAATACATCGATATCATTGCCCCTCCGAAAGTTCTGGTCAAAACTCAAATGAGCTGTATATTTTCTTTCGACTTGAGAATGGAAACTTATAATTTTTTTATAGTTAACCATAGGAGCACCTTTCATATTAATTATTCCCACGTAAATTATTTGTGAAACTTATGGCCTCCTCGAGTCAGATATGGCATCCATTGCGCGGATTGTTGGCCCTTCCTCAGCTCAACTCCATTTCGGTTACGCGACAGGTTGAATTGTGGTAACATATTACAGTAATGACATCCTTGGACAGATACATATTTTAAGGAGACTGGGACGATGAACACCTGGATTTATAACGAATTCAAACATTGCGGAGTTGATTACGCGGATGTTAAACAAGCGGAAAACTATGATAACCAACATCAAAAGTTTAGGAATTACGAGCAGGAACTCATTGGCATGATAGAGTTTCTGTCATTGCAGAATACGCAGGAGATGACACTCATTGATTTGGGGTGCGGAACCGGAGCTACGGCAATTTTGGCTTCGGCAAAATTCAAAAGAATATATGCGGTTGATGTTTCGGAAGTAATGATTAATCAGGCAAAAACTAAAATGGCTACCATTAATAACATCGAATTTATAAATTCCGGTTTTTTAAGTTATGAACATAAAGCTGAACCCGCAGATATAGTGTTAACAAAAGCAGCATTTCATCATTTACCGGATTTCTGGAAACAAATAGCACTGATAAACATGAACAAAATGCTCAAACTCGGAGGAATTCTTTATATTTTCGATATCGTTTTTCATTTTGAACCAACCGAATACAAGAATAAAATTAATGATTGGGTAACAGGATTTGAAATAAAAGCCGGTAAAGAATTCAGAACAGAAGTTGAAACACATATTAGAGATGAGTTCAGTACCTTTAATTGGGTAATGGAAGGAATGCTGAAAAAAGCAGGATTCATAATTGAAAAAAGCAGAACAAGTGACGGATTTATAACTGAATATTTTTGTAAAAAAGTTGAATAAACAATAATAACTGATAAATAAGGATATGTTTATGTGCCGGGATAGTAATAGTACGCCAGACCAGGACAAAGCCAGCATTAATAAATGGTTAAATAAAGAGCGCGACACCAATAAGCAGGCTGATGAGTATAATGACAAAAAAGGCATCACTGACGATGGACAGTGGCCGGAATGGTATCGACGGGCAAGGAAATAGTCCGGACTAGCTGGAACGCGCTTGAAGCATCTATTTTTACCGCGCTAATTCATCTAATCTGGCGTAAAGTTCCCTATCATCTATGTTTCTCATTTTTTTGGCATTCTGAAAATCTTCCGGGTCCAGATTATTTTTTTTCAAAAACTCTATGATGATTTCACTGGCTAACGCCGGATCTTTATATTGATTCAATAAATCAAGAAACGATTCATCAAGCTCGTATCCCTCATCATCATTGTCCGACAAATCCTCAGCAATAAAGACCTTCGGCTTTTCCTCAAATTTCTTTGCCATTTTTTTTCCTGGTTTCATAACCGTTCTCCCTCTTTTGATTAGATTAACTCGACTTACCGACTCCATGTGCATTAGTTTTTATAATCAGCAGCTGATTGCCCCCTACCTGAAATTCGTAGTCAACTTTTTTAATCTCTATTTTCTTATAGCTGAATTCTTTTAATATTTCACCTAAATAACTGGATATCTCAGCATTAACATCAAGAATCGGAAAAATTCTTACCTCCGGAGCAATTCTCAGCATTTCAGCGATGGCATCCCGATGGAACTGATACGACAAGTTATCCGTGTATAAAAACAGGAAGTGGGAGCAGAGAGCAATATCAAAAGAATTATCTTCAAAAGGAAGTGCAGGAAGCTCGCCGGGAACGTATGTATGAGGGTTTTCTTCATAAGAACTCAAAAATAACCGCATAGCGTCCATTCGTATTTTGCCTAGTTCTTCGACAGAACCTATAGTGTTCCATACAAATTTGTCTTGATTTTTTCTGGTTTGGCTGATAACGGTGTCATACGTTTCTTCTATTCGTTCTTCAATCTGCTTTTTTGTTAAGTTATAAATCGGATCAACAGAAATGACATCTCCACCGAGCTGATTACAAGTACAATTAAAACTAGCCGGACCTCCCCCGCAATCGAGTATTTTTAAACTCATGTCCGAATCGGTTAAGGCAAACATTCTTTTGTACTCATCATAATTTCTGCCCCAGGGAACCACTTCTTTATAGTTAAATGCCATAATACTCCTTTTTATATCCCGCACGTCAAAGCTTATCAGGCAAATCCAGCCATAGTTTGCGTTAGTTCATGGACCGACTGAAGGATCGGGGGTACGTGCCAATCAACGATGTTGTCAGATATCAAATAATCTTTTAGGTTAATAGATTCCCGAATCTTTTCTCCGTAGTTAACCCTCTTCTGTTTTGGCAAGGGATTAACACCGCTAATTTAATACAATTATACGACGATCCATGGTGTTTATAAATGGCAACTTACAAAAAATTATCTGGTTTAAATCGCCTGATAGAATAATTATTCAAATTCCCATATAATGACTCTATGGAAAAGATTGAACTCCTGGCTCCAGCCAGAAACCTTGAATGCGCAATCGCGGCAATTAAATGCGGTGCAGATGCTGTCTACATCGGAGCGCAGCGATTCAGCGCACGGAAGTCGGCTGCAAATACACTGGAAGATATAGCTGCACTGGTTCTTTATGCTCATAAGTACTGGGCAAAAGTCTATGTAACGATTAACACAATCCTTACCGATGCTGAGCTTGCCGACGCGCACAACCTGATAAAAGAGCTTTACGCTATTGGAACAGACGCAGTTATTATTCAGGATATGGGGTTGCTGGAATTGGACCTGCCCCCTATTCCGTTGTTTGCAAGTACGCAGTGTAATAATGTTACTATAGAGAAAATCCAGTTCCTGGAAAAAGTTGGCTTTTCCAGAGTGATACTTGCCCGTGAATTGTCCCTTGATCAGATAAAAGAAATAAGAGCTCATACGACCATCAAGCTGGAATCGTTCGTACATGGCGCGCTATGTGTCAGTTATAGCGGGCAATGTTACTTAAGCTGCGCTATCGGCGGAAGAAGCGGTAATCGGGGACAGTGTGCGCAACCTTGCCGCAAGATGTACTCCCTCATCGATGCAACCGGAAAAGAGCTGGCTGCAAAAAAGCATCTGCTTTCTCTCAAGGATTATAACGCTTCTGATTATCTGGAAGAGCTTCTTGCAGCCGGAATCACCTCCTTCAAAATAGAAGGACGGCTTAAAGATGTCGGCTATACAAAAAATATTGTACGGTACTACCGGGAGAAAATAGATGGTTTTCTGGATAACAAACACTATAAAAAAGCCTCCAGCGGAACAAGCCAGGCAAACTTCGTACCAGCCCCCAGCAAAACATTTAATCGCGGCTATACCGATTATTTCTTAAAAGGCCGAACAACAGCTATTCACTCGCCTGATACCCCCAAATCGATAGGGGAATATATAGGAAAAGTGTGTGATCTTCGGAGAAATTCGATCATTATCGATTCTGATAAAAAGCTGCATAACGGCGATGGCATATGCTTTTTTGACGATAACGGACAGCTCGGTGGAACCCTGATTACCAGAGTCGAGGATCCACAGGTTATGCCTCAGTCCATGAGTGATATTAAGATTGGCACGGCAATCTACCGCAATGCCGATATTGAATTCGAAAATATCCTTAAATCAGCAAAAATAGAAAGAAAAATAAATGTATCTTTCACTCTTAAAGAAAAAGACACACAACTGCAGTTATCTGTCATAGATGAAGACGGGACTGAAGCCGCATACGCTATTGAGATGCCGGTTTCGGTTGCCCAGAACCCGCAGGTAATTCAGCAGAAAATAAAAGAACAATTGCAAAAGCTCGGAGATACAATATTTCGAGCTACTGAAATCGACCTTGGAATTGATCCCCGGACCTTTATTCCGATTAGTGCAATTAATGAAATGCGCAGACAAGTTATCTCACAGTTAATACTCGCACGAGAGACCGCTTATCCGGTGATCACGGAACAACGGAAGCCGAATAATGTGCCATACCCAGAAAAGAGCCTCGATTATCGTGGCAATGTGTTCAATGAAAGCGCGAACACATTCTATATACGCCACGGGGTTGAACAGATTGATCCGGCAGCGGAAACGGGCATCCCGATGGCAGGAAAGCGCGTCATGACAACTAAGCTTTGCCTGAAATATCAACTGGGGTTATGTTCGAAACAAGGGAATAAGGTCAACTATGAAGAGCCATTATTCCTGGTTGATGAGATGAAAAAAAAGTATCAGTTGCATTTTAATTGTGAACGCTGTGAAATGGAGCTCTACTTTAGTGAGCGTGTTCAGTGATCCTGAGTATTTTTAAGGAACTATCGAACCCCGGTTAAAGCTTAAGGAGTTTTTATTCTTGCAAGTTATAACAAAAACTATTTGCCGGATAATGATTACGGTACTCCTAGGTTTTAGCGTTGCCAGTCCAGGTATTGCCCAAGAGAAAATCAGGAACAATTATGCCTCTCCCTCAAAAAAAGCCCATCCATTACCTGCAACGCGTTGGGTAGCGGTGGGATATTCCGATCTACTTGATAAGAATAAGATAATCAGAACCGGGCAGCCGCTGCGCTCAGCCTTAAGCGATCCCGCCCTGCGCGGCGCAGTTCAGCCATTTGTTGATCGATATTCGTATCTTTTACCCTACGCAGTTGAGATGTTAAATGGCCCTAACCCATCCTATCATAAGGATATAACAGCTGATTACCCGATTGGAACGAGTCAGCCGGCATGGGTAGCCATCGTGCGCGAAGGAACAATCGTCGTAATGACCGACCATTCAGGGAGTGCACAAGTCTTTCTCCCGGCAGAGAGCGCACATTCTGCGTATGTACAGCACTACCCGGTTATCCGGCACGCTCTCTCGACACTCCTGCCCACGGATGGATCAGCATTAGCTGTCGAAGTGTACGCCTATAAGCATAGCTACCGAAATTCAGAATTTCAGCTTAATCCCCAGCCTTATCGCTTTCGTTCGGCGAGTTTTCCTCGACCGGCAGGAACTATACCGCTCGATCTGGCAGGGCTGGAAACTTTTTTTACTCGCGGAGGGCAGCTGGAATGCGCTGAGATTTCAAGACAAAAGGGACTGATCCTCTATGCAAAAGAAGCTTCGAAACAGACTCTATCCGGACAAAAAATTGCTCTTTCCGATTTCGCTGTTGCGTACCGGGCAGTTTTTCATGCGGGTGACAACCAGGCGTTCATTAGTCTGGACCCGCACAAAGACATTACCAAGACTACGGTTAATTTCGGCGGACTGCTTGAGGATACCCGGATCGGCTCTGTAGTACTGGAAGCGGATAAACGTTTCAAGACCATTTCCAGTGGAATTGATCCGACGACCTACCAGGATATGCGACAGTATACGCGACGTTTTGTTCCGGGATTTTTGTCGGTTTCCGAAAGGGAGTTTGTTACCGACTATGAAGACAATTCCAGTAACTGGATAAAAACGCGGTTCTGGTTCTACCCTGATTCGATCGATATGATAACTGATGCAGCTAATCATTTTGTCAAGATTAATAGCCCCCAATTCACAGCTGATGCAGAGCGAAGCAGCGATGATTTTTCTTCCAATGCAGAGTATCAGAGAAAAAAGAAACAGGCGCTTCTGCCAAGCATTCGAAAGAATATCGATCATTTGAACCAGCATTACGCTGAGTATGCCAAAGCATATCAGGATATCAACGAACTTTCGAATGTTGGCCGGCTAATGGGAATATGCAGTTGGCTCAGTAAGGCCAAGGCACCTTGGCTGGACCTTGCTGAGCTGTTGTCAGTCGAACTGCCGCCCTGTCAGACGGAACGGGAACGAACACAGATGATAACCGTTTCCTACCTGGCAACAAACAACGCGGTAATAAAAGAAGAGACAGTCAATGAGAAGGTAAAGGTCAGCTTTTTAAGTCCTCTGCTCGACCAGCCAGTGAAAGCATGTTTTGGCAATCAGGATAACCTGGCTGAGTTTCTGGCGAGAAAAAGCAACAAACCAGCGACTACAATGGATTTTTACAAAAAAGAATCCCGGAAATTATTTAATGCTCCCATTACAGCACGAGAATTGATTTCTTCAAAACATGATCTTGAAATGTTTGCGGTTTATAACGCCGGCCGGATTGATAAAGGTCCGGTATATATCGCTGACAAAGAAATTATCGAAAAAGAGAAAAAAACACTGGATACAATATTTGCTACTCTCAACACAATAAAAAAGCAAATCGATTCGCCGGATGTCACAAGTAAAAACTTGTTAATCGAGAAATACAAGGACCTGGTTAATCTCTACAATTCAAAGGGAGAAGCGCTCACAAAAAAAATCGAGAACTATAACGCCCTGGTCGGTAACTCAAGACATAAATTATTCGTCGAAATTAGTGGCGGCATCAATTTGGAACCTAAATATTTCGCAATAAAAAAATCAACGGATGCTAATGAATTCCGTCATTTAAAACACGTCAAAGACAACAATTGGACGCAGTTCGCTAATTCTGGAAAGTGGATTAGGAGTCGGGTCGACAGTCCTAGAGGACCAAGAGCTCAGACTCCTCCGCAAAAAAAACAATCTGCCTTTGATTCTATTCCAGGATTATCATTCCTTCGTTCTCTCAGAAACGAAAAACCTATCGCCAGCAAAAATAAACCTCAAGATAATTATTCGATTACCAGAAATGCCCAGACTCAGTCCTGGAGTGATTCATACTCGGAGCAGGCTTCCGTAAGCCGCACCAGGAGCTTTGACGGAACAAGGAAAACATTGAAGATCACCGATTATCACAATGGCAAAGTCGCATCAGAGATCAAAGGTGAAATGGTCAATAACAACAAAATTGTCTTCACGAAAATTCCGGACAAAGACAACTAATAGAAAACATCAATTACCTGCCAAGAAACCCGGCATGTGAACATAAGATCGAGATAAGGCCTATATACACGACCATAAGAATGAGTGAAAGATAAAAGAAATTTACAGCAACACGCAAATTGGCAGTTTTGCGGGACAATATCCTGGACACCTCATAAAGCTGATCGAGGATTTCGTTAAACATTCGATCTTCATTGATATCATCGTATTGGGTAACAAAATCAGCCTTCTTCATTCTTGCAATATGTTCAAAATAAAATACCGAATGGTCTTGGTGAGAAAAATGTTTTGATAGCCGTGGTTTGATGATCTTAAACAACATATAATATAGTTGTACCAGGAGAACAATAACCAGAGTTACTCCGACAATGAAAGTCACAACAGATAAAAAAGTTCCTGTTGAATGCTTGAACGTAAACGGATTAACATAGGTAACATTTGAGGAAAAGTCGATAAGCGCTTTGATAACAAAGCTATAGACAAGCAATATTATGCTGGCCTTCTGGTCAGTAAACTTAATTAAGTCCTGCACGTTCTTAAAATCTTCTAAAATAAAATTGATTTTGTTCATAATTACCCTCTCAGGTCTTGTGATAATGTATCATTATAATCATAAAAAAAATTAACGGTCAACGTTCAAACCAGCGCCGAATCAAATCATCTAAAATCTAACCGAAGCCGATAGTAATCTATCAAATCAAAATCTGACCAAGACATGAGCAAAAGCGAATATAGGTTAGGCGAACTAAAAAAAGAGCACCGAAAAAATAAAATCAAACCAAACAAGTATGCTCTTTGGTTAAGGAAAAGCTTTGCGATCACGGAATATAACCCGGGGAAAT
>Ga0209000_1002134_pt1 | contig 11206 bp, 7 predicted proteins | sample RifGroD2_FD_183998 | JGI IMG/M metagenome (GOLD analysis project Ga0209000, IMG submission 183998) | Groundwater microbial communities from Rifle, Colorado, USA - Groundwater D2 (SPAdes) (version 2) | ecosystem: Environmental > Aquatic > Deep subsurface > Groundwater | place: Rifle, Colorado...
ATTATTATGTGTTTAGCGATATGGCATTTGGAGATGTTAGGGAGTATTTGACTGGTAAAGGAGAATTAGATTTTTGTGAGTTAGTTGATGAGGATTGTGTTGAGGAATTGTTAGAGATACATTGTAATGATTGCGATTGTAAGGATGGAACTGCGTGTGACGGATGTGGTCGTGAAGTGGAGAACGGTAATGTTGTTGATGAATCAGATGAAGATGTTTGCTCTGTATGCGGAGAAACTGATTGCGACTGTGGAGAATGTATGTGTGATGATTGTCGTTCACAAAGACATGATGATATTGTAAACGCATCTGTTGGCAAAGCATTTGAAAAGATAATGGAAAGTGAAGGATGTCCTAATTGTATTGTTGATGCTTTATTTGAGATGAGTTTGGAAATGAAGAGATTGGGTTGGGATGATCATAGGAGTTATATAGACGAGTGTAATTGTTGATTATCCTATGGAATTGAAATTTAGTGGGATTTTTAGATGTAAATAAATAATGTTTTGTGTTTTATAAGAAGCTTGAGAAATCAGGCTTTTTAATTATTCACAAAAATAATTTGTAATCCAAAGTCGAGAGGTAATTTGGGAAGTAGCTATCCCATCTCTACACGCCTCTCTTCTTTCTATTTTTAGTGTAGAGATCAATAAATGTGTAGAAAGAAGGAATTAAAATGGAAGAAATTAATCAAGAGTTAGAAGTAAAAATGAAAGTTTGTAAAATATGTGGTGAAAAATTACCATCAACAAAAGAATATTTTCATATTCATAACGGATGTAAAGACGGTCTAAACTCTGTCTGTAAAAAATGCAGAAGTAAATTAGCATCAGATAAAAATAGAGGAAATATAAACACTACTGGAGTAAAGAAATGTTTAGATTGTGAAAATATTCTGGAGGTAAATTCTACAAATTTTAAGACATCTACAAAATCATTGGACGGTTATTTAAACGTTTGTATTAAATGTCAAATAAAGCGTAGAGATACAGATTGTCGTGAGGGATTTAAAAAATGTCCAAAATGTGAAAGAGAATTATTAATATCAAGAGACTATTTTCAAGTAAGCAAAATATCTCTTGACGGATTTGTGAACACTTGTTTAGAGTGCAACAATAGAAATTTCTTTCCAGATATAGCACCTGAATCGTGGTCAAATGAAGACATTAATATTGTAAAAGATAATTATATGGATTTAAACTTATATGATATTATTCCATTACTATCAGTAGAACGTACAGAAAAAGCAATATTGCATATAGCGCAAAAATTAGGTATTAGAAAAATTGAAAGCTATGTTGAAAACTATAACAGTTTAAAATATAAAATTATTAATAATGTTCTTCATAAATATTGTAAATCATGTAAAAGATATTTGCCTATGGAGTATGATTATTTTCCAAAAGATGAATCTTGTATAGATTCTTATCGCAACGTATGTCGCGAGTGCAAAGGAGAATCATTTAGATTCAATTCTGATGTTTATAAATGGTCAGAACACGATATTCAAATTCTAAAAGATAATTATCCTCATATGACCAATAAAGAATTATATAATACATATTTTCCATTCCTAAGTATAAATAAAATGATGCATAGGGCAAATGATTTAGGATTCTTAAAAACAGAAGAAACTTTGCAAAGAGTATATGATGAGATAGGAGAATTTCATTCTGAAAGATTAAAGGGAACTAATAAATGGAGAAATGACAATAATCCTCAATTTGATAGCAAGAGATTTGGTTCATTAAATCCAAATTATAAAGGTGGAATTAGTGCATTATATCAAGAATTAAGAAGAAATATTAAACAGTGGAAAATAGACAGTGTTGAAAATTCTAATTATGTTAGTTTGCTTACGGGCAAGAGGTTCAATGATATTCATCATTTATATAGTTTTGACAACATAGTTAAAGATACTTTAGAAGAAACTGGATTACCATTATATGAAGATATTTCTTTTTACTCTGATGAAGAAATAAAATTATTAGTAGATAAGTGTCTTGAAATTCATTACAGACATCCTTTGGGCGTTTGTTTAGAAGAGCGATATCACGCCAAATTCCATGAGGAGTTTGGATATGGTGGTAATACCGAAGAACAATTTTATGAGTTTTTAGATAATTATTATAGTGGCAAATATAAATATTTAGAAGAAGTAAGTTAATAATTAAAGGAAGTGACCTTGTGGCAGGAAGACCTAAAAAAGTGGCAACAACTAAGACAAAAGAAAATATAGAAGTGTCTCTGCCACAAGTTGAAAAAGAATATTATAGATGTCCATGTTGTTCAAAGAAATATACAGACCAAGATAAGGGATTTTATCAATCAACATCTTTGTTGGTTAAGAGTAATAACGGTCGGATGTTTATATGTAGAAAATGCACAATAGAATTATATTCATATCTTGTTGAAACCCACGAAGACACAAAAAAAGCATTATATTTATTATGTAGATGGTTAGATATATACTTTGAATCTAACTTATATTCTAGTGCAGAGCAACAGGCAAGAAACTCTAATGGGAATATAGCACAAGTATATATTACAAAAGTTAATTCATTGCCACAATATTCTAGTTTGTCATTTATTCATTCTGCAAGTATAGATGGTCAAAAAAATGAATTTTTACCACCATCAGAAACAGATGTACAAATAAAAACTTGGTCTGAAGAAGATGTACGTAATAGAGATGATGTAATTCGTTTGGTTGGTTATGATCCATTTGAAAATGAAAATCCAATGGACAAAAAATATCTCTGTAACGCATTGGTTGATTTTCTTGACCAAGACACTGTAGACGATTCTTTTAAGTTACCTATTTGTATAGAGATTGTTAAAAGTTTTAATCAAATTGATAAAATTAATCAAGCTCTTGCTCTTATGACTGCTGATATTAGTAACATGTCTAGTCAGGTCGGTGGAGTAAAATCATTAGTAGAAGCAAAAGAAAAAATTTATCGTTCAATTTTAGCAATGGCTAAAGATAATGGTATTTCAGTTAATCATAATAATAACAAAAGCAAAGGTGGAAATACATTAAATGGCACAGTAAAGAAATTAAATGAAATTGGATTATCAACAGCAGAATTAAACTTATTTGATTTAGAAACTTGTGATGCCATGAAACAAATTGCAGATTTTAGCAATAAAAGTATTATAGAACAATTAATGTTTGATGAAAATGATTATACGGACATGATATCTCAGCAAAGGGATTTAATAAAGAAATTAGATGATGAATTGATTAAATTAAGAGAAGACAATAGACTTATGAAAATTCAAATTATACAACAATATGATATATTATCTAGTGGGGGTTGATTGTTTTGGAATATTTTCTTAGAAGCTCTGAAACTCAACTTTCCCAAAAAAAACTTGAAGGTTATTTAAAGTTGTCGGAAATAATACAATGGGGGAGAAAAGCACCAATTAAGTTTTGCGAGAGATTCATGGGAATTGAGTTCCTCGATGCACAAAAATATGCATTTATGAATTCTTGGTTAAAAGCATATAATCTTTGGTGTATTACTAGAAATGGCGGAAAATCAACCCTCGCCGCACCTTTTCTCATGTCAAAAGGAATACTAATACCTGGACACAACAGTTATATTCTAAGTAATGTTTCAGCGCAAAGTCAAGATACGTTTATGAAAATTGAAAAAATAGCCAAGAAAGAAATTCAAAGTTTTGCAGGATTGACAGATTTTTTTATGGGAGAACTTGTTAAATCTACAGCTAATACGGATGGGTTTACTCATTCTCAATCTGGATTTAATTATAAACTATATAATGGCAGTTCCGTGACTAGTTTAAGTGGTGACATAACAAATAATAGAGGAAAAAGATCATCGTTAAATGTGTATGATGAAAGTGGTTGGACGGAAGAAGAATATGTAGTAGCCACTATACCATTTTTGTTACAGAATTCTACTTTTAGGCTTGGTGGTGATTTAGATGTAACTACTTATCCCCAACAAATACCTAATCAAAGATTGTTTATCTCGTCTGCGTCAAGCACAGATAGTTATTATTATGCCTTATATAAAGATTATGCAAAACGAATGTTTTTAGGAGATAAGAATTATTTTGTATGTGATTTAAATTGTGAAATTATGATTAATGCTACTTATAATGGAAAATTATATCCTGTTCCACTTATTAATAAAGATGAAATTGATGCAGAAATGAGAAAAAACAAAGAAAAAGCTATGAGAGAATTTTACAATAAATTTAGTCTTGATGGTGGAGATAAACAGGTTTTTAAAAGGGCAACAATTGTTAGAAATTCTCAATTGAGATTGCCAGTATTAAAAAATGATGATCGTGGAGAAAGAAAGTTTATAATAGCCTATGATCCAGCACATCAATATGACAACTCTGTTTGTCTAGTTGGAGAAGTAATATTTGATGAAAATGTCGGAGAAAGATTAGAGATATGCAATGGAGTAAGTTTTGTAGATATAGGTAAAAAGAAAAAAACACCTATGAGAACACCTGAGCAAATATCTTTAGTAAAACAAATGATATTGGATTATAATGGAAAAGGAAATCCAGATTATGAAAATATTGAATGTATACTAATCGATGCAGGTGCAGGTGGACACGGAACTACAATAGCAGATTATCTTATGGAAGATTGGAAAGATTCGAATGGTCTTAAACATAAAGGTTTTATTGATAAAGAGGAGTGTAAAGAACATATTCATAAATTTCCCAATGCTGTTGATAAATTAAAATTAATGTCTCCACAAAAATATAAAAAAGAAATGTTTGATGCATTATTAGAAATGAATAATTTAGATTTAATATCATTCACTAATGAATATGATTCAAAAGGATATTTATTATTGCCAAATTATACAGGAAAAATGATTGATGTGGAAGACGATGATGGTAACATAGTTAAAGAAAAAGAAATAATTTTCAAGAAATCCCCTTTGGACTTTGAAGAGGAGTTAGCATTAAAAAATATTGATTTAGCAAAAGAAGAATTGATTTATACCTACAGATACACAGGGAGTAATGAAAATTATAGATATGATTTAGCTAAAGATAAAGAAAATGAATTAAATGATGATAGAGCTTATTGTTTAGCTTTATTAGGGTGGTATTTGAAACAAATTAGAAGAAAGAATATCACCAATAAAAAACGTCCAACAAACATCTCCCCATCATCATACTTCGCAATAGCAAATAAATCAAGCAGAGCAAGACGATAACCAAAATAAATCATTATAATAAATAAAACTAAACAACTAAATAGAAAGGAGGTCATTCCTTGCCAGACCAAAACCAAAACAATCAAAACAAACCCCTCTCACCTAATCTTTTCGCATTAAAAGAATCATGGGAACCATCAAAATCTAAAAACTTTTCACTCTCTCGTATTGCTTCATTTTTCTCTAATAAAAGAAATACCAAAAACAACAAAAACATTACAATAGATAAAATAAAATTATGGTTAAATAATCCAATTAAATATCAAACAGAAATTTTAGATTTATCAGATTTATTATATGCTCCTGAAGGAATCTATAAAACTCTAGTAAATCTAACCTCAAATATGGCAACATTGGATAATTATCTTCAACCAACAAAATCAACAATGAGAAAATTAAATTTAGAATTAAAAGCAAAAACTAAATTAGATGAGCTAGATAATCCAATAGATCAAGAAGCATTTGACAAAATATTAAACAATTTTGAAAATGAATTTGATACAGTTAGAGATTATATTGAAAATATCGATATAAAGAAAACTGGAAGAAGAATTATTGAAAGTATAGTTAGATATGGAGCGTACTGTGGATTTGAGAAAAATGATGGGAATTTTCCTTATCTATGGGATTTACCAATAAAGTATATTAGATTATATTCGATTCTTGGAGGACAATATAAGGTTGAATTCAATTTCAAATATTTTGATGATTTATCAAGAGATAATGAATTATCAGAATTTGCGTGGGGAGTATATCCTGCTGAATTTAAGGTGTTATATGATAGATATAAAAAGAATCCAGACAAATTGAGATATCCTGAATGGCAACCATTACCTAGTGAAAAAGTATGTTGTATTAAATTAGGTGGAGATAATGATACATTTTTCTTACCTTTATATAGTCAATTGTTTACAGAATTATTTTTATTAAATGATTTGATTGATGAGGAAATTGAGAGTTCTAGGGATCAAAAATTAAAAATGGTATTTATTAATTTTCCAACGGACGAAGAGACTGGAATCCCCTTAGTAGAGCCTGAAGTTGTCTCTTCATGGGTTGACGTTGTAAGTCAAGGTTTGCCAGAATCGGTTTGCGTGGTCGGCAGTCCTTATAAATTAGAAGAGATTTCCTTTAAAAGTGTACAAAATGAAAAGGAAAGTTTAGCTGAATTTGCAAAATCAATGGCATATATGCAAGCTGGAGCTAATCCTTTGTTGCTTGGAGGTTCTAGTACAAATTCATCAGTAGGTGTAACTCAAAATTTGGTATATATTCAATCAAATGTATTTAGTATATTAGATAAAATACAAAGTTGGTTTAATTATAGGATTAGTAATGTGAATTTAAGAAAAAAATACACATTTGAACTAAATATATGGAAAATCACTTGGTACAATAAAACTGAAGAAGTGGAAACTGAATATAAATTAACTACTATAGGAGGAAGTTTAGCGGTTTTATCCTCAAAGGTTGGACACAATTCTGATTCTTATGACGCAACATTACAATATGAAAATTTGACAAAATCAAAATTAAACTGGGTTGTTCCTGTGAATATGAATCAAGCAACAAATTCTGAAGATAAAGGAGGAGCACCGAAGACAAGTAATCCTTCTGATTCTACCATTATAGGACAAGATAAAGAAAGTAACATCAGATAATTTATATTAATTATGAGGTATGGCATGTCGTGAGACACCCCTCTACCTCTTTATTTTTTATTTAAAAATATTAATAAGGAGGAATATAATTGGCATCTGGGGTAAAAAGTACATACGAAGAAGTTAAATATTTTATTGAAATAGGAAGCAATAGCGGATGTAAATTAAATATTACAAAAGAAGAATATGTAAATGCAAAGCAAAAAGTAAGAATTAATTGTAAATGTGGCGAAGAATTTATTACAGATTATAATAATTTTCTTCATCAAAATAAACGACAATGTAATAAATGTTCTAATCAAATTCAGTGGAATTATGAAATGGTTAAAAATTATATTGAAGTTGAAAGCAATAGTGGCTGTAAGTTAATTACTAAAATAACTGAATATAAAAACACAAGTCAAAAATTATTAATTTTATGTGGTTGTGGTGAAAATGAATTTTCTACGTCATTTGAAAATTTTAAAAGTAAAGTAAAACATAAGCAATATTGCGATAAGTGTGGGAAAATAAAATGGACTTATGAAAAAGCAAAAAAATTTGTAAATAATGCAGGATGCGAGTTACTTACCAAAAAAGATGATTATTATAACGGTAGTAGTTGGGTAAATATTGAATGTAAGTGTGGAACCCCTTTCTTAATAAGATTTTATAATTTTAAAACAGGAACTAAACAATGTCCTGAATGTACAAATCTAAAAAGATATACATATCAAGAAGTAAAAGAATATTTTGAGAAGTATGGTTATAAATTATTGAGTAAAGTATATAAAATTAATACTACAGAATTAAAAGTAGAATGTCCTAAAGGGCATATTTTTAAAACTACTTTCGCACACTTTAAAAATAATGGAAGCCGTTGTCCAATATGCCAAGAGTCTAGTGGAGAACAAGAAATAAGAAATTGTTTAGATTCTTACAAATTTTTATTTATGTCTCAATATAAATTTAAAGACTGTAAAGATAAAAAAGAATTACCATTTGATTTTGCAGTATTCAATGATATAAATAAAACAAAATTAGAAATGTTGATTGAATTTGATGGAAGGCAACATTTTGAATGGATTAAAGGTTGGATGACAAAAAAAACAATTTGAAACTTTGCAATATCATGACAAATTAAAAAACGAATACTGTAAAAAACACAATATAAAATTAGTACGTATATCCTATAAAGACTTTAAAAACATAGAAGCAATCCTAACAAAAGAACTTGATATCCTAGCAAAAGCATCTTAAACCAACAAAACAAAACATAAAAGTAGGTGATAATCATATTCATATATTGTTTTGATGAACAAGAAAAAATAAAACTTCAATCACAACAATTAAAACTTTTCCAAGAAACTCACATTGATAATAAGCAATGTTGGGTTTTTGCTATTGATACCAACAATAAATTTAATTTTAATCAAATCGATAAGAGTAAATGCGTTGTTAGTAATAGAATAATGTTTTAGTTTATTAAATAATAAAGGTGGTGAAAAATGAATAAACAATATTTTAGTGTACCTGTTAAATATAATAATTTAGAACAATTGCAAGCAGATGATCTTAAAATTCCAGTAGAAATATTAGTAATGCATGATCAGATTAATCTTAATCAATCTAATTTTGATTTTGAAGTAATAGATAATGATACTACTAAGGAATCAATTAAAAATATACCTATTCTTGGCTATATAAAAAAAGTTGATGGTTCTGATTTTCAAGATTTTGCAGGGCATGAAATGGAAGTGGTTTTTAAGAATGGAGAAATTAAGGTAACATATTTAGAACGTCCAATTGGCGTAATACCTGAAACTAATAGCTATGAATATGTTGAAAAAGATGGTAAAAAATATGTTAAAGTTATTGGATTTCTTTGGAAAGATTACTTAAATGATGGTTATGAAATTTTGCAAGATAATCCAAATAAATCTGTCTCGATGGAAATTGTTGTAGACGCTTATGAAGTACGTAAGGATGGCATTGTAGATATAAAAGCATATAGATACACAGGCATTACTGTGCTAGGCGATAATGTAGATCCTGCTATGGACGGAGCTAATATGGAAGTAATAGGTCAATTTAGTAAAAATCAAAAATTCTCTAAAGAATTTTATGAAAGAGTTGAAAAATTAAATGAAGAATTAAAAAACAATCCTTCTTTTAAAATATCATCTTATTTTATTACTCAAGAACAAGCAGAAAAATTGGTTCAAAAAGCAAGTGTAATATTTACACAATTGGGTTTTGAGTGTTTAGAGTATATAGTTGATGGTAAAGAATATCAAATTACTGGTATTATAAACAAAACCCTGAACGAAGATGCAACAAAAGTATGGGGTTTTGATATTTATGATAAAGATACAATTACCATTCATTCTTTAGATTTTGAAACAATAGATACATCTTCTGTGAGTATAAGTTCTGTTGAATTGTTGATGAATAAAAATATTAATACAAGTCAACAGCATTTTACTTTGAAATTAAATAATTCCCTGAAAGGGGGTGAAACAGAAGAAATGAAAAATGAAGGAGGTAGCCAAGTGGAAGAAAAATTACTCGTATTGGAAAAATACAATCTTACTATTGAACAGTTATCTTTTAGTATTGAAGAACTTTCAATCGAAGAACTAGAAGAAAAACTACAAGAATTTTCTAATGAAGAAAATAAAGTTGCATCTACATTTTCTGCAACATATCGTCAAAAAAGAGATGCTTTATCAAATGCATTAGATCCAAAAATTGAAAGAGATGAAGATGGAAACCTAACATATGAGGAGTATTTATGGGTTGAAGATTTTGATGATACATATGTTTATGTAGAGAAAAGCATTTGGACAGTAAGTGACCATGAACAAAAATATGGTAGATTTACCTATATATTTGATGAAACTACTATAACTGCATCAATATCTGGTGAATTCGAAGAGATGCTTTTAGTGTGGTTGACATTAGAAGAGAATCAGAAACTTCAAGATGAGAGAAATACTGCTACATTAGTCTCAGAAGAATTCGAAGCACTCAAATCAAAAGTAACAGAATATGAAACAAGTATTTCCACATTGACGGAGCAATTCAATTCTATGAAATCAGAAAATGAAGCCCTAACTCAATCTAACCAATCTCTATTAGAATTTAAATCTAATACTGAAACAGCACAACAAGAAGCATTCGAATCTCAACAATTGAAACTCAAAATAGAATTAGTAGAAAACTTTTCTAAGGTATTGACTGCCGAAGAAATTAAATTAGTACAAGATAAAGACCTTTCTACTGAAGAAATGGAAAAAGAGTTCAAACTAATTTATGCAGATAAAGATTTACAAGCAAAATTTAATAAAAAACCTAAGAAAATAGAAACAGAAATTCCATTAAATAGTTTCGCTTGTAAAAAGAAAGATGATTGGACATCTTGTATCAAAAAATAATTAAATTAATTAGAAGGAGGAAAATAAATAATGGCTAATGTAAATAATGTAGTAACTGGTAGATATGGTATTGTAAATCTTCGTAAAGTGGCAGGGGTTAAAACAGGGGAACATAATATTCAGTATGCTTTGAATGCAACTGATTTTGCTGCTACGGCTTGTCAAAATGGATTTCTTTTGGAAGAGGAGCACTATACAAAAACTCTTGGTCTTCCTAGTGGCCCTACAATCAGAGTTGGTTTAGTAGCATGTGTAGAAAAAATGTATGATGAGAGTGATATGTCTCTTGGTAATTTCAGATTGAATTTGGGTGAGTTTTTGCCTCGTATTTATCGTTTTCATATTGGAGACATGTTTGATACTAATAACTTTAAATATGATGATGGTGATTATGCTGATTATGCTGCTGTAGTTGCTGCTGTAGTTGCAGGAACGCCAGTATATGCTTATCCTTCCACTAATGGACAAATTGAATTAGAACCTATCCAAAATGCTGGTGCAGCAGTTGAATTACAAGCAACTAGAGTTGTAACTTTACCTGCTGGAGAATCCGCGCTCATGTTTACTTGCACTAAAGCTTAATAAATAAAATTAATTAGAAGGAGGAATTAAATTAACATGGAAAGAAAATATTTCGAACTTGCAAAACAAGCATATAATCGTAAAGATACTGTAGAGAATGGGGTTACATACACCTCTGATGAGAAGAATAGTGCATTAAGAGATGCTTTTAAAGAATTAGTTCCAGATGATAAAAATAGATATAGAAGTTTTCGTAAAAATAGAGAAGAAATTTTTGAACTTGTTGAGGATAATGTTGATGAAATACTTCCAAAGAGAGTTGACGATGCTTACGGTGGTTTTGTTGAGTATCAAATTTTAGGTCAGGGACAAAAACCTAAATTTA
>Ga0209000_1002135_pt1 | contig 11205 bp, 13 predicted proteins | sample RifGroD2_FD_183998 | JGI IMG/M metagenome (GOLD analysis project Ga0209000, IMG submission 183998) | Groundwater microbial communities from Rifle, Colorado, USA - Groundwater D2 (SPAdes) (version 2) | ecosystem: Environmental > Aquatic > Deep subsurface > Groundwater | place: Rifle, Colorado...
AGCACGACGTGCAGGTGATGATCGAAGGCCCCGGCCATGTGCCGATGCATATGATCAAGGAGAACATGGACCTGCAACAGAAGTGGTGCCACGAAGCGCCGTTCTACACGCTCGGCCCCTTGACGATGGACATCGCGCCTGGCTACGACCACATCACTTCTGCAATAGGGGCGGCGATGATCGGCTGGTTCGGCACCGCGATGCTGTGCTACGTCACGCCGAAAGAACATCTGGGATTGCCGGACAAGGACGACGTCAAGGAAGGCATCATCACCTACAAGATCGCCGCGCATGCAGCCGACCTCGCCAAGGGACACCCCGGCGCGCAGATCCGCGACAACGCACTATCCAAGGCGCGCTTCGAGTTCCGCTGGGAAGACCAGTTCAACCTCGGCCTCGACCCGGACAAGGCGCGCGAATTCCACGACGAAACCATGCCCAAGGAATCCGGTAAGGTCGCGCACTTCTGCTCGATGTGCGGCCCGAGCTTCTGCTCGATGAAAATCTCGCAGGACGTGCGCGACTTCGCCGCCGCTCAAGGCGTGGATGAGCAGACCGCGCTCAGCAAAGGCATGGAGCAGAAGGCGGTGGAGTTCGTGAAGCAGGGTGCGCAGATTTACCGCAAGGCTTGAAGTGGCCTCTGCGCTCTTGCATGGCAAATGAACCCTTTGCCTGGTCAACCGCTATAATCGCGCCGGTTAAACAAAAGACAAACGATGCCATGCGTCCCTCCATAGCTCTGCAAACCCACCGCGAGGCGATCCGCGAGATAGCCTTGCGCCATCGTGTGCGCAGCGTGCGCGTGTTTGGTTCTGTGCTTCATGGAAGCGATACCGAAGACAGTGACCTCGATCTGCTGGTCGAACCTACCCCCGAAACCACACTCTTCGATATCGGCGCGATCCAGTATGAGTTGAAAAAGTTGCTCGGCATATCCGTGGAAGTCCTGACCCCCGGCGCGTTGCCAGACAGCTTCAGGGACTGCGTGATGAAAGAGGCTTTGCCGGTATGAGCAAAGCCGATGCGCTCCGCCTGCCGGAATACCTTCGCCATATTCTCGAAGCGATTGAGCGCATCCAGCATTACGTCGATGGCATGGACGAAGTTACATTCCTGAAGGACAGCAAAACTCAGGACGCGGTGATAAGGAACTTTGAAGTCATTGGCGAGGCATCGCGCAACATCGAGCGCTACCACAAACAGTTTGCCGACGAACACGATTACCTGCCGCTGGGATTCGCCTACGAAATGCGAAACGCGCTTGCGCACGGATACTTCAAGGTGGATATGGAAATAGTCTGGAAAACCATCCATGCCAGCTTGCCGGAGTTGTACGCACAGATCAAACACCTGCATGATGGAATCAGATAGGCCAGTGTAATTTCGCGGTCAATGGGCGTCTCGGAACAGAAGGCGGTGGAGTTCGTGAAGCAGGGCGCGCAGATTTACCGCAAAGCCTGATTCGACAATACGTTCGTGCCAAGCCTGTCGAAGCGCGAACGGCGAGCCGCCCCTTCCCTTTTGCACGGCGATGTGTAGAATAACCCTATTCTATACACACGGGGTTTGCCATGCGCACCAACATAGACATTGACGACAAGATCATGCAGGACGCCATGCGTGCCGGCGGGTTCAAGACCAAGAAGGAAACCGTCGAGGCTGCGCTCAAGGCATTGGCCCGGCAGCGCAAATCCCAGCGAAAGATTCTCGAACTCTTCGGCAAGATCGAATTCGACCCTGCCTACGATCACAGGAAAATGCGGGAATCCAAGATCAAATGACCCTGGTGGATTCCAGCGTCTGGATCGCCTTGTTTCGAGGGGACGACACGCCGCACACCCGTTTGCTGCTGGGCCTGCTGCAAGCGGGTGATGAAGAGATCGCCATTGCCGACCTCATCCTTCAGGAAGTCCTGCAAGGCGTGCGCACGGAGCGTCAGGCGCAGGCCATCATAGACGCGGTTGCCGGGCTGCCCTGCCCGATATTGGGAAACAAGCCGCTGGCGATCCTGTCCGCTGCCAATTACCGTCAGCTACGCCAGAAGGGCGCTACTGTGCGTTCCACGATAGACTGCCTCATTGCGACGTTCTGCATCGAAAATGGCTTTCCCTTATTGCACAACGACCGGGATTTCGAACCTTTCGAGAAGCATCTCGGGCTGCGAACGGTAAAGGTCTGAACAACAAAGGCTGGGGACAGAAGGCGGTGGAGTTTGTGAAGCGGGGCAGGCAGTTGTATAGCAAGGCTTGACGCCCGCCGTTGAATAATTGCGCTATGTCCCTTATAGTGCATTCAACAAGCCAACCGGAAAGGCGATAAACATGACCGACTCGCGCATCACACTGGATTCCAGCAAACGTGGCGGACGTCCCTGCATCCGCAATCTGCGCATCAGTGTTTACGACGTGCTGAAAATGCTCGCCGAAGGCATGAGCGAAGCTGACATCATCGAAGACTTTCCCGAACTTGAGTCCGCCGACATTCGCGCCTGTCTCGCCTTCGCCGCAGACCGCGAGCATAACCTGTATACCGTAGCCGTGTGATGAAACTGCTACTCGACGAAAATCTGTCGAGGCGCATCGTCCCCTTCCTGCAAGCCGCTTTTCCCGGCTCTACACAAATCGCTTTATTGGGATTGGAAACCGCAAGCGATTCGGAAATCTGGCAATACGCCAAAGACAACGGCTACGTGATCGTCAGTCGCGATTCGGATTTTCAGGAACGCTCGCTGGTAGCAGGACACCCGCCACAAGTCATCTGGCTCAAAATCCCCAACCGCTCAAAAACGGTTGTGCTCAACATCCTGCTGGAACACCGGGCGGAAATCGAACAGGCTTTGATAGAACAAAATCTCGCTTGCGTTGAACTTAGCCATCGCGCTTAGCAAAAGCACGGAACAGATGGCGGAGGTGTTTGTGAAGTTGGGCGGGCAGTTGTATAGCAAGGCTTGCCGCGCATCCTGAAAACAATGCGAACCTGACCTCCAATAGTTTGCATAAAAGCAAAACGGGCCGCACATGCGGCCCGTTTAGTTTTCAACCATCAGTATTTCGCGCTTGCAGCCTAAGCATTCGTTAACAAAAACTCGCTCGCCTTCAATTTCATTTATTGCAAGAAACTCAAGGCGTGCTCCACAATATCCACAGCTATCTGGCTGGTCGGACATGATGAAGTAAATTTGATAATCCGGTAGAGACTCTAAAGGTTGCATTGTGATCAGTTCTCATCAAATTTCAGCAAACCCAATTTCCTTCAAATAATTGAAGGTGCCATCATAGTACTGGGGGCTGCGGGTGTCATCTTCGAGATCGCCACTGGGCACTACTAATACCATTCCCTGACGCGCCCTAGTCAACAACACTCGATAAGCATTTTTCAAATATTGCTTCCGCTCGTCTTTATTAATTCTGTTCCAGCCTGTTCCGCGAAATGAATGATGGCTCCAACCGTTTTTTGTATGGCGGAAGTCAGCATCCCATGTAACACAGATCCAATCTAACTCTAGTCCCTGAACATGAAATTCTGTCGCAACATCTTCTAAAAAATAGGAAGAGCGAACATCGTCTTTCTCATTGAGAAACCAATTCACCGGGTCCATTGGAGATTTAACATCTATCGCATGTGGTTTCAGTCGCTCAGCCTGCGATGAAACAACAATCCCATAGCGCTCGCTGCCTCGTGCATGCCGCTTTAGCCAAGCCTTTGCTTTCCCTAAATCCCTAGTAATTACGATCGGGTATCGAGTCTTTATCTTTTCGTAGGTACGCTTAGCCGAGTTAATTTCTAGATCAAGTAGCTGCTTTACCAACAGCGATACATCCTCTGCACGAAATGAGCGCATAGATACGCCCAAATGCAATTCATCCAAATATGTCACATTTGCATGTGACTCAAGCTGTTTAAGTGCTTCCCCGGCCTGATATTCACTATCTGTCAGACGAGAGGAAACATAGACGTGCCAATCCGGAAACGAGCGAGTAATAGAGCTAATCCACTCTCCAATTCCAGCTTCGCCTGTGTTGATTTCTTGCCCACCGCCTACAAGGCAAATAATTGCCGCCCATTCTTTATGTCTATCCATGCAAGAGATAAGGAATTCCGGCTCGGACTGATTAAAGTTTGGGTGATTCTTCTTGCGTCGCATAAACGAGGATGTTTGTTCGACATTCCAAGCCCGCTGCGCCTCATCAAAAATTGCCACATGTTCGATGGGTGCCATGGTTTCACCTTGCAAGCATTCATCTCTAAAGTGGTGAACATTTTGTATAAATGCTTTTACGGAGCTTCTTGCTTCCCCGATCCTTACTCGGTCGCCTCTGATTTTTCCACGAGTAACTTGATCGCGGGCGAGCGCTTCGCAAAGAATTTTTACTAGCGGGCCATTGCCGGACAGATACACGCTATACAAATCGTCCTTCGTCTCAGAATGTTTTGTCGCAACATCTAGTCCGACCAAAGTTTTCCCTGCGCCGGGCACGCCAGTTACCAAGCAAACAGATTTATATGCGCGTTCTCTTGAGAGATTAATAACCTCAGAAATGGTAGAGGACGTCAGTCTTAGATTGGTCGCGCCTGCATCAGAACGCGTAATGTCAACAACCGAGTGGTTGTTATACAAGGCCATTGCGGCTTCGATAATAGTGGGCGTAGGACAGTAACGCCCAGATTCCCATTCACTTACGTCAACTCTGCCTTCACCAATAAACTTCAATATTTTGTCGAGAGCTTCTCCTAGCTGTTCTTTGTTCGTTTTTACTGGAAAAAGCAATTTGTCATTTTTTGGAGTAAACGAAGGCTTTATTGCCAGCTCAGCCGCTTCTGTCGCAATTAAGATTGGCGCAATGAATTGTTCATGGCTTGGTTCATGAAAGTTCTTTAGGTCCAAGGCGTAGTCAAACACTTGGTCAATGGCATATGAAGTATGCGTTTTCTCGCCCACTTTAAATTCAAGAACAAAAATAATTGGGCCAAGCAGCAAAACGACATCAATTCTCCGCCCCATTCGCGGCACAGAATATTCAAAATAGATTGAGCCCTCGCGGCTTGCTAAGGTAGTACGAAGTTCTCAATTTGAGCCTCCCACGCATTGCGTTGAGTTTGAATAAGCGCAAAGTCATTGTTACGCGACAGCTTACCCATGACCTCATCTGTTGATGCACGCAGGAAATCTGAAATTGATGCTGAGTAGTAAGCTCGTGTCATTCTGTCCTTGTCCTTCATCAATATGAGCCGGTGAAGAATAACCTTTCTCTATTCAGGTAGGAAACCAATTTCCCGAAAGCTCCGCTCGCAATTCATTTTCCGTATGAGATCACAGACCTGCCACGCCTTGCTGCCGCCCGGTATGCCGCACATCCTTCAGTTAAATTACCGCCAGCCTGTTCCAGCGTAGCAACCGGCAGATACAGCGCCAGCGGGCTGTCCATGCAGGCAATGAAACCCAGCTTGGTATAAAACGCTTTGGCCTTGTCGTGTTTGGCATCGACCACGACGGCATACAGCCCCACGCGTTGCGAGAATTCCACCGCCAGGCGCAATGCGAATGCCAGCAGGTCTTGGCCGGTGCCTTTGCCCTGATGGCGGACATCCACCGCCAGGCGGCCAATGCGCAGGATGGGGGCGGGGTGGCGCGGCAGTTTTGATCGGGCGGGCAGCGCTGCCGTGGCGATCCGGCCCGCGCTCACGGTGACGAAGCCGATGACGGTTACGCCGTCTGCCGCAAGCGCTACATAGGTTTTGCCGAAGCCGCGCCGCTGTTGCTGGCCTGCCTGGCGCTGCAAGAATTCGTTCAGCGCCGCGTCGCCGCAATCAAACCCGTTGCGGTTGTGCTGCTTGTCGAGCAGTTGGATGACTGCCACGTTTACTTGCGCGCCATGAGTTTGCGCAATGCGGCCTTGGGCTTGGGCGGTTTTTCCACAGAGGATGCGAACGCTTCGAAGTCGCGCTGGGTGAGCATCAGCGTGTCGTGGTCCGCCACCACACGCCGCGCCGCCTCGTATGCGTTCTGCAACATGAAGCCGGAAACGGTCGTCCCCATCAAGGCGGCGGCGCGCTCGATCATGGCTTTGGTGTCGGCGCTGGTGCGCAAATTGATGCGCGATGATTCATTGGTAATGCTGGCAGACATGGCAGTCACCTCCCGATTAACGAGGTGAATATTGTACGTCATTTTTACGCACGCTGCGGGTATGTGTACCACCTCAAAGGTTATTTTTCGGCTCCCGCCAGATGCGTTTATCGGCACTTATTCCTATGGGCTATTTAATGCGCTTTGTTGCCGCCTTTGCGCGCTGCCGGTTTAGAGGTCAGTCGCTGTCGCCAGGGAAGTTCTGTTTGCAACATGTGTACGAAATGAATCCAGTAGTGCGTTCCAGCAAAACCGTTACCGTTCGCGGTGAGCTTGCCGAACCGTTTATTCTTGTTAAAACAGGCTTCGGCAAGATCAGGCCGAACGGTTTATTTGTAGATGTTTTAATGAAACGATCTGCTCGGGGGAAACGCAAAAGTGATTCTTTTTGGCAAGGCCGTGTGTTTGGTGCGGCTATAATTACGGCTCGTTATTGCTCTCACGAATCATGAAAATTCCGACCCTCTCCGACGCCAACGACGATTTGAGTTTTCTGCTCGACCGTTCGGTGGCTTTCATCCTCAAGTCCGAAGACCCGGATGCCTTTCTGCGCTGGTTCAACGAATCTGCGCAGCAGATCGCGCCCGGTTTCTTCCGGCAGTTCGGCGGCCATCCCGAAGCGACGCGCAGCTTCATGGCGTTTTTCGCGCGCTACATCTGGAACCGCACCGCCTTGCCCGGCAACCATTTCCGTCCGCGCCCCCTGCCCAAACCGGAACGCAATGCGCCCTGCCCGTGCGGTTCGGGGCGCAAGTACAAACAATGCTGTTTGCGCATGGAGCCGGATCACGACCTGTTTCCCAACTTGAGCGTGCTGCCTTTCGTGCTGGACAACCTGACGGCCAAACAGCGCGCGGCTCTGCCCTACGAATACCTGTCACCGGAGGAACTGGAGTATGTCGCGCGCCAGTGGATGGACGAGGGGCGCGCGCAGGATGCGGCGAAGCTGCTGGAAGGGCTGTTTGCCGACATCGACCAGCGCGACGAGCGCGCGGAGCCTGCCTTCGATTGTCTGCTGGATTGTTACGATGCGCTGGGCAACCCGCTGAAAAAGAAGAATCTGCTGGAACGCGGCTCGACCGCACGCAACAAGCTCATCCGCGCGGCGGCGATGCAGCGCCGCTGCTGCATCCTGGCCGACCGCCAGGAGTATCCGGAAGCCTGGGCGCTGTTCCAGGAGTTGCAGCGTCTGGCGCCCGACGACCCCGCGCTGTCGCATCTGGAGATCACCATGCTGCTCGGCCAGGACGAGAAGCAGCGCGCGGCGGAGCGTGCGAAATTCTGGGTGGCACGCCTGGCGCGCGACAAGGATTTCAGTCATGGGCCGCTGATCGAATTTTTGCGCGGGGTGGCGCAGGGCAAGGTCGCCGACGCCATGACCGGCATCGCGAGGAGCCTCGGTTCTTCCGGCGAGGGGCTGGTGGCGCTCGTCGAGCGTTTGCCGCCGCCGGAATGCCACTACACGCTCCGGCCTATGGACGGCAGCGCCGGGCCATTGATGCCGGACAATAAATTGCAGAGCCTGATCGCGCAGTGGGAGGTGCAGGGCGAATACGCGCAGTCGCTGGAAGACGATATCGAGTGGTTGGAGCGCAACCCGCTGGCCTGGCAGGCTTTCGAGATTCTCGATAGCTGGCTGGAGACGGTGGAAGATGAGCGCATCTCGCATGGCTTCGAGGAAGTCGTGTTGCTGCCCGTGTTGCGCCACGCCGAAGCGTTGCTGCGCATGATCCTCGCGCGCTACCAAGCAACGGAACTCAAATTCGAATGGGGCTGGCATGAAAACCGTCCCGCCTTGAGCGTGTTGCAGAGATTGGTCGGCATACTGCGCCTCACCCACAACACGGCAGAAGCCGCGCGCGTGGCGGAGTGGATGGTGTTGACACTCAACCCGAACGATAACCAGGGGATGCGCGACCACCTGATACACGACTATCTGCGCCTGAATCGCGTCAAGGATGCGCTGGCGCTGGCGAAACGCTACCCCGACGACATGGGAGCCATGCAGTACGGCACGGCGCTGGCATTGTTCATGGATAATCAGGAGCAGGCCGCGCAAAGCGCATTGAAAATGGCGCGCAAACGCTATCCCGAAATCGCCAAAATGCTGCTGGAGGACAAGCCCAAACAGCCGCGCTTGCAGGATGGCTTGGTGCGCGTGGGCGGCAAGGACGAAGCATGGTATTACCGCATGGAAAATTTCAATTTGTGGCAGGCGAGCGGCGGGCTGGAATGGCTGCGCCAGCAAAGCGCCGCGCCCCGGAAAAAGTGATCGTGGCTGTTTTTGCTACGGTCGGAAAGATAACTGGATGGCCGTTCCTCGAAACTTCGGCTTTCAGCCTTGTTTCCCCGCCTGATAAAACTACTAGCCATTCGGCTAAGCTGGCAAACTACGCCAGCAAAACCGCTGGTTATGCGCGGGAATGACGGGACTATATGGACATCACTCTTCTTTTCAAGGCTCTTATCCTCGGCATCGTCGAAGGACTCACCGAGTTTCTGCCGATCTCGTCTACCGGCCACCTGATCATCCTCGGCGATCTGCTCGGCTATAACGACGAGACCAGCAAGGTGTTCAAGATCGTGATCCAGCTCGGGGCGATCCTTGCGGTGTGCTGGGACTATCGCGTGCGACTGACGAAGATGGTGGCCGGGCTGCCGGACGACAAGCCTTCGCAGCGCTTCGCCGCGATGCTGTTCATCGGCTTTCTGCCCGCAGCGGTGCTGGGGCTGATGTTCTATTCGACGATCAAGACGTTGCTGTTTAACCCGATCACCGTGGCGACCGCGCTGATCGTGGGCGGCTTCATCATCCTTTACGTGGAGAAGCGCGCCTACCATCCGCGCATCAATTCGGTGGACGAGATGCGCTGGCCGGACGCGCTCAAGGTGGGCTTCGCGCAGGCGCTGGCGATGATCCCCGGCACCTCGCGCTCGGGTGCGACCATCATGGGCGGGCTGATCTTCGGCCTGTCGCGCAAGACGGCGGCGGAGTTCTCTTTTTTCCTCGCGATCCCGACGATGTTCGCCGCGACTGCCTACGACCTGTACAGGAACTGGGGATTGCTGCGGGCGGAGGACCTGCCGGTGTTCGCGGTGGGCTTCGTCGCCTCGTTCGTCGCCGCGATGTGGGCGGTGAAGGGCTTCATCCGCTTCATCTCCAACCACACCTTCGTGGTGTTCGCCTGGTATCGCATCGTGTTCGGGCTGGTGGTGCTGGGCACGGCGTACAGCGGCGCGGTGAACTGGTCGGCGGTATGAAAGCGTCCATTCGTAAAACCATTTGCACCCTGCGCGAGCAGCTTCCCGTTGCCGTGCGCGCCGCGCACAGCGCAACCATCACCGAACGGCTGTTGCAATTGCCCGCATACCGGCAGGCCGATGCCGTGCTGGGCTACATGAATTTCGGCGCGGAATTCGCCAGCGAGTTATGGGTCGAGCGGGTGCTGGCAGACGGCAAGCGGCTGGCGCTGCCCAAGGTGAACCGTCACACCAACCATCTCGACCTGTATTGGGTGGAAGATTTGGAGAATCAGCTGGCGGCGGGTTTGTGGGGGATACGCGAGCCGGTGGTGGAGCGCTGCGAACGGCTGGCCACATCAAATGAGGTAGAATTCGTCCTGCTGCCGGGCGTGGCGTTTACCCGCGATGGCGCGCGGTTGGGCTACGGTGGCGGGTATTACGACAAGCTGCTGGTGAGCATGGCGCAGCGGCCCGCGCTGGTTGCCGCGGCGTTTGCGCTGCAGATTGTGGAAGCGTTGCCGCAGGAAGCCACTGACGTAAAAGTCGAATGGGTTATTACCGAACAGGAATCAATCGCTTGTGCGGCGCGGAAGGGCGTTTAGTTAGCGCTTCGCAAGCAGCAACCTGTAGGGGCGAATGGCCGCAAGCTCGAAACTTCGCTTCGCTCGTTTTCATTCGCCCGTGGGCGGATAAATCCGCCCCTGCCAGAGTCGCCACATAAAATGACGTTGCTGCACCAAGGGAGGTGAAAGATGTCATCTTTACCCGATCACGAAAAGCCCGATCCCGACCCGCAGGAAACGCAGGAGTGGCTGGATGCGCTCGAGTCGGTGCTGGAGAACGAAGGCGCGGAGCGCGCGCATTTTCTGATCGAGCAGTTGATCGACAGGACGCACGGCACCATCGCCGGCATGTCGTTCTGCAAGACCACGCCGTATTGCAACACCATCCCGCCCGACCGCGAGCAGCGCTCTCCCGGCAACCACGAGCTGGAACACCACATCCGCGCGCTGACGCGCTGGAACGCGACGGCGCTGGTGCTGAACGCCAACAAGGAATCTTCCGAGCTGGGCGGGCATATTGCCAGCTTCGCCTCGGCGGCCACGCTGTATGACGTGGGCATGAATCACTTCTTTCACGGCAGGACCGACACGCACGGCGGCGATCTGGTGTATTTCCAGGGGCACTCTTCGCCCGGCATGTATGCGCGCGCCTTTCTCGAAGGACGCATCGGCGAGGAGATGATGCACAAATTCCGCCAGGAAGCCGAAGGCGGCGGCCTGTCGTCCTATCCGCATCCGTGGCTGATGCCGGACTTCTGGCAGTTCTCCACCGTGTCGATGGGGCTGGGGCCGCTGATGGCGATCTACCAGGCGCGCTTCATGCGCTATCTGGAACATCGCGGCATCGCGCAGACCGCAGGGCGCAAGGTGTGGGCCTTTCTCGGCGACGGCGAGACCGACGAGCCGGAATCGCTGGGCGCGATTTCGCTGGCGGGGCGCGAACGCCTCGACAACCTGATCTTCGTCGTCAACTGTAATCTGCAGCGCCTCGACGGCCCGGTGCGCGGCAATGGCAAGATCATCCAGGAGCTGGAAGGCGTATTCCGCGGCGCGGGCTGGAACGTCATCAAGGTGGTATGGGGCCGGCACTGGGATCGTCTGCTCGCGAAGGACAAAAACGGCCTGCTGCTCCAGCGCATGCAGGAAGCGGTGGACGGCGAATACCAGACCTACAAGGCGCGCGACGGCGCGTATGTACGCGAGCATTTTTTCGGCAAATACCCGGAGCTGCTGGAAATGGTCGCGGATATGTCCGACGACGAATTGTGGCGG
>Ga0209000_1002139_pt1 | contig 11186 bp, 9 predicted proteins | sample RifGroD2_FD_183998 | JGI IMG/M metagenome (GOLD analysis project Ga0209000, IMG submission 183998) | Groundwater microbial communities from Rifle, Colorado, USA - Groundwater D2 (SPAdes) (version 2) | ecosystem: Environmental > Aquatic > Deep subsurface > Groundwater | place: Rifle, Colorado...
TAATGTTTTAAATAAAATTGAAAATAATGCTTCGGCAGAAAATGAGAAATCTGAAAAAGTTAATGAAAAATTGGACTATATCATTGATGAAACCAAAAGTTTTTCAAATAAAATTTCCGAAGAATTTTCTTCTCTTGCAAGTCCTTTATCCTCGGCAATAGAACTTACCGGCGGCTTAAAAGAATCTATTGACGAGCTTCTTTCTAAGGATGATATGCAGGTTAAAAAAGAAACCGCCGAACTTCTTGATAAATTTGAAAATGTCTACAAAAACTCCGAAAATAATTTTGAATACATTTTTAACGCTTCAAAATTATTTTATGAAAAACTTGAAGAAGTAAAAAACGACTTCGGTAATATTTCTTATGATACAAATTCAAAAATCGGCGATTTTCTTTCAAAAGCAGATTCTATTGAATTTAAAATCCAAAATAATTTAACAACCTCAGAAAATGCGCTTAATTCTTTAAAAAACATTTCCAGATTTACAGAAACACAGATAAACCTCACCAGCGAAAGCATTAATCTTCTAAAAACAGGTCTTTCTGAACTATCTGAAGAATTTGGATTCTTTAAAAATGATATTACCGATATAAGTTCAAAACTAAATAAACTTATTTTAAAAGAGAAAGAAAATACAGAGTCCTTTATTTCTTCTTTTGAAAATTTAAAGGAAGCAATAAATAACACCGGCGAAAAAATCGTTAAAAATATTTCACCGGAATTTAAAGATTTAAACAAAAAAATTGATAAAACCGAAGAAATTTCAACTGAAACACTTGAAACAGCTAAAGACGTGAAAAACGCGCTTGTTTACATGGCTGAATGGTTTGATTCAGCGGGTAAATTACTTGAAGAAAACAACAAGAATTCAAAGAAAACCTCAATAGAGATTGAAAGAACAGATTCTTTTATAAAAAGAACCGAAGAAAATTTAACTGAACAAATTAAAAGAATTTCTGACAAATTAAACCGCTTTGAAATAAGAATGGAAAGCATTGAAGGAAAAATTGAAAAACTTGATGTTTCACAAAACAATAGAGAAGTTTTAAATGTTCTTTCAGATATTCTTGAAAAAGTAGAACTTGCAAACGAAAGAAGCAAATCCAGCGAGCTTGTATTAAACAGGCTTGAAAATCTTGAATTAAAACTGGAAGAAATTGAATCTCAAAAGACAACAAAAAGCAGAAAAAGACTTGCTCAAGAAAAAGTTTAAAAGATGCTTATTGAAGTTAAAAATATATCTAAAACTTTTGACGATAATGTAATTCTTGAAAACATTAATTTTTCTGTTGACGCTGGTGAAACTCTTGCTATTGTAGGCTTCAGCGGCTCAGGGAAAAGTACTATTTTAAAAATTATAAGCGGTCTTGAAGAAATTGATTCCGGCGAAGTAGTTCTTGGCGACAAAGAAATCGGCATGGCTTTTCAATATTCGGCTCTTTTTGATTCAATGTCTGTCTACGAAAACGTTGCCTTTGCTTTAAAAGAAAGAACAAAATTTAAAAAACTCTATACAGAAAGCCAGATTAAACAAATAGTTCAGGAAAAACTTGAAACAGTAGGTTTATCCGGGATAGAAGACAAATTTCCGAGTGAACTTTCAGGCGGTATGCAAAAACGTGTAGGCTTTGCGCGCGCTATTGTCACAAACCCGCGAATTATTCTTTATGATGAACCTACAGCCGGACTTGATCCGGTTTCTTCAACCGTTATAGAAGAATACATCGTAAAATTAAAAAACGACCTTCATGCCGCATCTGTTGTCGTTACACACCAACTTTCCACCATAACAAAAACATCTGACAGGGTAATAATGCTTTATGAAGGCAAAATCGTGTGGCAAGGAACTCCTGTTGAACTTTTAACTTCTGTTGATCCTTATGCATACCAGTTTGTTAACGCGCAAAAAGACGGCCCAATGATTGCTGTAGCGCACTAAACCTCTATCATTGCGAAAAATGAGAAATAAAAAACAAAAAGGGCGAGCGAGTCGCCGAAGGCGACGGAAAGCGGATTGCGAGCTGAGGCTGAAGGGCGGGCTTTGCCCGACCGTAATGCCGTTACTCGCGAGCAACCAAGCAGCGAGCCAAAAAACTAACTCTAGCCCCCTCCCTCAAGGGAGGGGGTTGGGGGTGGGTGTAGATAATAATTTAACGAATACTTATTTAAAAAGGTAATACCTACTTAAATTAAATGATTTTGGAATTAAATTATATGATAAAATTTTTTTAATATACCTTTATAAAGGAAAAAACATGAAACTATCACCCGCGGTAAAAGTCGGCATATTAACAATATTCTCAATATTAATACTTGTTTTTGGGGTTATGTGGCTTAAAGGCCGCTCAATTTCCGCCGGCGAAAGAACTGAAGTAATTTTTCATGATGTTGACGGAATGCGCCCGGGTTCCGCCGTTCAAATGATGGGTATCAGAATCGGTCAGGTAGAAGATGTTATCCCTGTTATCGGTACGGAAAACAGCTGCGTTAAAGTAAGATTTGTTATTACCGAACCAAATATAAAAGTTCCTGATGCTTCCGTAATTTCTATTCAGCAATCGGGCATTATAGGTGAAAAATTCCTTGAAATTACCCCACCCGGACCGGAAAATATTTTTATTCCCGTAAAAAGACATTTTAAAAAACTTTTAAAAGAAGGCTGTTGTGTTGAACTTCTTGTTTCAGGCAAATATATTGCTGTAGGCGAAATAAAAAATTCCGGAATAATAGATTCCAGAACCTTAACTCCCGATGAAAAAAAATCAATAAAAACCCCTTATACTTATAAAATTGAATATGTTTTAAACAAACCGGGCTTTGTTGTTCCCAGATATTCATCTTTTAATTTGGTTTTTGATGATGATACACAAGAATTTAAACTCCAAATAACTCCTCCTGACAATGTTATTCTTGAAATTCCCGAATTTCAATCAAAATATACAGTAATTGAGCCTATCAGGATGCGCGAATTTTTTGATATTCAGTTAGAATCCGCGTCTGCCCTAAAAGAAACCAATGACAGAATAAACAGACTGCTTTCCGACAAATTTATTGATGATATTAGAATAACCTTGAATAATACAAAAGACTTTAGCGAAAAGGCTTCTAACGTAATGGATCAGGCTTCTGATATATTAACTTCGTCAAAAGATGACATTACAAACCTTATTTCCCTTTCAACAAAGCTTTCTGATAATATGATTGTGCTTTCCGACAATTTAAACAGTATAGTAGGAGATAAAAGATTCAAAACAAGCCTTATTTCAACTTCTGAGTCTATTCAAAAATCCTCGGAAGAAATTTCAAAACTTTTATCCGATTCAAAACTTCAAGATAGCCTTGTAAATATTAACTCCACAACAAAAGACCTTTCCGAAGTCGTTAAATACGTTAACGACCTGACAAAAAATAAAGATTTCAACACTAAAATTGATACTACCGTCAACAACTTAAACACTTCTATTACCAAGCTTTCTCAGGTTCTTGACACTGTTGACGAGTTAACAACCGAAGAAAAAGGCAGATTAAAAGAAATTTTAGACAATTCAGAAGAAATTTCAAAAGATATGAAGAAATTTTCTAATAAACTAAACAAAAGATTTTTGTTATTAAGACTTCTTTTCCAATAAACAATGAAAAATTATTTCCATAAAATCCATTATTCTGAAGAAATAAAACCGCAAGACAGGTTATTTTTAGGCATTTTACTACCTTGTTCGTTTTTTTATGGGATTATAGTTAATATAAGACAACTTCTTTATAAGTTTAAAATATTGAAAAGCGCAAGATTAAACGCTTATGTAATTTCTATAGGCAATTTAACCACGGGTGGAACAGGAAAAACCCCTATTACCTGCGAAATTGCAAATTACATCAACGAACATTTACAGAAGAAAGTAGCAATAATAAGCAGGGGCTACGGCGGAAAACTTTCCAACAAAAACACAAATATCATAAGCGACGGTGAAAATATTTTTTATGATGCAGTACAGACAGGCGATGAACCTTTCTGGATGGCAGAAAACTGCAAAAACACCGCGATAATTACAGGAAAAAACAGAGTAAAATCAGGACAATATGCAATAAACAATTTCAAAAGCGAAGTTTTGCTTTTAGATGACGGTTTCCAGCATTTAAAACTTAAACGGGACTTGGATATTATTTTAATTGACTGCATAAAAGTTTCCGGAAACGGATTTTTATTACCGGCCGGCCCTCTAAGAGAACCCGAAAATCGGATAAAAAGAGCTGATAAAATTGTTATTGTGAACAAAAAACCTTTTGATACAACCTCTGAAAAGCAATGTGAAATAATTGCCCAAAAAATACAAGAAAAATACGGCAAAGAAGGTGTTGTTTGCAAGCTAAAACCGGATAAAATCTATAATTTAAAAACAAACGAGCTTTTTTCTCCTTCCAGAGCCGTTGCCTTTGCAGGAATAGGTCAGCCTGAATTTTTCTTTAATTCTTTGAAACATCAAAATATTAAGCTTTTGGATGAAGTGGTTTTTGCGGATCATTATCTTTATACTAAACTTGATATTGAAAATATAATTGAAAAAGCACGGGAAAAAGGCGCAGATTCAATAATTACAACAGAAAAAGACGCTGTAAAATTAACTCCTTTTTTAGATGAAATTAACACAGAAATTAAAATTTGTGCCTTAAAATTAAGCGTAGAACTGGACTTAGAAGAACTTTTAGAAGACTTGAAATGAAAAAAATCTTTATTATAAAAAACAAAAAAGGCGAGCGAGTCCGCGTAGCGGACGGAAAGCGAGCCAAAAAATAAAACTCTAGCCCCCTCCCTCAAGGGAGGGGGTTGGGGGTGGGTGATAAAAGCATACAAAAAGAAACAAAAAACAATGAAAATTCTCGTAATAAGATACAGATTCATAGGTGACACTGTTTTAACCATCCCTTTTCTTAGAAATTTAAGAAGAGCCTACCCGGAAGCGCAGATTGATATGCTTGTAGGACCTGTTTCGGGAGATGTTTTGCTGGATTGCCCTTATATAGACAACTTAATTTATTTTGATACGACCAAAAAACACAAATACGAGAACACCGGCGATAAGAAAAAAAACTTTTTCAGCTATGTAAAGCTTTTAAGACAAAATAAATATGACAAAGCTTTTGTTTTAAAAAGGTCTTTTTCAAGCGCAGCCCTAGCTTTTTTAGCGGGAATAAAAGAAAGAATCGGTTTTGATACGGAAAGCAGAGGGTTTTTGCTTACAAAAAGAATTATTTACGTTAAAAACAGACATGAAATTGAGTGTTTTCTTGATGTTTTAAAGGCTGACAATATTTCTATAAGGGATAATCACCTTGAAAATTGGATTTCTCCAAAATCAGAGGAGAAAATTCAAGAGATTTTAAATAATTATGATTTATCGGAAAAGCCTAAAGTCTTAATTCACGCCACAAGCGGAAATATAAACAAGCAATGGTCAATAGAAAACTTTGCAAAGGTGATTGAATATTTTTCAAACGAAAAAAGCATGCAGGTTTTCTTTACAGGAACAGCCAAAGATTCCGAAGTTTACGATAAAATACTAAGCTTGATTAACGTAGAACTTCAAAACAAGCCGATAAACCTTTGCGGGCAGCTTTCTATTCAGGACAGTACAGCGCTTATAAACAAAATGGATTTTGTGGTCGGTTGTGATTCAGGCACTTTACATATAGCGGCTTCTTTAAATATACCCGTAATAGGAATTTACGGACCGATGAACCCTAAAAAATGGAGGGCATGGGGAGAAATTCATCGACCAATTCATCTTGATTTACCCTGTATTCCTTGCGAATTAAGCGGCAAATGCGACAAAAACTATGCCTGCATTAAAGATATAACGCCGGAAATGGTTATAAACGAAATAGAATCTTTAATAAAATGAACTTTTACGAACATCTTGAAACAGAATTAAACCAAATAAAAACCGATAACCTTTATCGCGATTTTAAGGCGCTTTCCTCAAAGCCTGACGCTTATGTTGAATACAAAGGGAACAAAGTTCTACAAATGTCCTCCAATAATTATCTGGGGCTTGCAGGCGACCTTAGAATAACAGAAGCTGTTATAAAAGCCGTTGAAAAATACGGAGTTGGCTCGACGGGCTCAAGATTAATTTCGGGAACTCATAAATTACATACAGAACTTGAAGAAAAACTTGCCGAATTAAAAGAAACCGAAAAAGCTATTGTTTTTTCAACGGGTTATGCCGCAAATATCGGGGCAATTTCAGCACTTTTAAATGAAAAAGATGCTGTATATTCCGATGAATTAAACCATGCCAGTATTATAGACGGAATAAAGCTTGCCGGAACAAATAAATTTATTTATAAACACTGTAATGTTCAGGATTTGGGAAGATTGCTGGAAGAAAATCATAAAAAATACAGATTTAATGTAATAATTACCGATTCTGTTTTCAGTATGGACGGAGATATCGCTCCTTTAAAGGAAATTGTGGACTTAAAAGAAAAATACAACGCTGTTTTATTTCTTGATGAAGCGCATGCCTTCGGTGTTTTCGGGGAAAAAGGACAAGGTCTGGCGCATGAATTAGGATTAAACCACAAAATAGACATTCAAATGGGAACTTTAAGCAAGGCAGCAGGTTCAGAAGGCGGCTATATCTGCGGAAAAACAGAACTTATAGAGTATTTGAGAAACAAATCCCGTTCTTTTATATTTTCAACAGCTCCGTCTATTCCTGTAATAGCTGCATCAATCAAGGCTGTTGAGATTATCGGCAGTGATTTTGAGCTAAGAAAAAAACTTTGGAAAAATATAGAGTATTTTCAAACTGTGTTAAATAGACTAAATAATAACACTGTCATTCTCAGTGACCAACGGGAACGTGAGAATCTGCCTAACGTTGCTAATTGGACAGATTCTCACGCTACGGCGTTGCCTCCGCTGAGAATGACAAAAGGAATTTTAAATTCTCCAATATTCTGCATAAAATTTGATGATATTCAAAAAACCCTGCAAATTTCGCAAGAATTATTAGAAAAACATAACATCATGGCTTCCTGTATAAGACCGCCAACCGTAAAAACTCCGAGAATACGTCTTTGCACTATGGCTTTGCACACAAAACAGGATTTGGATTACGTTCTGGAAAAACTGTTATTGTTTTACTAAGAAATGTAAAAATCGATTTTTATTTTGGCAATTTTCTTTCTTTAGCCTTCTTATAGAATTAGATTTACAAGAACAAAGAGGACTGAGATTGCCACGTCGAGCTTTCAACTCTCCTCGCAATGACGAAATTATATAAAGGAAAAAATTATGGTTGATAAAGTTAGTTTTTTTACAAAGAATGCTTATGTTTTCTGGACTGATTGCAACAAAAGCGTCGGCAGGCTAAAAAGAGGTCTGGATGGACGACAACTCAGGTTTGACTTAGAAAATCAACCCACCAATGCAAAAGGACTTATCAGAAGATACCCTGATGTTTTTACCGCTAAAGATACATATACTCTTGTAGGCGGAAAATACCTCGGCGAAGGAGAATATGCCAATCCGGTTAAACATCAACCAATTATTTACCAAAGACCTCACGGCGGAGAAAAAAACGATCACGGACGTGTTATCAACATGGTTTTAAAAAACACAAGAACCGGCAAAACAGCCCAACTTGATCCCACCTGGTTGGTCGCTTTTAATGTTGCAGGAAAAACTATAAAAGAAACAGTTAAATCAAAACTGGAAGCTATAAAAAACTTATTTCAAAACCAAAATGGATTTGACCCTGCGGGCTGTCCTGTCTTTGGCAGAATTCAACATGAATCCCCGTTTCTCTGGAATATCAACAAAAAGAGAAGTTGAACTCCCTCCGTCAAAAGCCATTGCTTTATCCACGCCTATTTCTTTCATGAAATCCGACAATTCTTCAAGAGTCATCGGGGCTTCATTACTGACAGCCACAAGCAAAATCCTGTCTTTTTTTATTCCTATAGCTGATCTTGCAACTTTTTGAAGCGCTGAAGCTGACTCCCTAATTATTTTACCGTCTTTTTTAAGTATAAAAAATTCTTTTTCAAGGTCAAAATCGGGAACAAGTGCAGGTCCCGCCTGAATTGAATAAACAAGAGAGCAGGCATTTTCAGGTAGTAGAGGATTATTATGGTTTTTTATTTCAAACATTGCCTCATAATACTTAATTTGACCATTTAGAAGAATTTCATCACAAGGACATTTTAAAACCCTGAATTCAGCCCTGTTAAAAATTTTGTCAAAATAAGGTTTTAACTCTTCACTTCCCATCAAACGTTCATTGTTTTGGGGATTTTCAACAATTTCATTGTTTTTCAATATATAAGAAGTCGTTTTTCCGTTATTCGGATCAAAAAAACCTGTGTTTATTGCAACTTTTACACTGTTTTTTTTTGCAACATTTTCAACGGTTTCAAGTGATTCCGAAACATAAATATCAGAATTTTCTGCAAAATAGTCTTTATTTATGCTTACAACATAAACACCCGACTTATATTCGCCAAAAATTATGTCAGGCTCACTGCAAATCTGCGAATATACAGCCACACCAACGCTAGCCAAAATTCCAATCAGCAGAACTATTATAAGTTTTTTTGTTTTTTTGTTTATCACAACATACTTTCTTTGATATACTGTCATTCTCTGCGACCAAAGGGAGCGTGAGAAGCTGTCTATTCGTTGCATTTAGTCTTATAATGTCATGCTGAACTTGATTCAGCATCTATCCATTTTGACATTTAAACAATAATTCATTCCGAAATAGACACTGAAACACCAGATAGGGGCATAAAACTACGGCTCTCAGGTTCGCCTTGTTTTGCAGCCAGTCCAGTATGACAATTTATATTTCTATTTACAAGTCAACATAAACTTTTTGACTTCCTGCGCAATCGCCTGCCCCATTTCCATAGTAGTAGCACTACCGCCAAGGTCGTAAGTAACCTTTTTTCCTTCCCCGATTACTTTTACAACAGCATTATACAAGCTTTCGGAAGCTTGATGCTCGCCCAGATGTTTAAACATAAGAACAGCGGATAATATAAGTGCTGTCGGATTAACTTTGTTAAGTCCTTTGTATTTAGGGACGCTGCCGTGTACAGCCTCAAAAACAGCGATTTCATCACCGAAATTCGCCCCCGGAGCAACGCCAAGCCCGCCAACAAGTCCAGCCGCAAGATCAGAAACAATATCCCCATAAAGATTCGGAAGCAAAAGAACATCGTAAAGCTCAGGTTTTTGAACCAATTGCATGCACATATTGTCAACAAGTCTTTCCTCATACTCAATTTGAGGATAATTTTGTGCTATATTTCTCGATGCTTCAAGAAAAAGCCCGTCAGAAAACTTGCAAATATTAGCTTTTGTGACCGCTGTAACTTTTTTTCTGCCTTCTTTAACCGCATAATCAAAAGCAAACTTGGCAATACGCTCTGATGCTCCTCTTGTATTTCTTTTTATGGTTTCAGCGGTGTCTTTATCTATCTGTCTTTCAATTCCGGCATATAAATCTTCTGTATTTTCTCTTACTATAACAAGATCAATATTATCAAATCTGGTTTTAACTCCTTTAATTGTTTTTGCGGGTCTAAGACAGCAATAAAGATCCAATTCTCTTCTTAAAGCCACGTTCACACTTCTAAAACCCGTTCCGATAGGCGTTGTTAAAGGACCTTTTAATGCTACTTTATTTTTTCTGACCGAATTCAAAACCTCTTGAGGCAAAGGAGTTCCGTATTCTTCAATTATATCCGCACCTGCTTTAACTGTTTCCCAGTTAATTTTTACGCCTGTTGCTTCTATCGCAGTCAAAGTCGCTTCCGTAAGCTCTGGACCTACGCCATCCCCGGGAATTAAAGTTATATTGTACATACTTTCTCCTTTTTATATAAATTTAAAAATAAAGTTAAACAGATAACCTGTAAATATTATACCCAAAGTCATGATTCCTGCAAAAATTCCTATCATCTGAGGCTTAAGAACTTTTCTGAGAATAATAAATTCGGGGAAAGAAATGGCAGTAACCGCCATAGTAAAAGCCAGAACCGTTCCCAAAGGCATGCCGGACTGAACAAGCACATAAGCAAGCGGTAAAGCTCCCGCACACCCTGCATAAATAGGCACTCCTATTAATACCGCAAGCGGCACAGCAAAAGGATTATCAGCTCCCGCATACTTCAATAAAAGCTCTGTAGGAATATAATTATGAACCCAAGCACCGATTGCCACCCCTAAAAACACATAGGGCCAGATGCTTTTGTATATTCCCAACGAATGATTTTTCCCTTCTATAAGCCTATGTTTAAAAGTCAGTTTTTCTTCTTCGTTTCCACAAACACAGGAAGGTTTTGCTTTATTTTTAAATTGAAAAACAAAAGGTTCTATATATTTTTCAAGTTTTAAAGTGCCTATAACAAAACCGCCTGCTATGGCAATTATTAAACCTGAAAATAAATAAATTCCGGCTATTTTCAACCCAAAAAGACTAAACAACAAAACCAGCGCCATTTCATTAATCATCGGAGCGGAAATTAAAAACGAAAAGGTAATCCCAAGAGGAATCCCCGCCTCTACAAAGCCTATAAAAAGAGGACAGGCAGAGCAGGAACAAAAAGGAGTAACTATACCAAGCAAAGCCGCTAAAATATTCCCCAGACCCGTATGTTTTCCGCTTAAAAATTTTCTTGTTTTCTCGGGAGCAAAATATGTCTTGATTACTCCCGATATAAAACTTATAAGTATTACTAAAATAGAGATTTTTATTGTGTCATATATAAAAAAATGCAGACTTTCTGCAAGTTTTGATGTTTCAGAAAGCTTAAAAACATCAAAAACAATGTATTTTGCAAAAAAATCTATGGGTGCAAAGACATCTATCATTTTATTCCCCTATCTTTTTTGAATTATTAACCAATTCCTGCTGATACTCAAGGTTTTCCGAAATCATAGCGTCAAGACAACTAAAAAACTCGTTTATACAGGTACATTTTAAAGAATAATATACGTTTAGTCCTATTTTTTTATCCTTAATAATGCCTTGATTCTTTAAAATCGCAAGATTTTTAGAAACATTCGACTGTTCGTCCCGAAGAGCCAAAACAATCCCGGAAACAGTTTTTTCGCCTTTTCTTAAACAATCGACAATCATTAATCTTGTAGGATTTGCCAGCGATTTAATCAA
>Ga0209000_1002146_pt1 | contig 11147 bp, 8 predicted proteins | sample RifGroD2_FD_183998 | JGI IMG/M metagenome (GOLD analysis project Ga0209000, IMG submission 183998) | Groundwater microbial communities from Rifle, Colorado, USA - Groundwater D2 (SPAdes) (version 2) | ecosystem: Environmental > Aquatic > Deep subsurface > Groundwater | place: Rifle, Colorado...
GCTTACGACTGAGGCTTTCAATGCCCTTTTAAAGACCCTAGAAGAGCCTCCTGCGCATGTAATCTTCATGTTGGCTACAACTGATGTGCATAAGCTTCCACCTACGATTTTGTCGAGATGTCAGAGATATGATTTTAGACTTGGTACAGATGTTGAGATCGCTGAGGTAATATCTTCTGTATCTAAAGAAGAAGGTATTGGTGTTGATGAAAAGGCCTTAGATTTGTTAGTACAGAATGCAAAGGGTAGTTACAGAGATGCGCTTTCACTTTTGGATGTAGTATACAGTGGACAAGAGAAGGGGAAGAAACAAATTACAGAGGAAGAGGTAAGGGATATCTTGGGATTACCAGATTTTGATAAGGTGACAACATTGTTAAGTAGCTTAGAAGAGGGTAATGGAAAGAAAGCATTGGAGATTGTTGAAGGTTTAGAAGAAAAGGGTGTAAATCTTCAACAGTTTACAAGCTATACATTGTCCATATTGAGAGGGATATTAGTTGGAAAGATTAAAGGGAAACTTAGCAAGGACTATGAAATGTTTAGCGGGTGGGATATTAGAATGATTCATAGGGTTATTAATTTGTTCTTAGAAGCTGAAAATCGTATTAAATATGCAAGTAATCAGGCTTTAGTTTTAGAAATGATTATTCCTGAGATGATGAAGGATGAACCAGTACCTGATAATGAAGTTAAGATTGTAAATACAGATGTTAAGAACAAGATAGCTCCACAGGAGGAAGTTAAAAAGGTAGAAACCAAGAAGGAAGAGGTTAAGGAAGAGCCAATACCTAGTGAAGTAGCAGAGGATTCGGAAGAGGAAGAAGATAATGTTGATGGAGAGGAACTTTCTGTAGATGATATTAAAAAGCGATGGGAGAGTTTTGTGTTAGAGGTTAAACCTTTTAACAATCACTTGTATGCCTTCTTAGAGAATGCCAAGGTAGTTGGGTTTAATGAAGGAGTGCTTACATTCGAAGTACCATTCTCATTCTACAAGGACAGGATAGAGATCCCTAAGAGTAGGGAAGTAATATCTTCTGTCTTCCAAAAGGTATATGGTTCTACTTGTAAGATTGTATGTAATGTTAATGATCAGATGAAGTCTGAAAAGAAGTCTGATGCTGAATTTGTACTTAGAAATGTTCCTGTTGCTACTAAGAAAGAAGCTCCTAAGGAGGAGAAGCCTGACAAGTCTAGTTTCTACAAAGCGAAGAAACCTTCTGCAGAAATAGAGGCTATCTTTGAAGGTATGTAGTTTTACGATATAATATCCTTGTTTACTTTATATATTACTAATCATGATAAACCCAGTAGAGTTGTTAAAGATGCAAAGTGAAGCTAAAAAAATGCAGAATAAGATGAGAGAGAAGAAGATTAAAGGTGAGTCTAAGAATGGTATGATCATCATCTTTATGAATGGTGCTCAGGAGTTTGAGGATATTTTCATTGATGAGCAATATCTTGATCCCGATATGGGGAACGCTATTAAGAATGGTATGAAAGAAGCATTCAAGGATTACCAAAAGAAATTGCAAAAGGATATGGCACAGGATGTTGATTTAGAACAGATTAAAAAACTATTTGGTAATAAATAATGTCAGTACTACCCAAGTCTGTAGAAAATGTAATTAATGAATTTAGTAGGTTACCTGGAGTTGGTCCTAAATCTGCTTCTCGTATGACATACCACTATCTTCGTTCTTCTAAGTTAGATGCTACTAAGTTAGCTAATGCTTTGTTAGCTATGGAGGATGAGGTTATGAATTGTAAGAAGTGTTTCAATGTTAGTGATAAGGAGGTGTGTGATATTTGTTCTAGTAAATTAAGAAAACAGGATAAGCTTTGTGTTGTGGAAGAGCCTTTGGATGTGGTTGCGTTTGAGAATTCTGGTATTTTTGATGGGCTATACTTTGTGCTTGGTGGGGTTATATCTCCTGCTGAAGGAATAGGTGAGGAAGAGATTAGGTTTAAGGAATTAAAAGAAAGAGTAAATGAATTGTTAGAGGGTTGTGATTCTCTTGAGGTTATTGTTGCTACTAATCCTAGTTTAGAGGGTGAGGCTACTGCTAGCTATATTATTGATTTGTTTAAAGGAGAATTAAAAGAGGAGAAGATAAAGATTACTAGATTAGCAATGGGATTACCTACTGGTGCAGATTTAGAATATGCAGATAGGCTTACATTAAAGAGAGCGTTGGAGGGAAGAAGAGGGATTTAATCTAGACCTATAGCTTTGATATATTTCCTTGAAAATTGTATAATGGAGTAGTTAAATAAACTGCTCTTTTAAAATATATTTCTTAAATGCAGAGGGAATTGTATTAAGTACTTAGTTATTTAATACTACATTTTCTTCCTAATTCTACCTTCGTGTGTACGATTTACTTAATATCAATATATCTTTGATGTTAAATATAATCGTACCCAATGGGGGACGAATTTTTCGGAGGATAAAATGAAAGAGAAAAAAGAAAGAAAAGTGTTGTCCGTAGAGGATAAGTTTTTCTTGGGGCTTATCCTGTTTATTTTCATTTTGGGTGTTGCTTGGCTTGTAAGTGAATATGGGAAGGATATCGTAACCTTGTTCCAACTTATTTTCACTCAATAAAACCTTTTTAATCTCTCTGCACCTCTGGGTGTTTATATTTTTTTAAACACCCAGAGTGAATTGCATAGCTGTATTTAAGAGATATATTTGACTGTATCAATATTACATTGATATAATCCTCATTATGATAAACAGAATAAATAACATTACATGTTGTTGTAACCAATAATTAAATATTGGTTATTCTTGCTGTTTAAACAAATATCCCCAATCCTTAAACATCGTTCAATAGCCAATATATGTATTGGTGACTTGGCCGATCGGTTAGGCGAAGGTCTGCAAAACCTTTTAGATGGGTTCAACTCCCATAGTCACCTCCATAATTAATATATATTTAAATATTAAAATGAAAAAAGAAATAAAATCTACGGAGGTACCTAAAGCAATAGGACCATATTCGCAAGGAATTGAAGTACAAAATACCGTATATACATCAGGACAAATACATCTTACAAAAGGTGGAATTTTGGTTGAAGGTACTGATGAAGAGAAGGTCATTCAAGTCATGCAAAACCTAGAGAATATATTGAAAGAATCTGATATGACCTTTGAGAATGTAGTTAAAACAACAATATACATAACAGATATGGGGATTTGGAACACATTAAATGAGGTATATTCTAGATATTTTACCCAACCATATCCCGCAAGAGAGACTGTTGTAGTAAAAGAGTTACCTAAGGGAGCCGTTTTGGAAATGAGTATGATTGCCGTAAGGTAATCATTGGTTATTCTATTTAATCTGATATAATTTAAAACAATGAAACTCTATTCAACCCTAGATCGAAAAGTAGTAGATATCCAACCCATTAAAGATAACGAAATCTCAATATACAGTTGCGGACCAACAGTCTACTACAGAATGCACTTAGGAAATATTAGGGCATATATAGATTGGGATGTAATGCACAGAGCATTCAAATACCTAGGCTACAACGTAAACAGAGTAATGAACTTCACTGATGTAGGTCATATGAGCCATGACGAAGACTTCGGAGAAGACAAAATGGATATAGAAGCAAGCAAAGAAGGAATAACAGCAATAGATGTAGCAAACAAATATATCAATACGGTATTAGAAGACTTTAAAGCATTAAATATTCTTACACCAAGTGGAGATACAATCTCAAGAGAATTAGATTACAACGATGTAGAGAAATTCGGATGGATGAGAGCAACCAATATGATTCCAGAAATCATTGAATTAGTTAAAAAAATGGAAGCGAATGGATATACCTACGAAACAGATAAAGCATTGTATTTTGATGTTACTAAGGTACCAGATTACACCATATTCACAGGCCAGAAATTAGAAGACAAGAAGGTCGGAGACAGAGAAGAAGTCGTAGTAGATGCTAACAAAAAGAACCCTGCAGATTTTGTACTCTGGATGAAATTAACAGGTAAATATGAAAATCATGATATGCATTGGAGCTCACCATGGGGTGAAGGTTTTCCAGGATGGCATATTGAATGTTCTGCAATGGGGAACAAAGCATTTGGAGTAAATTTTGATATACATACAGGAGGTATAGATCATATACCTGTACATCATCCAAATGAGAGAGCACAGAATATTGGAGCATTTGGACAACCAGTAGTTAAGTATTGGATACACAATGAATGGGTAGTAACTAAGGATGATGCTAAACTAGCCAAGAGTGATGGGAATGCTGATGATTTACCAGGGATTGTATCTCAAGGATTTGATCCTTTAGATATCCGATACCTCTTTGCATCTGTTAACTACCACACGAAGCTACAGTTCTCTACAGAGGCTCTAAAGGGTGCTCAGAATGCCAGACTAAGTCTTAACAAGAAGGTAAAGGAATTGGGTGACAAGAGCGGTAAGGTCATACCAAGATATATTGGTAGATTTAAGAATGCTTTAGAGAACAATCTTAATATGTCTGAGGTACTATCCATCTTAAACGAGATGTTAAAGAGTAAGGAAGACAAAGAAGATATATTAGCTACAGTATTGGAATTTGACAAAGTATTGGGATTGAATTTGAATAATATTAAAGATTACAGCGTAGTAATTGCAGATGAACAGATTGAGAACTATGCTAGAGAAAGAGATACTGCGAGAGCTGAGAAGAGATATGAGGATGCAGACAAATTTAGAAAATTAATAGAGGAAGCAGGGTTTAAAGTTTTCGATACTCCAGAAGGTACTAAATATGCAAAATACTAAAACTGTCCAATTAACACATATCCAGGAAGAGAGTATTAAGGATATACTTCTTAAATTGAAGTGGAGAGAAGAGAAGTCTAACAATGAATATGTAAAACTTCGAATGAAAAGCTACCTTGGTTCTGCGGCAATGTTGTATACCAGTGGGAAATTGGTATTACAAGGGAATGAAGATTTCTCAAATATCTTAGGAGAGACATCTGAAGTAGGAAACAAAACATTAGTTCCTCATTTAGGTGTAGATGAAGTAGGTAAGGGAGATTACTTTGGCCCTCTAGTTGTAGTTTCGTGTTTTGTAAATCCTGAGAATGTAGATATATTTGAAAAAATAGGAGTGGGTGATTCTAAAAAGTTTTCAGACAAAAAGATAATTGAGATGTATGAACAGTTAAAAGACTACGAATATTACTATGTGAGTATTGTAATGCCTGTGGAGTACTCTGATTTACAAAAGGAAACAGGGAATGTGGCTATATTGTTAGCTAGACAACATTCCAAGGTCATTGAGATGGGATTAGGAGATCTTAAATCTAAGAATATTGAATGTAATACGGTGGTTATTGATCAATTCTCAAATAGCAAGAGCAGGATATTGAATGAATTGGGTAAGATGGGGCAGGGGGCAGATATAGATCAGCATCATAAAGGTGAATCAGATATTGCAGTAGCTGCAGCATCTGTATTAGCTAGAGGAGTATTCTTAAAGGAGATGGAAAAGATGAGTAAAGCATATGGTTTTGATTTTCCCAAGGGTGCTACACATGTTATAGGGAAGGGGAATGAGTTTGTAAAGAAATATGGTATGAGTGAATTGAAAAATGTTGCGAAGATATCTTTTAAAACTACGAAAGCTATTAAGATTTAGTCTTTTGTTTTCTTCCTGTCTGCTAATATTGATCTTGTAAATGCTATTACTAGTATCAGAACTGCTAATGGTACTGCAAGGTATGCGATGTATGAATTTTGAGTGGCTTCCTTGATTATGGTGCTTTGATCTATACCATTGTAAAAACGACCGACCACTTTTCTTCCAAAGAGTATGTCCGAAAAGTGCCACTTCTTTATCTCTACCGTCTCTTCTATCGTGTCTCCAGGGTAGAGTTTTGTCCCAGTCACATTAATTTGTCTATACTCAGGGGAGTATGAGCTTTTTGTATCAAACATCTGTATTTCTCCCTGTGGTTGTAATACGTAGTTGGTATTATTCTGATATATATACTTAATACTCATTGGTTTTAAGAATGGTACTCCGGGTTCGATGATTTCAAATGAGATTTGAGCAAAATCACTTTTAATCTGTAAGGGGAATGTAGTTTGGTCTTCTAGAATATGTATAGTTACAAGTTGGGAGAGAGTATCTACTGTACCGAGCTGATTCTTTTGCACTGTAGCGTCTGTAGAGGATATTTTTTGCAAAATTATGAGGTTGAAGTATGTACCTGGGGCAAGATTGCTAGGAGGTTTGATTTCATAGTTTAAAATGAGGGAATCATTGGGTTGCACAGTATATGTCTCTTTATCTAGTACAAGGAAGAGTTTCTTTTCATCCGATATCAGTTGTAATGTCTTTGGATCGTATGCGGATGTTTTTGGGGATATTACGATGGGTGTTGAGCCTTCATTTTTGAAAGTAACTTTCCCAGTTGATTGTTTGCTTTGAGTTATGGTTGCCTCATATATTGATGGGGTTACGGTATCAGCATGAACATTGGCGGGCATTAAAAAAGCAATCCCTAATACGCATAGGATTGTGATTAGGCAGTTTTTTAAGCTCATTTCGGTAATGGGTATGAAGGATATGGTGAAGGCGTTGTAGGTGCAATTCGCTTCTTCTTTTTGCTTACTCTAACTATGACGATTATGGCTATGATTACAACCAAAGCTATGAGGATTATCTTCCAAGGTATGATCCAAAATGTTAATTCTGAAGTTAGTGGTGCAAATCCTGGTTGGAATGTTCTGTAGGTAACTATTAGATTGGCTTTGATTGGTCCTAATACGATTGCTTTATCCTTGGTTAAAAATGAACCTAGATTCCAGAGAGTTTCGTAGTTTCCAGAGTTATCTCTTAATATACTCTGACTGTTTGGATTAAATGGTAATCGGGTTATTTCTTGATTAAAGATATTGGTAAGAACAATTTCTCCAACTGGAGTAATGTGCGTATCACCAAGATTTTTAATACGGGTATCAAATGTTATGGTAGGGTATTCATAGAAACTTTTCTCAGTAGAGAATTTTAGAAGTTCTGCATTTTCAACAAATTCATCTCCAATTTGTACCAATATGGGCATTCCTAAGGTAAGGGTTGTGGTTGCTCCTGTACCAGTTAAGACTGCTTCATTTTCTGATTCGAATGCAATTATGACAGTATATTCTCCTTTAGTTGCATCTTTAGGTACGTTGATTTCGTAATATATTTTTTCATTTTTGTTTGGAATTAGCTCTATACTATCTATACTGACCTTCATCCATGTGGTTGCAGTATACAGGGATTTGGCTTCTTCATTTTCAGTTAGAAGAATTGCAGTACCGGGTTGGTTCTCAATTTGTCTAAATCCTCTAACAATGATGTTGTAATTGATTGCTTTAGGAGTAAGATTCCAAACTACTAGTTCTCCATTGTACTTTTGACCTGGAACAAGCTTTAACTTTTCTGAAGTAGGGGCGGTACCAATAGAGATGCTTTCTGCATGAACACTATTCGCGAAAAGAAAAGAGAATGAAAAAAAGGCTAGCAGAACAAATATTCCTTTAAAAATCTGAGTGTGTGTATTTTTCATAACGTTTAGTAGTAACCACCGCAAACAAAGGTGACGCTTTCAGAGTAGCTACCTGCAACTGCAGATGATCCTGCTCTAGCACCGTATGTTATTGTAGCACTTTCCGATGATGACTGTGAACCGTTTTGGTAAAGAACCAATTGTGCTCCTGTAGCTGTTCTGTCTAATGCACCAAACGTTCCTGCACTACCAGTTCCAAAGTCTGTTGGAACTGTAGCGGTACCTGCGCCATCAGGATCAGATACTGTCATACCAAAACCTTCAGCGTTTACACCTGTAAGATCAATCGTAGCACTCCCAGTCGATGCTAAGAGGTATGTGGTAGCACTTGATTTGTAGAGTCCTGCGTCCGTAGAACCATCTCCAGCACCATATGTGGCCCAGTAATATCCACTTGTTGTAGTTGATGTGCTTGTAGATATCTCATGGGTTACTGTTGAGTATGATCCTCCAGGGTAGAGTGAGCCTAAGTTGACAGAGTTTGTACTAATTGTGCAACTTACTGATGGCACAGAAGAAACGGTTGCTGAAACAACAACAGTATCATTTGATACTAAGTAAACTTTGAATGTACCAGAATCAATAGTAGTGCCATTTCTTGTTTCAACAGATATTTCATGTTCTCCTGCAGTATCATCTGTTCCAAGTACTCCTGCGGCTGTCCCATTAGTTAGTTTTACGCCATATGTAGTTCCCGCTGTTAATGTATCGACATTTGAAATAGTAATTGTATCTACGGAAGATGCTCCTGATCCCTGTGTACATGATGCTGCTAATGTGCCTGTAGTTGGTAGTACTGCATCGATTGCCCAGTTTGTTGCGGAAAGATCGACTATGGATGATGCAACGCCGGCAACAGTTAAAGCTCCTGCGGTTCTACACCAGTTAGCATCGTCATTGTCAGGAAATGTAATTGTAACTGTTCCTCCAGTAGGTATTGTTTGTGATGTATCTACCGCTAAGACATATTCTACCGTAGCTGAAGACCCATTGATATTGGCTTGAATCCTACTTAAGTAGAAGTAGGTTGCAGCTAAAGCATTAGCTTTAGAAATGAATGCAGGTGCAATTATTATGAAGAACACCGTTAATACAAGTACGGAGATACCACTAGTTATCAAGCCTGACTTTTTCATATTTTTAGGGCAGAAATATAATTGAGTACCTTTAATACAGATATAATTTAAACCAAAAAGGGTACTGTTGTCAAATAATTATAAACCCTTAATTATACCTTCTAAAAATACTGGAGTATGGCCCATTCTTCTCTAATACCTAGGTACTAATACGAAATATATTTCTTCAGAGTAGTCAGTTGCAGGGGTTTTACTGGTATTTGCTTTAGCTATCAGATTGATTCCAACTCTTCCATTTTGGATTGGACCATCTCCGTCATATATCTTGTTTGCTGTAGTAGATACCGTCCCTACGTTGTTTATACTCCCTGCATAATCAGTCATCGCGGTGAGGTCTCCAAGGAATCCGGAAGTATCATTAGCTACATAGAAACTTTGTAATCCAAATCCTTCGGATACTGAATCTACTGTAGAGTCCTCCATTTTTACCAAACTGAATTATGGCAACTCCTCCTGTAGAATTACTGTTAATATCTAACCATACTAGGTTAGGGGCAGTTGTAGCTGCAGCTCCTGCCATGAGGTCATCAGTACCAGAGAAAGCTATGGTATATGGTGCGTCGTTATCTGCGGATATTCCTGTTGAGTCTGCAATATCAATATCAAATGAGATTGAACCACTTGCTGTAGTTGTACTTGAGGCTATGCTGTAATCGGATTGAGTAAAATCTCCTTGTAAGGCAGATATTCTAATGTAGTAGAGGGTGCTTGCTTGTAATCCCTGTATATTGAAGACTTCAGTTTCCCAGTAGGTTTGGGTTCTGAAGTCATTAATATCATGGTTTCCAACGGCTTCTGGTCTGAATGTAGCTCCATCAATATATTGCACATCATTTACAAAATTGTCTGTAGATATGGCTATGGTATATAACGTGTCTGGAGGATTACTGTTTACCACTATCTCAAATCTGGCCCTGTCATAGCATCCGCCAGTCCCACAAAGTGCAACCATTCCACCGCTTAATTCAGGTGGTCCAGTTAAACAGTTTGTAGCTCCGTCTGTCGTAGTTTCAAAGCATTGTACTCCTGGTTGTGCGGCTATGAAGTTTACGGATGGGTCTTGTTGTAGTCTGTAGTTAGTAGAGTAGCTTCTAGAATCTGCGGATATATTTCCAACTGAGTTCATGAGGCTGTAACTGCCAGATGTGGAATCCAAGAGGCCACCACCTGCTGAGGTTGTAGCTCCTACGATCTTGTAACTAGTAGAGTCTAGGTCAGTAGCAAATACTGCTTGTACAAGTGAGGTTGATATCCCAGCTATTAGTATTAATTTGAATATGTTGGCAGTTTTCATTATGATAATGATATTGTAAATACAAACTATTAGTCAATCAATATATGAAAGAGACGGTTGTACATGTAAAAAATTTAAGGAAAATATATCACACTAGGGTTAGTAGGGGATTGTTTAGTACAGAGAAGAAGGAGATAGAAGCAGTTAAGGATATTTCTTTTGATATATATGGTGAGGAGGTTGTGGGTTTCATCGGTCCTAATGGTGCGGGTAAGACTACTACTTTGAAGTGTCTTTCGGGTTTGTTGGTTCCTACGAGTGGTGAGGTTGAGGTTTTAGGTTTTAAGCCTGAAAAAAGGAAGAAGGAATTTTTACAGAAGATTGCCTTAGTAATGGGTCAGAAGAGTCAGTTGTGGTGGGAGTTAGCTCCTGTTGAGACTTTTAAGCTTAACAAAGAGATATATGGTATTTCGGACAAGGAATACAATGAGGTAGTGAATGAGATGGTTGAGATTTTGGATATTGCTGAGGTCATACTTAAACCTACTAGAAATCTTTCTTTGGGTGAGCGTATGAGGTGTGAGATTGTAGCGGCTTTGTTGCATACTCCTGAGTTAGTATTTTTAGATGAACCAACTATTGGTCTTGATGTTGTTTCTCAGCACAATCTTAGAGAATTCATAAAGGTGTATAACCAGAGGTACAAGGCTACGGTACTACTGACTAGTCATAATATGGAGGATGTTTCTAATCTTTGTAAGCGGGTTATCGTTATTGATCATGGTGTGGTTTTGTATGATGGTAAGATTTCTGAATTGATTAATGGTTTTGTTAAAGAAAAACATATTCATTTTGTTTTAAAGGAGAATATTAGTCCTGATGATTTTAAGGGGTTAGGGAAATTGGCTGAGTGTAGTGGTAATGAGGCTACTTTGGTTGTGAGTAGGGAGAGGGTTAGTGATGTGTCTAAGGAGTTATTAAATTTGTTTGAGGTTGTGGATTTGGATATTAGTGAGCCTAATTTGGAGGTGGTTATTAAGGGTATTTTTGAGGGTGGGTACAAGATTTAATAGGTATTTTTTGGTATAATCCCTATGTTCATATATATGGAGAGGTGTCAGAGTGGTCGAATGAGACGGTCTTGAAAACCGTTATATGGGTAACCATATCGGGGGTTCGAATCCCT
>Ga0209000_1002154_pt1 | contig 11123 bp, 10 predicted proteins | sample RifGroD2_FD_183998 | JGI IMG/M metagenome (GOLD analysis project Ga0209000, IMG submission 183998) | Groundwater microbial communities from Rifle, Colorado, USA - Groundwater D2 (SPAdes) (version 2) | ecosystem: Environmental > Aquatic > Deep subsurface > Groundwater | place: Rifle, Colorado...
TACAAGAACAAGAATTAGCAAATCAGAAACAACAAAGAGATTTAGAAATTATGTATAAAAATATTGGATTAACTGGTATGATGCCAGATGGAACAAAAACATGGGAAAGAATGTATCAAGAAGGACAATTAGGTAATGATACTTTACGTGCTACAGGTGCAAGCGGAGCGAATATGACAGCAGGAGAAAGACAGAATCAAGCTGTAGCTGATTATTTCAATAAAATTAATCAACGATATAATGAAAATATAGCGAAAGGATTACAAAATCCTGGATACTATGCTGTGAAATCTGCACTAGCAGACCCTGAATGGATGACAGAAGCTACTAAAGCTGGTATTAATCCGCAGGATGCTGTCAATATGTTTTTGAGAAGTAAGAATTCTAATCCTGACGATTTCTTCACTGGAACAGCAGGACAATTAAGAGGATTGTATGACCAATATTCTTCACCTGAGAAAACTACACAATTAACACAAGTTAAACAAGAAACATTAGGTCAGGCATATAGTGTAATTGATAATTATTATAATAAGGGATATACACCAGAACAACTTAAAGCAGAAGTAAGAAAGGATGCTGGTGCATTAGCTTCAAAAGGCATTAAACCGCAAGATTTATTAGATTATATCGACCAGAATTATTATTAAAAGAGGTGAAATATGGGTATATTTGATGATAATATGACAACAAAAAGTAATAATATTAAATCAACAAATAGTGGTGGAGGTGGGATTTTTTCTAATAGTCCTGCCTTTTCACAAGGTAATACTCAAAGACCTGTTGTTCAACCTAAAAAAGAATTATCAACATATCAAAAATTTGACCAACATATGGGAGGATTTTTACCTTGGGGTACTAAACCAATTGATTTATCAGAAATTTCAGGTTCGGATGTATTAAATTTTGGTAAAAATGTAGGAAAAGATTTAATTAATTTGCCATTAAAATTTAATGATGCTGTAGCTGAAGGTGTTACTTTTGGTGGTTCTGAAAAACTTTTTGATTTTTTAGCTAGAAAAACAGGAGAAGATGCAGTTAAAGCAAGAGAAGAAGAAAAAAGAAATTTTCAATCTAAAAGTTTTGTAGGTGATGTAACTGAAGGTGTAGGAGAATTAGCAGGTTCATTAATACCAATTAGTAAACTAGACAAAGGTGCAGGATTAATATTAAAAAAATTTGGACAAAAACCTGCTACTACTTTTGGTGGAAAAGTAGGACAGGCAATGAAAAGAAATACCTATGCTGGTGCTGGGTATGGTGCTATAGATGAAACAATAGATGGTGGTGATTTTGGTGATATTATAGGAAGTGCATTAACTGATGCTGTATTATTTGGTGCAATGGGTGGAGTATTAAAAGGTACTACTGAATGGAAAAGTTTAAAAAAACCTCCTGCTCCTGATTCAATACCATTAAATTCACCTGAAAGTTTTAATCAAAAGATTTCATGGGAAAAGACACCAGAGAAAACAACTTGGGGTGAGTGGGGAAATAATATTCTTACTGGTTTTGTTGATAGATTTAGACCTGCCGAACAATTAGAACATTCAATAGTTGATGGAGCAAGACAAAATATTGATCTATTAAATAAACGAGGTAAATCAATTCCAAGTTATTTAACAGATTATTTAAAAGATATTGGTAAAGATGGTTTACATTCAGCAGATAAAAGTTTTTATAAACAATTAAGATTGTTTTCTGGTGTACCAGAGAAGATTAATAATTTTATAGAAAATAATTTAAAACCAATAATACAAGATGTTGAAAAAGCAGGATATACCACTGAAGATTTATCTCAATACGCACTTGCAAAACATGCACTTGATGTTAATAAAACACTAGATAAAAATGGAAAATTAATTAAATCTGGTTTTACAGATGCAGAAGCTAACAGTATTATAACAAAATATAAGTCACCTGAAATGGACTTAGCACATCAAAGATTAATGGACTATAATCAATCTTTATTAGATGTTTTAGTTAAAAACAAAATGATAACAGATGAAACAAGAAATTTATTAATGACAAAATATCCAAATTACACACCATTATTTAGGGATATGCTCGACGGAGAGAGTGCTTCAGGAATAGATAACTTAACACATAATATAGAATCTGATGCTATTGCAAACATTGGTAAACCAATCTACCAGTTAAAAGGGTCTAAAAGAAAAGTTATTAACCCTATAGAAAATATTATTAAAAATACCTATAAAATATTAAATTCTTCAGAAAAAAATAAAGTTATGAGTTATTTTGATAACAATTTAGGATTTTTAGAAGATTTAGGATTGGTAAAAAAAGTTCCAAAAAATAAACAAGGTGATTTTCCCAATACGTTATTTTATTATAAAGAAGTAAAACAATATGATAATAGCGGTAAATTAGTTTTTAATTCTTCTGGTAAGCCTAGATTAGTAATTGAAAAGCAATATGTAAGTGTATCAGATGAATTATATAAAATGTTAAAGAATTTAGATGCAGAACAATCAAATACTTTAATGAGTGGCTTAGCTAAAATGGCATCAATATTAAGAACGGGAGCAACAGTTAATCCAGCTTTTATAATTCGTAACCCTTGGAGAGATCATTTTGCTGCATATACATTTTCAAAATCAGGATATAGATTTTGGAGTGACTGGTTTAGAGGTTTATCAGAAGCAGTTGGAAAAGGTAAAGATACAAAGGCTGGAGATTATATTCCTGATTTCCTTACTTTCTATGTACCTAAATCATTGAAAAATAAACTCTATAATTCTAAAATTAATTTTAATGTTTATCAAGCAAAGGGATATTATGATAAATTCTTAGATAACAATGGTGGATATGGAAGTATCATTAGTTATGATAGAGATTTACAAAACGAAGCAATAAGAGAAATGACAGGGTATAATTTTGATGCAAGGATTAAAGATTTGGCTAATAGTGATAATAAGTGGGATTGGTTAAAGTTTCCTTTCAAAGAGTTAAATATTAATGTTTTGCAAAAACTTAGAAATTATTCGGAAATATGTGAATTATCTACTAAGATTGGTGAATATGGAGCAGCTAAGAGACTAGGAATTTCGGACATGGAGGCAGCATATAGAAGTAGAGATTTAATGGACTTTGGTAGAGCAGGTAATGTAATTAAAGAAGTTAATAAAATTGTTTCTTTTATTAATGCTGGAATTCAAGGTGCATCAAGAACATATAGAACTTTTAGTGAAGATGGAAGATTTATTTATAATGAAGTTAAAAATGCTAATGGTAAAATTAATAAAATAAAAACAACAGGGAAAGAATTATATGGTTCATCTTATGGTAAAGCAACAAAAGCATTAACCACTATGACAGTTGGAGTATTTCTTGCACAGAAAATATTAGCTAATGAACAACAGAAGAAAATAATTGATGATGCACCAGCATGGTTAAAGTCAACATTCTGGTTAGTGCCAGTACCAGGGACTGATACAATTGTTAGAATACCCAAACCCTTTGACATAGGTATTCCATTTGCTAATTTACCTGAAAGATTTTTAAATGAATATTTTAATAATAAACCTGATGCTTTTAAGAATTTTGGTAGTGATAGTATCATGCAATTGATTCCTCCTATGATGATCTCAGGCTTAACACCTATCATAGAGGGAATGACTAATTACTCTTTCTTTAGGCAAGGACAAATTATACCTCAACGTGAAGCTAATTTAATGAAGAAAGATCAATATGATATCAATACTTCTGAAACAGCAAAGAAATTAGCAGATATTGTAAGACCTATTACAAATAATATTCCTGCATTAAAGAATTTTGGTTCACCTCGTATTATGGATAACACTATTACAGGCTATACGGCAGGACTAGGTAAGTTAGGTACAGATGTTATTGATAAAGTATTGCAAACTACTGGTATGGTAGATGCAAAGAATAAACCATCTAAGAAATTATCAGAACTTCCTATAATCAATGCTTTTACAGTTAACGAAGCATCAACAGGACAGAGTATGCAAGATTTATATGATTTGAAAACTTCTCTTACAGAAGAAAAGAATTCAGCAAAGTTAAATAGAGAGCCATTTAAAGGTAACGGTAAATTAGCATATATAAATAGCCAAACAGGTTTAATTGCAGAAATTAATAAACAGATTAAAACTACCCAAGAAAATAAGTCTATAAACCCTGATATAAAGAGGAAAAGAATGGATGTGCTAAATAATAAACGAAATGATATTTCTATTCGTGCTATGAAAAGATTAAATAATTGGAAGTAAATCTAATGTAAATCTTTGTTGTAGAAATTTTCTTTTTCGTACTCAGTATAATTTATACATTTTATACTAGGTAAAAAGTAAAACATTACACAGCCTAAAAGAGTAACTAGAATTGAATAAATGAACCAGTCTAATCTTATTTTTGGGATAGTAAAAAATACGAATGGAAAGAAACAGCATAAGGCCACAGAAGTATAGTAATATGCTCGTCTTAGTTTTACTTTTCTTTCAAAATTTTTTAATTTCACAGTATCAACTCCTAAATTATATAAAGGTGAGGTGATTATATATGGCAAAGAAAACTGGTGGAGCAAAGGTTAAAGCAGTTATCAAAAAAGTAGTTGCAAAAGCTAAAGGTAAAGGATGTTAGTTAATTAGTAAAGTAATTAACAAGAGGTTGAGAAGATGCACACCTCCTCAACCTCATAGAAAGTTTATGGGTACATAAACGATCTAAGTAAAATTACAATAACATAATAGTGTGCTAATGTCAACCATATATTTATGAAAGTGGGTGGTCATATGGCACTTGATTTAGAAGATGTAAAAGAAAAACTTGAAGATGTAAACAAAAGGATAGATAAACAAGATATGAGAATAGAATCTATCGAGAAACATCAAACAGAAATCATTATAAATCAAGCCAAATTTGAAGCTGTAGTTAATACAAGGTTTGATGGAATAGAAAAATTGATAAAAGATGATTCAATTAAAAAAAGAGAACATGAAGAAAAATTGCTGGATCATTTAATTGAACAAAGTAAATGTAATAACAAAAGTAATAATAAATTGTTAGGAGAATACCCAAAATTTATAATTAAATTAGCGTTAACTTCAGCAACTATAGGAACAACTGCTGTAATTGCAATTAATAATTTAAACTAGGAGAGATTGAAGTATTACAATTAAAAAGAAAATAAACTATCAGGTAGAAGTTATTTTTACACCATATTCTTTTTGACATTTTTTTTCAATATAACTTCTATCTGTAGCTTTATTTTTAAAGGAAATTGGTGGGATTATTAAAGAATCAAAAACACAATATTGTTTATCATAGTTACATATTACCTTAGCATGGTATTTCTTAGTATTCAGACATTCTTCAATATTGAAGGGCTGTAGTTCTTCTTCAAAGTGTTTAAGGTTTTCTTTTGAAGTATTGAACAGCATATAACTTGATCCAGAAGATTTAAGTGTACTGAGTAAATCCTTAAAATCACTGGGCTTATGAGCAGAAAAAATATATTTTAATCCATACTTTCTCATTTCTCGAATATTATCTAGCATCTTTCTAGCTGTCGGATACCTGTGAATTTCATCAATTATAACATTGGTTAAAGTGTTGCTGTTATCTTTGACTAAATGAGATAACCATATTTTTGAGATAAGAAATGTCATAATGCTGTCGATGGTCTTATCATTCATTTTTGATTGTGGCATCTTACAAAACACAGCATAGCCATTCTCAAAGAAATATTTAAAGTCAATTTTATTATTTGAAATAGAAAATAAATTTGATAGTAGATAATCACCCAATAGTAGATCCAGCCGATCAATGATACCTTTTACATCTGAAATATTTGTATCACCTTTTTTATCAAGCATATTTAAATCTTGAATTATTTTATTGTTAGCATTAAGTTTTGATTGTTTAATAAATTTATGCCTTATATCAATATCAATTAAGCAATTCATTACATCAAGTATGGTAGTATCAGGTATGCTAAAAACTAATAATCCAGCACTAGTTAAATAACGCTTCATCCTGGGGCTTAACATCATCACATTGTTATCAACTAGAGAATCTAAAAATAATATTAATTGCTGAGTAAGTTGATTAGAAATATATAACTTATTTTTTTCATTTATTTTAACATTCCTAATCTCATTCCAGCTAAGACAGTATATATTTTCTGTATCCGAAAAATCCAATATAACTATTTTATCAAAATCTTTTGGTAGATACTTGATAATATTTTCAGACATTTCACAATTTTTAATACCGTCAAGCACAAACAATGATTGATTATTCTCTATGGCACTCACAGCATAGTTAGTAAGATATTCAGTTTTACCTGATCCTTGCATCCCAAAAATTGAAATTGGCAAAGAGTTAACATCTTTATCTTTGATATTCCAAGAAGCAGTTTTCACGACACCTTTATACTTTACTTCACCAATTGGGATACCATCCATAAATAATTCTTTGGGTAGGTTCATTTCTTTTGTATCAATTGATTCTATTATTGAATACTCCTGCTGATAATACTTAGTAGGCAATTGCATCAATACAGCAATCTCTTTAGCTGAATATATATTTTTGACATAGCTATATTTTATCTTAGTATTCTTTGGTTGTAGTTTTTTGCCTATAATTAATTCGTTATCACCTGAAATATCTCTAAGACAAACTTCAATTGATTTACCTATTTGCTCTTTCTTAACTAAATCATCCGATTGAACAAATACTCTAATCATCCCATTAAATAAATCATAATTTATTTTTTGGTTCGTATGGCTGGAAAAAGTATGTTTTATCTTTGATATACTATCATCTACTTTCATAGAAAATAAAACATCAAAGATAGCAAATATTACATCTAAAGTTATTGGTATGATACTGAATATTTTATCGGCAATAGTTTTATCAGGAAATTTATTCTTATTATTAACATATTTTAGTTTCTGATTTTCAAGAGACTCCTTTGTGAATTCATCTGTAGGAGATAAAATAATTTCAAATATAACAATGTCATCATCTTTTATGTCTTTTGAAATAGATAATAATGCAGGAATGGGATTTTCACTTCTCAAATCGACATTAATACTTTTAAAATTTTCTTCTTTTTGGATAAGGTTAAATTGCGTTGTCCTATTTAAATTTAACATATCTAAAGGATTATTAGAAGATAATATTGTTATGTTTGGAAATGTTTGTATATATCTATTAGTAATAAAATCTTGTGTTAATGAAGGTAGGCACAGGTGAAAAGAAATTTTATCTTGGGTGAATACTATATAATAAGAAACATATTGCTTTTTCGTATAGATGATTTTTCTATTAGCATACTTAATTCTTTCAAACAATGATTTATAAATAGTAGAATAAATGGACTGAATTAATTTAATATTCTTCAATCCATTTTCAACTGATATGTCTGGTATAATTTGAATATGTGAATAGTTGTCTAATTCTATTTTAAAAAAAGGTAGGTGTATAATACAATCACCTCCTATACTTTTGGAGTAGTAAATATGACAGACATTAAACGTAAAATTGTATAGAACATAAATGAATAGTAGAGATTATTTACATATTTCTTCTTGTTCATAATTATCATATAGCAAGAAAATACTAAAACACAAACGCAAACACAACAACCAATATCAAAAATAACAGGGAAAGACATTGAAAATTTAGGTAGTATTAAATCATAAATTTTACCAGAAAGATAGTCACTAATTTTCTCAAGTGTCATATTATCACTTCCTAAAATTTCAATCCGTTGGCGATACTATCAACTAAATTAGTGAATCCTTGAGTAAGTCTCAAAGCTATATAACCGATAGCAGCCCATTTTATACTGTCTATTCCAATAACAAATTGCTTTCTCATAATATAGTAAGCACCATACACCACACTACAAGAGAAGATCACTTTTCCAATATCAATTAGTATAGGCATAATACCAGAATTAAAAGCTGTACTTAATTCATTATTGTAGCAAATACCAATTGAAGGAAATATAAATATAGATGTAATAAAAATAGTAGAAGTTAAAATTTTTTTCATTGTATCACTCCTATCTATTTTTTATTTTTTTATACACGAAAAACCCCATTAAACACAAACAAATTAATTCAGCATAATTAAAAACATGATTTAAAAAACCCATATATTTACACCTTCCTTTTGAATAATTTCAATCGGTACGGAGCAAAATATTATTAACAGTAAAACAACAGGAGGTAATTAATATGCCATTATTTTTAATCGGAATAGCTTTGGTAGACACAGTAGCTAGAATTTTTGGTGTTTATTAGACATAAAAAAAACAGGATGCTGATTATCCTGCTTGGGTAGAAAAATTCTAATGTTATTTTATAAATAAAATATATGCGGTAGGTAAGCAGAAAGATACCAATATTTAATTGTAATTAATGGAATAAAAATAAATAAAATAAATTAATTCTTAGGTATCTTCCATGAGATTTTCTCATTGGGAGGTTTTTTTGTTTCTAGTGTAGTTTCTTTTTTCATATCTTTTGGCGTATCTTTTATATGTTCTTTTTGCTTAACTTTTGGCGTATCATTTGGAATACTTTTTTCTTGAAGTATGGTATATCCTGCTCTGAGTAGGTCACGAATTATTCTACTCTGGTTCTTATGACTTTGAATAAAGTCAATCAAATAACTGTCATGCTCTTCACTAAGATGAAAATTAAATCTGCTTATTTTTCATACCTCCTTTACGTTGTTTTGTATGTTTAAATGTATGTATTGTCGAAAATAATAGAATTGTTTTTTAAAAGTTAATATTTACAAATAATTTTATGTTCTAAAAATAATTCTATTGTTTTTACAAAACCACTTGACTATTAGCTGGACAAACTTTATAATGAATCTTGCTTACAACAAAAAGAAAGTGGTCAGACAGTGTTGAAGCGTTGATTCAAATGGGGATGTAGCTCAGTTGGGAGAGCGCTTGAATGGCATTCAAGAGGTCAGCGGTTCGATTCCGCTCACCATATATATCAACGCTTCGGAGTGTTTTTATATAAAGTAGTCTACTTAAGACACTTTTTTGACTATCTAAACCACTTTCTTATTGTTAAATAACAATACGGAGGTGGTTTTTTATTTTACTAAAATTTGCCATAAAATCATTTTTAGACGAGAAGAAATATAAGAACGTCACTCCCAAAACGATTGAGGGATATAATTTCACACTTCAAGAATTCTATAATTTTTGTGCGGAACAGGAAATTCTTAATACTGAAAATATATCTTCTGCTGTTGTTAAATCTTATCTAATGTATTGTAGGAATGATAGAAACAATAACCCTACATCAACGAATCATAAACTTAGAAATCTAAAAACATTTTTCAATTATCTTCAGTCTATTGATCTTTACACAGATAAGAGTAATCCTTCTAAAGTTATGAAGTATCTTATAGAAGATATTCAGATTGATGTATTTTCAGAAAAACAGATTAAGCAAATGTTAAACCACTTTATACGTCAGAAACAGAAAGATAAAACTTTTTGGGCGTATAGAGACTATACTGTTATTTACACTTTGATCGGTACAGGCTGTCGACTGGGAGAGTTGTGTAACTTACGATGGAAAGACATTGACATAATAAACTATTCTATTACAGTTGTCGGTAAAAAGAGGAAGCAAAGAAGCATTCCTATGACTGACAAACTGAAGAAAGAATTTGCTGAGTATAAGGTATTTTGTGAGCAATATTTCAGTAATAAAGAATTAACTTATGTTTTTGTAGACCGGGATAATAAGCAGTTAACCCCCAATAGCCTAAAGTGTGTATTTAAACGCTTGAAAGAACAGATGCAGTTCAAAGATGTTAGATTATCAGCCCATACATTTAGGCACTATTTCTGTTGCCAGATGATAAAGTCAGGCTGTGACGTGCTAACACTTAAAAATATTCTTGGCCATGAAAGTTTAACAATGGTGAATCGTTATTATGGTTTGTTTGGTTCTGCTCTCAGATCCCTAAATGATAAGCATAATCCGCTTAACAATTTAGACATATAGGAGGATGATACAATGCCTATAATTAACTCTTCACAGGCTGTTATAGAAGCATTAACACTATTCAATGATGAAACATTAGCTGATTTATGTTTTACGGAACTGAAGAAGCAAATTACTAAGTCTCTACAGAATGAGATTGATGTTAATGATGAACGGATTGAATTATTAAATCAGCTTGCTACTGAAGTATATAAAGAAAAAGTAAAATATATTATTCAGAATGACAGATTGGGATTTGTTTCAAACGGTAAATTCCAACAATGTTATGGGTTGATATAATGACTAAAAAATTATTTCTCTTGATGCAGGATGAAGTAATTGCCAGTAAATTGATGGATATAACTTTAAAACATACTAAACTTGCTAAAGAATACTTTACTGCCGATACTATGCGGAGGCAGCATATTAAAAATGAAATTGAGCAATTGAGATTAGAACGAGAATTGATCTTAGCTTAATATATTCATTATTAAAACTGGTCTATGTTATTAAATAGACTAGTTTTTTTATTGGTAAATATTAACCAAAAATTCATTGACATACTTTCACTAGTTAAGGTATAATAATAGTTTATATATTAATCATAATACATGTTGACAAAAATTAATAATTCATGTATTGTTATTTTTATTAAACATTATACGTGAAAGGAAGATGATGTCATAGTGAAGAGTAATATTGTTAACATCAATAAAGAAGAACTTGAAGGTAAAATGAAGTATCATAGATTTTATTCAATTCCTGAAACAGCTAAAGTATTGAAGAAGAGTGATGAGCAGGTTAGACGGTATGCCAGGGAAGGTAAGATTAAAGTATATAAAGAGTGGAAGAGTTACTGGATTGAAGAAAGTGACATTAGAGCATTTATGATGATAGATGATAAAGTAAAAATTGAAAGCTATAACTTCTTCATTTCTGAGTATGAGAATAAAGTTAAAAATTATCATCCAAATAATGATGAAGGTTTTAAAGGCTCTATGAATGTTTTGATCTCACTTTTAACGGACTTTGAAATTCCTCTTAAAGATTCTATAATTGAAGAACTCAGAAGTATGTATATCTGATGCAGAAATGTATCGGATA
>Ga0209000_1002159_pt1 | contig 11107 bp, 8 predicted proteins | sample RifGroD2_FD_183998 | JGI IMG/M metagenome (GOLD analysis project Ga0209000, IMG submission 183998) | Groundwater microbial communities from Rifle, Colorado, USA - Groundwater D2 (SPAdes) (version 2) | ecosystem: Environmental > Aquatic > Deep subsurface > Groundwater | place: Rifle, Colorado...
CCAAGGCTTCGATTCCGCCGCAGGGCGGGCGCAAGCACCCCAATACGGAATTTTTGCAGGTGGATACTGCCAACATCCTGTTTATCTGCGGTGGCGCGTTTGATGGCCTGGAAAAGGTGATCCGCAACCGTTCTTCAAAGGCCAGTATCGGTTTTGGCGCAACCATCCGCAGCAATAATGAACGCAAAACCGGTGAGACTTTGCGCGACGTGGAGCCGGAGGACCTGATCAAATTCGGCCTGATTCCGGAATTTGTCGGACGTTTGCCGGTGGTGGCAACGCTGGAGGAACTGGACGAGGCCGCTTTGGTGAAAATCCTGACTGAGCCGAAGAACGCGCTGACCAAGCAGTACCGGAAACTGTTTGCGATGGAAGGCGTGGAACTGGAGTTTCGCGAAGGCGTGTTGCTGGCCATTGCGCGCAAGGCATTGGCGCGCAAAACCGGTGCGCGCGGGTTGCGCTCGATACTCGAAAATGCATTGCTGGATGTAATGTTTGATTTGCCCTCGGTGGAGAATGTCAGCAAGGTAGTGCTGGACGAAGCCGGCTCGACCGGGGAAATCAAGCCGATGGTCATTTACGCGGATACGCCCAAGGCGGCCTGACGAGCCCGGCTTGCCGGGGCAGTTCCGCCCGCCCCATATATCCTGCCATGGTAGGGGGCTTGAATTTTTTTGAGCCATCCCCCACTTATCCCACAGTCAACGAATAGGTGATTGCGATGTCAGAACAAAATACCCCAGGTACTACAGTCGATCTGTACCCATTATTGCCATTACGCGATGTAGTGGTGTTTCCCTATATGGTCATCCCGCTGTTTGTCGGTCGCGCCAAGTCGATCAAGGCGCTGGAAACCGCCATGGAGGCCGGCAAGGGTATCGTGCTGGTCGCGCAAAAATCGGCCGCCAAGGACAACCCCGACAAGGAAGACCTGTATGCCATCGGCAGCATGGCGAATATTCTGCAAATGCTCAAACTGCCGGACGGCACGGTAAAGGTGCTGGTGGAGGGGGTGCAGCGCGTCAACGTGCTGCGCGTATTTGACGCGGACAGCCATTTTGATGCCGAGGTGAAAGTCGTGCCTGCCGAAGATGGAACGGATGCCGAATCCGAGGCGATGCGCCGTGCGTTGATTGCCCAGTTCGATCAGTATGTCAAACTCAATAAAAAAATTCCGCCGGAAATTCTGACTTCGGTAGCCGGTATTGACGATGCCGGGCGTATGGTCGATACCATTGCCGCGCATTTGCCGCTCAAGCTGGAGCAAAAGCAGGAGGTGCTGGAAATCTACGGCATCCGCAAACGGCTGGAGCATTTGCTCGGCTTGCTGGAAGCAGAAATCGATATTCTTCAAGTCGAAAAGCGCATCCGTGGCCGCGTGAAGCGCCAGATGGAAAAAAGCCAGCGCGAGTATTACCTGAACGAGCAGGTCAAGGCGATCCAGAAGGAGTTGGGCGAGGGCGAGGAGGGAACCGACTTTGACGAACTGGAAAAGAAAATCAAGGCTGCGCATATGCCGAAGGATGCGCGCGTCAAGGCCGAGGCGGAACTGAAAAAACTGCGCATGATGTCGCCGATGTCGGCCGAAGCGACGGTAGTGCGTAATTACGTGGACGTGCTGATTGGCCTGCCGTGGAAGAAGAAAACAAAAATCAGCACCGATCTGAAGCAGGCAGAAGTCGTGCTGGAAGAGGATCACTATGGCCTGGATAAGGTCAAGGAACGCATTCTCGAGTATCTTGCCGTGCAACAGCGCATGAGCAAGCTGAAAGCCCCGATCCTTTGCCTGGTAGGGCCGCCGGGTGTCGGCAAGACCTCGCTCGGGAAATCTATCGCGCGTGCCACCAATCGCAAATTTGTGCGCATGTCGCTGGGTGGCGTGCGCGATGAATCGGAGATTCGTGGCCATCGCCGCACCTATATCGGCTCCATGCCGGGCAAGATTTTGCAGAACATGAGCAAGGTTGCGGTGAAGAACCCATTGTTCCTGCTTGATGAAGTGGACAAGATGGGCATGGACATGCGCGGCGACCCGTCCTCCGCGCTGCTGGAAGTGCTTGATCCGGAACAAAACAACACGTTTGTCGACCACTATGTCGAGGTGGAGTATGACCTTTCCGATGTGATGTTTGTGGCAACAGCAAACACCCTGAACATCCCGGAACCGCTGATGGACCGGATGGAGATCATTCACGTTTCCAGTTACATGGAAGATGAAAAAATCAACATTGCCACGCGCTACCTGGTGCCCAAGGCGGTCAGGAACAATGGCCTGAAGCCGGAGGAAATCAGCATTTCTGAAAGCGCATTGCGTGACATCGTGCGCTATTACGTGCGCGAGGCGGGTGTGCGCGGCCTGGAGCGGGAAATTTCCAAGATTTGCCGCAAGGTGGTGAAGGCGCTTTCATTAAAGGGCAGCAACAGGAAAATTGTTATCAGCGCGCGCAATCTCGACAAATACCTTGGCGTGCGCCGCTACTCTTACGGAGTTGCCGAAAAGAACAACCAGGTCGGGCAGGTGACCGGGTTGGCATGGACCGAGGTTGGTGGTGAATTGCTGACCATCGAAACCGCCGTGCTGCCCGGCAAGGGCAAGACCACCACCACCGGCAAGCTTGGCGATGTAATGCAGGAGTCCATTCAGGCCGCACTGAGTGTGGTGCGCAGTCGTGCCAGGCGATTGGGAATCGACCAGGAGTTCTATCACAAGACTGACTTGCACATCCACTTGCCGGAAGGCGCGATTCCAAAAGATGGCCCGAGTGCGGGGATAGGCATGTGCACGGCAATGGTCTCGGCGCTGACGGGAATACCGGTGCGTGCCGATGTGGCGATGACCGGTGAAATCACCTTGCGCGGTGAGGTATTGCCGATTGGCGGCCTGAAGGAAAAGCTGCTCGCGGCACAACGCGGAGGCATCAAGGTGGTTCTGATCCCGGAAGAGAATGTCAAGGATCTGGCCGAAATCCCGGACAACATCAAAAACAGGCTGGATATACACCCGGTCAAATGGGTAGATCAGGTGCTGGAACTGGCTCTGGAGCGCAAGCCGGAGCCTTTGCCGGAATCGGCAGGCGCGGCAGCGCCAGCCGATTTGCCGGCAACCGGCAACATTCAGGAAGCGTCGCCAATAACCAAGCACTAGAAAAACTTCGCTAGCAGCCGGTTGTGCGCGACGCAAGATAAAAAAATTATCGTAATCGCTTGACCAAAGCTGCGATGCCTTGATATAAAGCCGCTGCAGGGGTTCTTCCTGTTTTTCAACCACTAGACTTTCAACCACTACTACAAAGGGGACTTACGTGAATAAATCAGATCTGGTAGATGCAATTGCAAAATCCGCTGACATGCCCAAGGCCGCTGCTGCACGCGCTTTGGATGCGACCGTAGACACGATTAAAAAAGCATTGAAAAAAGGCGACACAGTAAGCTTGGTTGGTTTTGGTACTTTCAAAGTTGGCAAGCGCGCAGCGCGCAATGGCCGTAACCCACGCACTGGAGCAACCATCAAGATCAAGGCAGCTAAAGTTCCTAAATTTGCCGCTGGCAAGGGACTGAAGGATGCTGTAAACTAGTCGACTTCGCTGGGGGTGCTTAGCTCAGCTGGTAGAGCGTCGCCCTTACAAGGCGAATGTCGGCGGTTCGATCCCGTCAGCACCCACCATAAATAGTTTTTTGGAGTGGTAGTTCAGTTGGTTAGAATACCGGCCTGTCACGCCGGGGGTCGCGGGTTCGAGTCCCGTCCACTCCGCCAAATCCAAGGCGAACGCAAGTTCGCCTTTTTTCATATCTGGTTCTTTGACAGGAGCTGGAAAATGTTGCCCGCGACATTTTTGTACCTGCCAGGCCAATAGGTTGGTGTTATTGCTATGTTCGATTTTGTTCATGAAAAAAAACGGTTGGTGCAGATAGTTCTGGCACTCATCATATTGCCGTTTGCATTCTGGGGGGTGGATTCGTACAACCAATCCGGAAATAGGGGAGAAGCTGTTGCCACGGTAAATGATGCAAAAATTACCCAGCGCGAGTTCGAGTACGCGCTGCGCCAGCAGCAGGATCGCCTGCGTGAAATGATGGGCGCAAATTTTGATGCGGCGATGTTGGATAGCCCCGAGATGAAACGCGCAGTAATGGATAATCTGATCGAACAGCGTTTGCTGATCGAGCATGCGCGGGATACCGGTTTGGCCATCGCAGATGAACAGGTGGCGCAGGTCATCCAGGGCATTGAGGCATTTCAGGATAACGGCGGATTCGATAAAAAACGCTATGAAGCTGCGCTGGCAGGCCGGAACATGTCACCGCTGATGTTTGAAGCGCGTCTGCGCGATGATTTGCTCGTCCAGCAGGTGCGTGATGCCTATGCACAAAACGGATTTGCCTCGAATGGGGTGGCGGATAACATCATCCGCCTGAACGAGCAGCAACGGACAGTAAGCGTATCAGCCATATCATTCCAACCCTACCTGACGCAGGCAAAGGCGGACGAAGCTGCGGCTAAAGAATATTACGAGCAGAATCAGAAAGAGTTCCAGGTTCAGGAACAGGCGAAAGTCGAATATGTAAGATTCTCGGTAAATGATTTGTTGGCAAAGGTCGAGGTAAATGCAGAGGATGTGCGCAAATACTATGACGAGCATCCGAACGATTTTGGCGCCCCCGAGGAACGCCAGACAGCGCATATCCTGATTGCCGCAGCTGCCGCCGCACCGCAAGCCGAACAGGATGCAGCCAGGGCGCGGGCAGAAAAACTGTTGCAACAACTCCGGCAGAATCCTGCCGGGTTTGCCGAGTTGGCCAAACAGAATTCCCAGGATCCGGGCTCCGCCGCAAATGGCGGCGACCTGGGATTTTTCGGCCGCGGCATGATGGTCAAGCCGTTCGAAGATACCGCCTTTGCGCTTAAGCAGGACGAGATCAGCGGGTTGGTGAAATCGGACTTCGGCTATCACATCATTAAACTGCTTGCAGTTAAACCCGCCAGACTTTTATCGTTCGATGAGGCGCAAGAAGGCATCCTGAACAAGCTGCGCCAGCAGAAAGCCACCGACATGTTTGCCGAACTGGCGGAGAAATTCAGCAATACCGTTTATGAGCAAAGCGATACACTGAAGCCGGCAGCCGATCTGGCCGGCGCGAAGATTGAGCAAAGCGGATGGTTAACCAGGGAAACAACAGCGGACGAGCTCTGGACGGCAAAAATGTTGCAGGAAATTTTTACCGACGAGACGGTGAAGAACAAACGCAATACTGCTGCGACCGAGGTGGCGGCCAATACGCTGGTTGCCGCGCGGATTCTGGAATACAAACCGGCCAGCATACGCACGTTGGACGAAGTGCGGGAAACGATCCATCAAAAATTGTCGCGCCGGCAGGCATTGGAATTGGCTGTAAAACAGGGCAGGGCGTTGCTGGAACAATTGCAGCATGGCGACAAGCCGGCATTGAGCTGGGCTGCCGCCCAGACCGTTACCCGCGCGCGACATGGCTCGCTGGATGCGGATGTGATACGGAAGGTATTTCAGGCGGATGCGACCGGATTGCCGCAGTACGTTGGAGCGGAAACGCCGCAGGATGGTTATGTGCTGGTGCGCATAGATGCCGTCAAGGAAGCCGAAAAATCCGATGACAAGAAGCGCGCCGGCTATGCGCAACAAATGCGCCAACTGACCGGAGAGGAAATGCTCCGCGCCTATCTGGCCGACGCCAAACAGCAGGCCGTTATCAAGGTGAATTTGCCGGAGACGGTTGAGCAGCCCTGAGCCGATCTGTTGCCGACAAAATAAAAACGCCACCTTCGGGTGGCGTTTTTATTGAAAAACAGCCCGATTATGCCTCGGTTGTGCCCAAGGCGGTGGTGTTGAAACCGCCTGCTACTATTTTCAAAAGGCCTTTACTTGCAGTGCCTTTCAATGAGCTGCTTTGCGATGATGTCGTGATTCAGCCAAATGACCGGGGCGGCGGGGTCCGAGGTCTCGTAAAACATCAACGGTCCGGCTCCTTCCAGCACCAGGGCGCTCAAGAAGTCGGTCACCAGCGCTTTGCGGTCCTTGTGCATCTGGGTGATCTCATCCGACGTACCTATCATCAGGTCGGCCAGTTCCCGGCTGTTGTCCATCGGCCAGGCTTCGAAATTGCGGAAGCCTTTCATTACCTCGCTTGCGTTGTAGTCGTTGATCTTCTGCAATAGCCCTTCCAGCGTAGAGTCTTCCTGTAATAGCGCACTGCAAACCTGCCATTGCGATTCGGCCCAGGCACCGCCATTTTCCCGCTTCAATGCCTTCAGCAGGGGGAACAGGGAGAGCTCGACGCCGACGAAGATATCGGAAGAGTTGGTGCGTATCTCGGGGCAGTTGTACACCGTCGCCTTGACGCCGGCGGCCCAGGCGGATTCGGCGACGCGTTCAAGGCGCATCTTGGCGTAGCCCTGGGTGTAGCTGGTGTAGGTCTGCCATTCGTAACCGCCATTGATAAGGACCTCGGTGCCGTGGTAACCATAGGCGGTATAGCGCACCTGCCCCCCGGCCTTTTCCACTCGAGCCCGTATCGCGGCGCTGCCCTCGATCAGGTACTGGAACGTGTTGGCGGTGACTTCGTCGAAATTCATCAGGATCAGTTTGCCGAGATCGCTGTCGAGCAATGCTCGCGAAGACATGAAGCGCTCGCCCTGGCCTTTGTAGATCCGGTTCGCGATCGCCAGGAAGACCTTCACCTTGGGGATGCCGCCGGCCATGGTATGAGCGAAGAAGACATTGCTGCCGTCCGGAATCATGCCATCCAGCTCGGACATCACCTGCGCCAGTGAATTCTTGAAACGCCGCACACCCGCTTCGCGGCATTTCTCGATATGTTGCCAATCGAGTTTGTCGTCCTGCCAGCTCTTCAGGGTCATGTTGCCAAGAAGATCTGTCGGTGTCGGCTCGCCGGCGGGCGCGTCCAGGTCGAATCCTGCCATCAGGGGAACATTGATGATGCGTCCTCCGAGATTGGTCTCGGCCTGGGCGAGTTCCTCGTCGGTCAGCGGGCGCAAGGCGTTGTTCTCGTCGCGGCGACCGACGATGATGCCGATAATCGTCATGCCTGTCCTGCGAGCCTCGTCGATCAGCCCATTGGCGTAGCCTCTGCCAAACAGCTCGCCAAAAAGCACAAAAACATCACCCTTCCGGAAAATATTTTTCTTTGGAATATCTCTCAACGAAACTCGTGAACTCATAGAATCTGCCTTCCGTCTCTAACGAATAGTTGAATTTTTGCCAATGATAGCTTGATTCGGCTTCCGGCCAAACCGAGTACAGAAGCCAATCTGCCGCTTTTCATTCCATGCGGATCCTGATTTGCCGCCGCCGAGTTTACCTCAATTGACATGAACGTATGAGGATGAAGACGATCCTGGTGTTCGCAGGGGATGTCCCGGAAAACCTTCATATGGCGGTGGAATTGAGTCGCGCGGTAGGTTTTCAAAGAGCCATCGTATATAATCCAGCGTTGCTCATTTTGGATTTTTCTTCATGCTGGAAGTCAGCAATCTTGCTTGCAGTCGCGGCGATCATCGTTTATTTTCAGGATTAAGCTTTGTGCTGCATCCCGGGCAAATCATGCAGGTGCAGGGCGCGAACGGCAGCGGCAAAACCAGTTTGTTGCGCACCTTGTGCGGCTTTTTGATGCCGGATGAGGGAACGATTACCTGGCGTGGTGAAAATACCCGTGATCTGGACGAGGATTACCATGCCGAGATGCTGTACCTCGGGCATTTGAATGCCATCAAGGACGAGTTGAGCGCGCTGGAGAATTTGCGTATTTCGGCCGGTCTTTCCGGAATTGAACTCGATGAAAAAGAGGCGATAGCCGCCCTGCGGCACATGGGTCTGCGCGGCCGCGAGAGGCTGCCGACCAAGGTGCTCTCGCAAGGCCAGCGCCGGCGCGTGGCACTGGCGCGTTTGCTGGTCAGCGATGCCCGGTTGTGGATACTGGATGAACCTTTGACCGCACTGGATGTCGGAGCCGTGGCGCAAATTCAGGAGTTGATCGCGGAACATCTGGCGCAGCAGGGGATGGTGATTTTTACCACGCACCAGCAGCTGCAAGTGGCGGGCGTGGAAATGTGCGGCTTGTCGTTATCATGAACCTGAAAACAGCAACTGGCGGGAGATTTTTCGTGGCTTTATGCCATTGGGTGGTATTCGTAGGTGCGAATTTACTCGCACATGGGTTATCGCTTAGTGCGAATAAATTCGCACCTACAAAACCGCTAACCGCTTTTCAGAATGAATAAATCCACCTTGCTTGGCTTGCTGGTGCTGGTGATACGGCGCGATTTGCTGCTGGCGATGCGTCGCCGCGCCGATGTGCTCACCACGCTGATTTTTTTCGTGATGGTGGTCAGCCTGTTTCCGCTGGGTGTCGGGCCGGAAATGAACATGCTGCGCAAGATGGCTGCGGGCGTATTGTGGGTGGCGGCATTGCTGTCCTCGATGCTGTCGCTGGGGCGCCTGTTTTCGGCCGACTATCTGGACGGCACGCTGGAACAGATGATGCTGGCGCCGCAATCGTTATCGATGCTGGTGCTGGGCAAGATCGCCGCACACTGGATGGTGTCCGGTTTGCCGCTGGTGCTGATGGCGCCGGTGCTGGGAGTGCAATTCGACATGCCGGCGCAGGCACTGGGCGTGCTGATCATCGGACTGTTGCTGGGGACGCCGATATTGAGCATGATCGGCGCGATCGGTGCGGCGTTGACGTTGGGTTTGCGCGGCGGCGGGGTGCTGTTGTCGCTGCTGGTGTTGCCGCTGTGCATTCCGGTGCTGATTTTTGGCACGGGAGCAGTCGAGGCGGTTTCCACCGGGTTGAGCGCGGCATCCCATTTATCCCTGCTGGGCGCGTTGCTGATGTTGGCCCTGGTGTCCACCCCATGGGTGACGGCGCAGGCGTTGCGTATTTCGATGGAGTAATCAATTGGCAATAAACTGGTTCAAATATTCCGCACCCACCACCTTCTACGGCCTGGCCGGAAAAATGATTCCGTGGTTCGCGGTTTCTGCCGCGGCGCTGCTTGCTGCCGGTTTGTATATCGGCTTTGCGGTCGCGCCGGCCGATTATCAGCAGGGTGAGTTCTACCGCATCATTTTCATTCATGTGCCGTCTTCCATCCTGTCCATGTTCCTTTATCTGATCATGGCCGGTTATGCCGCGCTGGGGCTGATTTTCAATACCCGGCTATCGGCGATGATGGCCAGTGCGATTGCGCCCACCGGCGCATTGTTTGCCTTTATCTCGCTATGGACCGGCGCATTGTGGGGCAAGCCGATGTGGGGGGCGTGGTGGGTGTGGGATGCGCGCCTGACGTCCGAACTTATTTTGCTGTTCCTGTATCTGGGCTTCATCGCGTTGCACGCCTCGATTGACGATCCGCGCCGCGCCGATCGTGCCAGCGCATTGCTGGCGATTGTCGGCTCGGTGAACGTGCCGATCATCTATTTTTCGGTGCAGTGGTGGAACACCCTGCACCAGGGCTCGACCATCAAGTTCAGCGGCACCTCCATGCATATCGCGATGCAGCAGGCGATGTTCACCACGCTGGCGGCCTGCTGGCTGTATGCGATCGCGGTGGTGCTGGCGCGCGTACGCAGCATCATCCTGGAGCGCGAGCGCAACACAACCTGGATTTCTGAATTACCGGAGGTGAAGGGATGAATCTATATTTTTCTGTAGGTGCGAATTTATTCGCACGCCCAACGCATTATGTGCGAATGAATTCGCACCTACAAACCCGTCAACCGAGGAATGTCGCATGAGCAGTCTGGATATCTGGATGCGGGAAAATCCGCTCACTTATGTTTGGCTGGGCTCATATGCCGTCGCCTTTCTCGTTTTTGCGATTGAGATCGCCATGGTCAGGCACAAGCGGAAGATCACCCTGCGGCAGGTGCGCATGATGCGCGACGCCGAAGGAGAAGAGGAATAAATGAAACCGCGCCAGAAAAGATTCATGTTTATCGTTGCTGCCGTTGCCGGATTGGCCGCGGCCGTCGGTCTGGTATTGAATGCGCTGGAAAATAACGTCAGCCTGTATTTCACCCCGACCCAGGTGTTTAACAATGAAGCGCCGCACGGGCGCAGTTTCCGCATCGGCGGCGTCGTCGAGGAGGGCAGCGTGAAGCGCGAAGCGGACGGCCTGACGGTAAATTTCGTGATCACCGACATGCACAAGAGCATTCCCGTCGTTTACAAGGGCATCCTGCCGGACCTGTTTACCGAAGGCAAGGGCGTGGTGGCGCAGGGCAGGGTAGAGGCCGATGGCGTGATGCGTGCCGACGAAGTGCTCGCCAAGCATGACGAAAATTACATGGCGCCGGAAGCCAAGGATGCGCTGGACAAGGCGCAGAAGGCGCAAGAGATGGAGCAGGCCAAATGAGCCCCTCACCCCCACCCCTCTCCCGCTTGCGGGGGAGGGGCTTTACTGGGCACTTGCCACTTTTTTTATGCAGCGCAGATTGATTGTTCAGGAACCCAAAAGACCGTCATTGCGAGGAGCGCAGCGACGTGGCAATCCAGAGGATTTCATTAGAGGCATTCTTGATGACTGGATTGCCGCGCTTCGCTCGCAATGACGTCGGCTGCAAGGTTGCATTTTTGCCATTTTTACATCATTCAACCAGTGAGAGATTAATTTTTTGAAAGTTCCAGCATGATTCCAGAGATTGGTCATTTCGCGTTAATCACTGCGCTGTTCCTGGCGCTTTGCCTGGGGGTACTGCCGATTATCGGCGCCGCGCGGGATAACGCAGTATTGTCGGGTACTGCCCGCCCGCTGGCGTATGGCCAGTTTGTGCTGCTTGCCATTGCATTCCTGTGCCTGACCTACGCCTTTGCTGTTGACGATTTTTCCGTGCTGTATGTGGCGCAGCATTCCAATTCCCAACTTCCGGTCATCTACAAAATGGCGGCCGTGTGGGGCGGACATGAGGGTTCGCTGCTGTTGTGGGCTTTTCTGCTGGGAGGGTGGATACTGGCTGTGGCCGTGTACAGCAGACACCTGCCAGGGGAGATGGTGGCGCGCGTGCTCGGGGTGATGGGGCTGGTTTCAGTCGGCTTTTTGTTATTCATGCTG
>Ga0209000_1002165_pt1 | contig 11086 bp, 8 predicted proteins | sample RifGroD2_FD_183998 | JGI IMG/M metagenome (GOLD analysis project Ga0209000, IMG submission 183998) | Groundwater microbial communities from Rifle, Colorado, USA - Groundwater D2 (SPAdes) (version 2) | ecosystem: Environmental > Aquatic > Deep subsurface > Groundwater | place: Rifle, Colorado...
TTTTTGTTGTTGTGCTTCTTTCTTCATTGCTTCAATAACTTTATTAGATATAGTTACTGTATCACCTTTGACATCTATTAAATGTGGATAACTTTGAGTTAATATTGCAGTTATATCATTTAATTTTTTTTGCTCTTCTGCTGTCAAATTACTTTTGTTACTTAATTCTGTATAAGTATCAATTAATTTAACATTATTATCAGCAACTTTTGTTTGGTTATTAGCTTGATCTATTAATGTTTTTTGATATTCTGTTGAATTATCTTTTGCAATATTTAAAGTTTCTGCTAATATATTTTGTTCTTCATTTATTGCTTCTAATACTTCATCTAATGTGTGATATTGTGTAATATTTATTCCCATTTGTGTTGCCAAATCTTTTAATTCTTTAGATAAATCTTTTACAGATGTTGATTGAAATCCAAAAGCACCAGATTTATGCTCTTGATCTATTTCTTGAAGTTTATCCTTTAATTCATCTAATTTTTTAATAGTAGCATCAATATCATTAACATCTTGTAATAATGGACTACCTACTTTATTCGATCTTTCAATAATATCATCTAATTTTTGTTTAGTTTCTTCATATGTTTTATTTAACTGTTCTTGTTCTTCTCTTACTTGTTTCATATGACCTAACATCATAGGAATTGCTGTTAAAGCAGTAACAAATAATGTAATAGGATTAAGTAACATTGCTCTTGAAAAAGCTAATAAACTTACGGTAGCACTTTTTATAGTTGTGCTAAGTGTAGTATATGATATTGCTAATTTTTGATTTATTGGGATAGCAGTTGTTGCAATTCCATTTCTTACGGCAAAATCTTTAATCTCTGTTTTTATTGCAGGTACTAATTTAAGTAAAATTACACTTCCTAATAATATAGTAGAATTTACTAATAGACCATTAAATTTAGTCATTTCAGTTAAACCATTAATATATTGTGAAGTAACACTTAAAACAGAATTCATTGCTTGTTTTACGCCTGATTCACCCATTGTGTAAGCCAATTCTTGAAATGCTGCTTTACTGCGATTTAATTGAGATTCTAATGAATGTAAATGTTTGTAATTTTCCTCAATTGCTGATCCTAATGATGTTTGAGCAGTAGAAGTAGCATCTAAAGATATGTTCCAATTGTCAAATAATGCCATCCAATTATATTATCGCAAAGGCTCTTTATCCTTTGCTTCTATATGTTACCATATAGTTTGGACTATATCATCAACATAATTAATTATGTTGTCCTGCACTCGTGGATATTTCACCATATCAATATGATTTAGGTTACTTTATCTAGTCTCTGAACCTTTAACTTATTTCTAAGTTACTTGGCTGCTGATTGCCACCTTGTATAAATACTTTTTAAACCATCACGTTTATCTTCACAGATTGCGTTGTGGTGTATTTATCGGTATGATGCCTTTCCAGCAATTCACAGGATTTTCATTACAATATTGCTATTGTACGGGACATTGGTTTATCCTAGTTATGTGGTGCTTGCCCAAAACTGTTACTTTCACTAAATTATATTATTAATCTAGTTACTGACTATAATGAAAATAAATTATAGCGGAAATGGTTCTTCTTTAAAGTGTCTGGTTACACTTGACCATTTCTCTCATAGTTACCTATGAGATCAGACTGTATCATTCTCCTAATTGTTGTAAGATTAGGAGAGTCGGCGTATCAGTCGTTACGGGGAAAATATAAAATAAATATAGTAGACATTAAATTAGTTTATATAACATTTAAATATATTATCTAAATTATTCAAATTTTTAAAATAAATATCTATTAATTTAACATTATTATCTTTACAAATATTTATTTTTTCTTGAACACCTATATTGTAATCATCTCTACCGTACATACCAAAAAATTCAACTATTATATTATCAAATATTACCCAATCAACTCTCTTCAATCCACATTTTTTATCATTAATTAAATCCCTATATAGTAATTCCTTAATATATGGGATTTTATATTTAATAAAATAATTAGTTATTATTTGTTCTCCGATAGAATAGCAAATATCATTATTATTAGAATAATATATTTCATTATTACCAAATTTACTTAAATTTATTTTTAAACCTGCTAGTTTACAAGCATTAGAATAAGAATCAAAATATCTATTATAAGTTATTGCTCCAGGAACATTTTTATTATTACAAAAATCTATTTGCATAGGAGTTCTTCCTAATTCTGTAGCAAATATTTTTAATTGTTCTAATAATTCTTCTTTTTTATTTTCAATAGATATTTCTTTATAATTATCTTTTTTATGTAATTTTAATAACCTAGCCATTGATTCTATTGAACTTCTTGTCCTATTATTAAATATTTTCATTAAATTATATATATTATTCTTAGGATATATTTCTTTAAAATATATTATTTCTTCACTAGTCCAAGGTTTTCTATTCAATAAATTTAATTCATTTGCTTTGCTTATTATTGCATAGTAACTTTTGTTAGGTAATAATGTCATTATTTGCTTTATAGGTATATTCTCATAATAATTAATTATTATACTTAATTCATCAATACTCCAAAAATATATTTCTCTTTTTAACTTTAATTTATATGCTTTATGCATTATTTCCTTTTTATTAAATGGACTTAATAACTCTAATAAAATATTCCAATCTTCATAATTATATTTATCTTTTAAAATATTTATTTGTTCTTTTGTCCATTTTTTATTCTTCAATGTTTTTAAATTTAACTTTCTAAATATTTCATAGATACTACTATCTGATTTATAATTATATTTTATCATTATATCTTGTATAGACATGCCATTTAAATAATCTTCTTTTATTAATTCATATTTACTCAATTTATATTGCACCTCCTTTACTAATTATTTGTATTTTATAATTTATATCTACTATTTTAATGTCTACTTTTTATATTTTATATAGTCTTCCCTCGGTGTTTTCCTAATTTTAGGATTTTCACCGATATAGCCAACTTTGCTTAATACATTACTGTATTAAGGGCCAACTTAGCCAGGCTTTCTGCAATATATGTTTTCTCTGCTCTAGTCATAGAATCCCATTTATTGGCAACCTCACCATATATTTGACCCAATGGTAATAACTCACCAGTAATGTCTTTAACTGCTATGTTCATAGATGCTAATGCTTCTTGTGCTTTATCTGTATTTATCCTGGCGAACACAAATTTCAACATATTTCCAATTTGATTTCCAGATTCCCGTGTGGCAGTACCAATGCTTGTAGTCATTCCGATTAATTCATCTAAACTTACACCAAATTGTTGTGCTGATTCACCAGCTTTATTTATACTTTGTGCTAGACCTATACTCGTAATTGCAAAATTATTATCAACCTCGTTTAATTTGTCGATAATTGTCGAACTTTTTTCAGCTTCAATATTAAACTGTGCTAAAGCACCTGTTAGGTACGATGCCATCTGTCCAGTTTCTAATCCAGTTACATTAGATCCAAGCATACTAGTACGTGCTAATGCTACTGATTGTTCTGCATTGTAACCCTGTTTGGCAAACTCTATTTCGGCATCTAATGCTTGTGTTATAGATTTTGCCATCATATTAGCAGATTCAGCAGTATCACGCATTAATTTAGACCAATTAGTATCATTTTCTAATACTTTACTTAATTCTGTTAATTTAGTATCTACATCTATAATTTCTCGTCCTATTTGCTGGATACTATTGGCAACTGAGTAAAATATTCCCGTAGCTCCCGCCCAGAGTGAGATCTTCTCAAGGGCCGTCTTAAATGCAGAACCTAAATCCCATGTTCTAGTCATTAAATCTCTTATAGACTCACTAAATTTATGAGTTTCGCCAGTTAATTTATTAACATAAGCAGTTACACTTGTTACTTTAGAACCTTCCCTTAATCTTTGTGTCACTTTTATGTATTTCTCGGTTTCTTGCACGTTTGCTTCCAATAATTTTTTACCTTGCATAATGGATTGGTTATAATAATTCTGAGCATTAGTAGCACCATTTACTGCATTAGTCATTTTGGGATATTGCTCAAAATTAAATCCTCTTGAATCTTTAGAAGCAATTCTAGTATTATCATATACTCTTTTAATTGCATTTTCTAATCTTTGTAATCTTTCTAAATCTTTATCTGATACTAATTGTCCAGATATATTCTTTTGTTGAAAATCTCTAATTAAATTTTGATATCTTAATAATGCTCTTTCCAATGGAGCAGTTTGTTCAGGAGATAAATTATTAAATTTTACACCTAAACCTAATGAAGATTGCATTCTTGTATTAAGTTGTTTAGCAACACTAAATTGTGTTTGATTATATATTTTTAATTTTTCTTCCGCTGTTTTTCTTAATTGTTTAATATAATCTTCTTCATTTTTAATTCTTAAATTTTGTTCTTGTTGTAATTGTTTTAATCCACTTTGAATTAAATTATTTTTTTGACTACCAATACCTTGCTCATAAGTAGTTTTATTTGCTTGTGCATTTGCTTTTATTAGATTAAAAGTATTTAATAATTCTGTTCTAACTTTAGAATTAACTTCTCCAATGTTTCCTAATTGAGTTTTAAACTTTTCTAATGCAGAAATATCAACAAAATTACCTAATTTACCAGTTTGTAAAGTATTAATTACGCCTTTATATTTTTCTTGCAATGTTTCTACAGATATTATAACTTTTTTAATAGTTTCATTATTTTGATTAATAATTACATTAGTTAATTCTCCTGCCTTTTGTACTTCCGTTCTTGTTCTACCTAATGCTTCATTATAAGTAGTTACTACTTTAGTAGCATTATTTAAATCACCAGCATTATAAAATTTAGTTTCTTTTGAAACATTGTTTGTTATTTTAGACATTGCAGTATTTAATGCTTCTGCCTGATTTTGTACTTGTTTAATAGAAGATGTTAATGAATCAAATTGTGAAGTATTAATATTAACTTTTATATTTAATTTATCAAATTTTTGTTGTAATGTGGTTACTAATGTGTCTACACTAGATTTTAAAGTATCTATGCTATTTTTTTCAATCAAGGTTTTGATGTAAATAGCGAGATCGTTGTTTGGCATTATTTAAAATTTACCTCCTTTATAATAAAAAATATAAAGAAGGTAAATTAATACCTTCTTTATTACACAGCTAAAAATTCTATTTGTTTTAATTTATTTTTTTTACACCTTGCAAATTATATCTTAAATCTGTAGGATATAAATCAATTAATATAATTTCATTATCATTACATATTTTTATTTTCTCTTCCATTTTAACTCTATAAAAATCTTTTTTCGGCATACCAAAAAATTCTACAATAATACTATCGTTAATCAACCAATCCATTCTCTTTAAACCACATCTTGTATCATTTATTATATCTCTGTATAAATATTCCTTAATATAATCCATATTAATATCAATCATATAATTAGTAATTATTAATTCTGCTTTGGATAAACATATATCATTATTATTGGATAAATATATTTTCTTATTATAAATACTATTACTATTTGGTTCTAAATTTGCTTCAACACATGCTTCTCTATATCCACCAAAATATCTTATATATGTAACAATTCCTGGCATATCTTTATTATCCGTAATCTCTTGTCCTAAAGGTGTTCTACCCAATTCATTTGCAAAACTTTTAAGAGCAATTATAGCATCTTTTTTATTATTTTCATGCTTTTGTAAAAAATAATCACTAGAATAATCTTTATGTATATTTAATTTCTGTGCCATATCTATTAAATGATGAATTTTTCTATTTGGAAATAATTTAATTAAATCCTTATTATCCATAATAGAATATAATTCTTTTATTTTGATAATTTCTTCATCTGTCCATTTTGACTGATGTATTAATCCTAATTTATTTGCTTTTGTAACAATAGAACCATATGTACGATTAGGAAATAATACTTGCAATTTTTGAGGAGATATTTTATCATAATTTTCATTTAATATTTTTATTTCTTCTTCATCCCAATAAAAATTACTTCTTTTAATATCTAATACATATGCTTTATGAGTTATATCGTCTTTACTAAATGGTTTTAATAAATTAATTAAAATTTCCCATTCTTCGTAAGGATATTTTTCTCTAAGAATATTTAATTGTTCTTTAGTCCATTGATTATTTTTCTTAGGTAAGTTTAATTTATTAATTATAGGAAAGATTGCTGTTTCATTGTTGTAGTCATATTTAATTGCTATATCCTTAGGAGACATACCATTTAAATAATCATTTTCGATATTCTTATATTTTTGATTAATAATAAAACTTCTTTTCTCTAATTTTTCATTATTTCTTTTACTTTTAACTTGATTTTCTGTTTTTGTCTCTAAATGTTCTGAAATTTCTTTGTTAGTCATATTGATATAATTGTTCATTAAAAAATTAAATTCTTCTTTTGACCATGTGTTATCTTTAATTTTAATATTAAATCTATTTAATATACCAATAACATATTCTTTTCTAAAATTATATTTTATAGCAATATCATCTAATGAATCACCATTTTCATAATCATTTTTAACATTATAATGCACCGATTTTTTACCATCTCTAATAGATTGTAAACCTATTAAATTTAATGCTTCTTTTAAAGAACCAAATCTTTTCTTATAAGTATTAGCACCAGGATAATATTTATTTTTATCTAATTTCTTTTGCGTAGGAACTTCTCCAAATTCATCATAATACCTTTTTAATTCTTCAAGTAAAAATTCATTAGTGTGTTTAACTATTCCTATTGGTCTTGCCATAATACCATCTCCTTTAATTTATTATTATATTAATTATCTATTAACTTTTCTCCTCCCCTACAACTAACTTAAAAATAAACAGGGAAGGGGTATGAGGAGATGTAAAACCCTTATCAGTAGGTTAATTACTCCTACCTATCCCAAAATCCATAAAACTATAAAACAAAATATAAAATAAAAAAGAACCCACATTTAGTAGATTCTTTAATATCATCAAACATATCACATCAAAAAATCAATTATATTTATTTTATACCATACTTAATAATCAATAAATCAACCAACAAACCAATCACTCAATAATCAAAACCTACCTGTTAATTCAAACCTTTCAATCTGCTCTCCTGTATACTTACCATCACAAAAATTTTCAAATTGTGTATATGTCAAATCAGTAAAAAATTTTATTTCGACGCTTAACGCATAAGCAATATGACAATATTTATAATTACACAGCATTAAACTTTCAGAACCTTCAGCACAAATAATAGGTTTTCTATTTAACATTATCAATACCTCCTAATTACTCCTAATATTCTAATAATTATACTCAACAAATATTTCAGTAAAATCGACCATACTCAAAATTACCTGTTCAGCACCCATACTAGGAGCAATTGGGTTCCTATGTATGTCTAACACATCTAACTTATTAATCATCAAATTCTCATATTCACGTTCCTCATTATACTCCAAATTACCAAATTGATACTTTCCATTCACAAAACTAAGAAACTTAAATCCATCATAAAAAGTATGCTTACTAACTGTATCTGTTCTAACTTCTAACCAGACAGGCTTTCCTAATAATTCATCCATGATTTCTTCAAATTGCGATTTAGTTAATTGATGATAATCCATAATAATAAAAACCTCCATATTTAAATTTATAAGCTAGTTAAATGTTGCAATCGCTTATAAATTTATTATAGAGGCATTAGTCAGTTTTGTCAATACTATTTTTAAAAATAAACTTACTAATTTTCTTCCTCGTAAAATATATCTATAATCTCCATATTTAATACCTTTGCTATTCTAAAAGCAATATCCATACTTGTTGTAAATCTATTTTTAATTAAATTTGACATAGTTTGTTTAGTAATTCCAACTTGATCTGCTAACCAAGTTTGCTTAATTCCACGCTCATCCAATATCTCTTTTAATCTATTTTTCACTGTCATCACAAAATCACACTCCTATTCATAATATTATACACTACATGTATGTATTTATCAAAAGCATAGGAATGAGTCTATAATTATATTAACATAACAGTTTCATAAAGTCAAGAATATTTATTTTATTATTCTATTAAATTTTATAATAATTAATTAATAAAAAATACACATAATACACATAAAAAACACAAATTAAATATATCCATACATAAACAAAAAAGAGAGGATTATTTAATCCCTCTCTAATTATACTACAATCATTATGTTATATATCATTATGTAATATGTATTATTACAATTATATTTATATTTTTTATTAATTAATTATTAACTTAATCAATCACTACTAAATTAAAAAACTTAAGCAAAACTTTTATTCTCCTGTAAACTATACATTTCTTCAATTAATTCATTAACATCATTTTCATATAATTTACATGCAATAGAATATAATTCAGGTATTTTATTTAATACTCTATCTATGTATAGAATTTTCTATGCATAGATATTTTATGATGCTTTAATATATTTAAAAGTAAATCCTTTATGTGTTTTTCTTTTACCATTACAGACGGAAGATATTTTATTAACTAATAAATTTACCCCAAATAATATTTTACTATTTCTTGCTAATTCACCACATGATTTAAATTCACCTAATAATACATTATCTTTATATATACAAACAGGTTTTCCACCTAATCTTACACCTTTTAATGATTCTTCTTTAGGATTATAATTGCACCAACCTAATTTTGTTCCTTGTTTAAGATATTTTGTAATTGTTACATAGCTTAAATTCATAATTTTACCTATTTGAAAAGTTGTTAAATTATTATTTTCTTTTTTGATTTCACATGCCTTTTTAACTAAATTAGATAAAGCAAATTCTTCTACTTTATCCCAATTTATAACACTTAAATCAAAATATTTTGATAAATAACTATTTAATATTTCATTTTTAATCCATTTCAATTCTGAGTTTTTGCAATTTATTATAATATAATCATTTATACCATTTTGTTTTGCAATATCATATTTAATTTTATCCACTTCCTGTTGTTCAGTTAATGATTTATTATATTTAGAATTTATAGTTGGTTCTTCATAATGTTGTTTTCCATGAGTTTCAATAATAATATTTACTTTAGGAATATAAAAATCGTATTTATAATCAAGACACCATTCAAATAAAACTTTATTTAATTGTACTATAAACTCTATGTTTAATTGAGTTAATACTGAATACATTACTTTTTCAGGGTAAGATTTTCCATCACTACATAAACAACCTATTGATTTATTTTTATGAATAATACTTATTGATAACTCTTTATCTTTAATATTCCCACAATCAGGGCATATAGGTATTATTTTATTATTACTAGTTTTAGTATATAATTTTGCTTCGTCATAACCACCTTGAAAATATTTTATCATCCAAGGTGCTGTAGTAGGGATGTCATTAATACCTACTACTGTTGTTCTACCATAGCAACAAGAACAACCACCTCCTTTTAATAATTGTGATTCTACAATCCAACCTTCTTCCCATCCACATTTATTACATTTATATTTATAATATTTATAATTTATTTCTCTTGTTTTTTCTTTTTTTAATTTATATTCTCTATCAATAATAATTAAATCTCTTTTTTCGTCTTTAAATATATGTCCAATTTCTACTTTAAAATTATATGTATATTTACCTAATAATTCACCTAAATTACAATTACAAAAACTACCAGTAAGTATTTTATAAATATCATTATCTAAATATTTAACATATAAAAATTGTCCTTTTGATTGATAATCTACAATTTCTAATTCTCCTTCTGTATTATCATATATAAAATTAATTTTATATCCAATGCTCTTATTCCAATCTATATGTGTGTTATTTCCATAATTATACTTAGGTAAATCATCTAAAAACACTTTTCTCAAATAAAAACCTCCTTAAAATATATGATAAAATTAATAAAAATATTTAAGTTCACGCCATCTATCTTGATAATTACTACAACGTCTTACGACTCTATTAAGTATTTGTCTTTTTTCTGCAATTGTAATATCTTTTACTAATCCTTCAATTACACCTTCCTTATGTTTAATATCTTTATTTTTATCTTCAAGTTCTTTTCTTTGTTCTTCAATAACTCTATTCTGATTTCTTAATGCTATTAAATTGGATTTAAAAAATGCTTTTGTAGTATCATCAACAAAAGGTAAATATGTATTAATAAATACTTCATCATTGTCTACATAACCACCAGTTTTTCTGATAGTAGGGAGGACTTCTTCAAACACCCACTTTTCAAATCTTTCTGCTGAAGGTAATTTTGATTTAGTTATTAATCTATAAAGATTTCCTTCTGATAAAAGATTAATATCTTGTTTTCTTCCCATAGAATCTATGACCTCGTATTTCACGATCCCATCTTTTTTACAATGTCTTTTTATTGCATCATAAGGATTAGAATACCCTAATGATTTAGCAACATTAGTCGCTTCAAAATATTCTTTACCACTAAGATTTATAATCTGTAGACTTTCAAATTCTTCATTGTTAAAAACCATTAAATTATTTTCCATGTTATAATAATCTCCTTTTTATTTTTAATTTTAATTTTTAGTTCTGCAAATTTATTTTACTATTCTATAATACTCAATCAATTAAACTATAAATAAATTTAAAAGAACTATCCCTAATTTTCATATCAACACCACCTTTTTATATTGTATTTGCATAGTATTATGTCTGTTTGTTTTGTGTTAATTGTATTATACAATATAAAAATAAATGTGTCAACATGAAAATTGGGAGAATAGTGAATATTGGAGATTTATTTTTATGGGTAATTATTTTATGATTTTAGTTATTATGAATATTATATGATTTTTGAAAATTTTTACAATTTTACAAAGTGTTGATATTATTGGGTTTGTTGAATCGGATTTCATCATGAAATGCGGTTTTTATTATGATGTTATTTTATTTATTTTTATTCAAAGCATCCTTTAACTTATCTAAATCTTTCCATTTACGTTCTTTTGCTGTCAAATCATTGTAGATATTGTACATTTCAGACGAACCCCATCCCATAATTTCAATTATAAAATCACTACTTA
>Ga0209000_1002167_pt1 | contig 11072 bp, 9 predicted proteins | sample RifGroD2_FD_183998 | JGI IMG/M metagenome (GOLD analysis project Ga0209000, IMG submission 183998) | Groundwater microbial communities from Rifle, Colorado, USA - Groundwater D2 (SPAdes) (version 2) | ecosystem: Environmental > Aquatic > Deep subsurface > Groundwater | place: Rifle, Colorado...
ATATTAGCAAAAGATTCCGTCGCAAAGTTTTGAAACTCATCTACGTATAAATAAAAATCATTACGATCTTCTTCGGCAATATCAACCCGACCCATAGCAGCGAGTTGAATTTTTGTGATCATCATAGCTCCCAGCAGCGCACCATTATCCTCACCAATTCGTCCCTTCGAAAGATTAATAATTAAAATTTTACGCGTATCCATAATCTGACGAATATCAAAAGAAGATTGGGTTTGACCAACAATATTTCTAATCAAAGAACTGGACAAAAATTGTCCAACCTTGTTTTGAATCGGAGATACAACTTCTTGCAGAACTTTATCACTCCATTTTGGAAATTCATCCACCCAAAATTGCCTGATCACAGGATCAGTAACCTTCTCCACAACTCTTTCGCGATATTTCTTGTCCACCAAAATTCTTGTTACTCCAAGCAAGGTGCTACCAGGATATTCCAAAAGTGCCAAAATCGCATTACGCAAAATATATTCCAATCGCGGTCCCCAAGAATCAGCCCAGATTTTTTTGAACACACCAATCAAACCTGAAGCAACCAAGTGTCGATAATCTGGATCAACTGATTCCATCACATTGAAAGCAAGTGGATAATTTTGATCAGATGGATTGAGATAAATAACATCATTGATACGATTTGCCGGAATGGCTTTCAACAATTTTTCAGCGGTGTCACCGTGAGGATCAATATAGCAAATTCCATGACCATTACGGATGTCTTGCACCACCAAATTTTCCAGTAGGTTGGTCTTTCCCATACCGGTTTTTCCGATTATATACATATGACGAGTTCGGTCATCCGTCTTTATTCCGAAAACTCGTTCTTGATTTCTGAAAGTTGTTTTTGCAAAAAATGCAATTTCATTATTATTAGCCATAGGTGTAACTAGCGTTGTAGTTATTTATTACTAGGATTTAGGAATTAGAAGTTAGGATTTAGGAAGTTATAATACCCACAACCTAATTCCCATAACCTAATTCCTAACCTTATTCTATTGGAAGATTTGATGGGGCGCCACCGCGCTTAGCCTCAACTCGAGAAAGTGAAGGTGCTATAACATTCATATCTGGAAGGTGAAAAATTGTTGCCAACTCTTCAGTACTCATCGCCATATTAACACCATCGCCGCTTCTGTTTCGATATCGACGCAAAATTTTTCTCTGACGATAACGCAAACGATTTCTTTGATTAATCCAGTTTGCAAAAGTTTTTGAAGTATTGTCCGGCTTAAAACCGTTCATATTATCATCATTAAATTGTTTCAAACTTCCCCAGAAGCCAGAAACTCCATGCGACTTGTCGAAATTTTCCCTACGACCAAGATAAATGTATCGCCCCTTAACTGTGAATTGCCATTTTCCAAGATTTTCTTCAACTGCTTTCAAGACATCGCGTTCCAAAGGAGAAAGGCGGGTGTCAAGTGGTTGTTCATCTTTTTTCTTTTCAGAAGGAAATTTGACCTCACTATGCGTTGCCGTAAACAAGTTACTAAAAACATCCACAATATCCTGCCACAATCTTTCAAGTGTTGATTCTTTCTTTTTTTCTTTGCCTTTTAATTTTTCCGTAAGCTCTTTTCCTACTGTTGAACCCCAAGATGGTGATTTCGGAGCAATGATCCATTGAAGCCACATTTGTTGTCCAGGTCCAAGCTTACCCATAACTTCAAAAAGGCCAGCCAAAGGATCAATCATAGTGCCAGTAATATCCTCTTCAAATGCCTTGTAAGTTCTTATTGGAAAAGCCGGATGTTTACTTGTAGGAGCAATATCAGCTCCCCACAAATCCCATTTTCCATTAGGAATAATTTTCGGAACATCGTCAACATAATCAGGAACTTCAACAATTTCCACGTCGGGATATTGAGCATACAAAGCTGCTTCAACAAGATTACGATATTTTTTCATTGAACGGATATATAAATGTACCGCACCTTGATCACTGACCACTTCCAGACTCATATAATCCGTAAACATACCACTAATGTATTCCTCAGCAATGTCAAATCCTTTCTCAACCCCAGCAAAAGTTGTAAAAAGCGCCTCCATTGGTTTGGGACTTTTTTCAATATTTTTTGGTGGGATAAGCTCCAAAAGCACCCAATCGGCTGAAGCCCAGAATTCATCCTGAATATGCCTAAGCCAATAAATCTCAAATACATAAAAGAAAAGCGGCGGCAAAACAATGAACCATACAAAGCTCATAGCTTGCGACGCCGTTTTTAAATCGGTAACTATTTCAATTATTGCAGCAGAAATAATGTCCATTGTATTTTATTTTATATTGATGCTTTTTTGTTCGTAGATTCGCGTATGTTTCGTAGTTTCGTATCGGTCTATTATTTTTTGATTGAATATGTTCCGCTTTTTGATTTAGCAAAATAGTTATTCAAGTTTATCACAATAGTGGATTTTTTCACATGCCTTATCTCCAAAACCTTGGCAAGAATTTCTTCTCTATTCAGTGAGCCATCTTTCTTTTTCAGAATTTCCTCAATCACATCTTTTACGGTACCACTTTTGTATCCCCATTCAACCAATGCATAAATTCCTCTTCCAACCAAAACAAAATTCTTATCTTTAATTAATTCATTATGCACAGTCTGAGCATGAGTTTTTTTTCTATTCAAATGGTATTGATCGATCTTTTTGGCAATATCTCGAAAATGAAGTGGGCGAGATGCCTCCTTGAGTACCAAATATGCTTTTTCTCGCGTACCTTTAGGTGAAATTTCTTTCCATTTTGCAATTCCCCATTTTGAAAATGTGTTCTGCTTAATCTCCTGCGAAACTTCCAAATAATGCACAAATATTTCCTTGGTCAAATCAAGTGTTGGCAATTGAGCCTTCATTAATGCAAACAACTCTTCAACTGAAAGAGGTTTTTTTTGCGCTTTTAAGATTGCAACTGCAGCATTTTTAACCACTCTCCATTTTTCGATATCAAAATCAGGCAAAGAATATGCAAAAGCCAACTCTCCTTTGATTTCATTGTTTGCTATATCGTCAAAACATTCCAAGAAAAAAGAAACTGCAGACTCTTCACTTGTTTGCCCTTTTCCAAGTGCAAACAAAAGCTCCTTCTCCCCCATTATACCACCATTAGCGACAAGCGCCAACATAACTCTTTCCTGTATTTGCAAAAATAAAGTGTCGGTCTTTTTTTCTTTAACCTTTTTTAAAACTTCGCGAATAACTTGCCTGACCCTTTCGCGAGTTATGCTATATTTTTTTCCAATTTCCTCCAAAGTCATTGAATGGGAGTTGAAAACACCCCAGCGACTGAAGATTATTTCCTGAGAACGCTCAGAAAAATCAGCCACAATCTCTCGGAGTGCGTCTGAAAAAAATCCCGTTTTTATTTCTAATAGCTCTTTATCAATGTTTGCTTTTTCCATATACATTTATGACTAAATTTGAATATATTAGGTTTCAAATTATATTAACACATATTAAAATTTTGTCAACCCCGTTAGAAAAATGCACAGAAAAATTACTCGCACTTGTACTATCTTTCTCAATAAAGACTTTTTATTGTATATATTATACTTGTCATTTTTCTAACGGGGTCAACCCCTTCCGAAATTACAAAAAGAGCCCTTACGGACTCAATTCTGCTCTGAAATATTTTTATAATATCTACTTGATTTACCTCCGCATTTTTACATCCAAATCCTTTTCCAGCTTATTTGTAATGGCAAACATCACATCATCAATTTCTTTTCCAGTCAATGTCCGCTCTTGCGCTCCCAGGATTATATGGAAAGCAAAACTTGAAGTGTCGTCTGCAAAATCAATTGCATCAAAAAGATCCACGTCTTGCACGAGGTCTTTGCCAGCTGATTGAATAACCATCAAAATTTCGTCAATGCGCACATTTTTCTGCGCAAGCAAAGAAATGTCCCTGGTTACAACCGGATGTTTTCGAATTGGTGTGAATTCTCGCTCATCATCAGAAATTTGTGAAAGTTTATCCATATCAAATTCAAACATCACCACTCTAGTATTAATATCAAAATCTTCCAAGACCAATGGACTTATTTCGCCAACATATCCAAAAGATTTTTCAGAGCCTTGAATTTTTATTTCGCCAGCGCGACTTTGATGCCACAAAGCAAGCGGTGTTTCAATTGGAACTCCCCCGAACGTGTCGTAATAATGATCAACAATCCCAAGTTGTGCCAAAAAATTATTCACTGCGGCCTTGGCCTCGAAAAATCCAGATTCGTGTCGCTTGTCCATTTTTTCCTCCTTGGCACTTTTTTTCTTTAGCACCATTGCACCTACCAACATACTTTTTTCTTCAGGCAAAACTTCCCCATTGGGCCAATACACTTTTCCTATTTCAAAAATATTAAACTCATTAAAATTCTTCAGATTTTCTTTAACATTTTTAAGTAAATTTGGAATCAAACTGACGCGAAGCTGTGATTGCTCCGGACTCATTGGCATCTCCAATTCCAAATGCTTCACCTCGCCAAGCTCCGCAAACTCAGCATCTTTGGCAGAATAAAAAGAATAATTATACACCTCAGAAAAACCTTGCCCAATCAAAATATTTTTCAAAGCGCGCTCAAAAATTCTGCTTTCATTTTGTCTGGCAGCTGTTACAGCAACAGATGGTGGGACATTCCGATTTCTTCAATCAAATCTTCTTGGCTTTTAAGATCAATTCGAAAAGTTGGAATTTCAGCCAAAATCACATCCTTCTTGATTTTTACTTTCACACCCAAAGACGTCAGAATTTTTTCACTAATTTTTAGAGGAACAGCAACACCCAACAATTTATCAACATAAGCGAGGCTAAGCTCGACTGTCCATGGTTTTATTTTTTCTTGATATTCATCAACCATACCCTCAAAAGTTGCATTGGCAGTATGCTCCAAAATTTCAATTACACGTACCATAGCTTTTTCAGCCAAATTCGGATCAAGCTCTTTTTCAAAGCGTGAAGATGCATCAGTAAAAAGTCCGAGGCGTGAGCGTGTTTTTCGAATTGAAAGGGGTTTGAAATTTGCAGCCTCCAAGATAATATTTTTTGTTTCATTTGAAATTCCAGAATTTTTTCCACCCATAATTCCAGCCAAAGCTAAAACTCCATTTTTACCAGCAATAACAATATCATCATTGGTCAATTTAATTTTACTATCATCAAGCAAAACAAGTTCTTCATCTTTTTTTGCGGTTCTAACAATAATTTCATTGCCAATCACATCACCGTCGAAGGAATGAAATGGTTGCCCCAATTCCAACATAACATAGTTAGTAGCATCAACTACATTATTAATTGCATTTAGACCACAAGCCTCCAAGCGCGCTTTCATCCAGTCTGGAGAAGCTTTCACTTGAACGCCACTAAGAACTGCGCCGATATATCTTTTGCAAAGAGAATTATTTTCAATTTTAACTTTCAAATTCTTAGCTTTTTTGTTTTCCAAAACCAAGCCGTCATAATCATAATCCATTTCTCCACCCCCGCCTGCATCGCTATGCGAAGCATTGCGGGCAGGTTCGAGCGCAACAATTTCCCGAGCCATCGCCACATGAGAAACCGCATCGTGTGCTCTGTCAGGCAAAACTTTGATATCCAAAACTTCATCACTATTATTAATAACACTTGCAAATGTCGCTCCAATTTCTGTTTTTTTGTCTAACTGCAAAATTCCACTATGATCAGTTCCTAACCCTAATTCATCAAGAGCGCAAAGCATTCCAAAAGATTTTTCCCCTCTGATTTCAGCTTCCTTAATTTCAAAACCAACAGGCATTTTGGTACCAACAGTTGCCACTGGAATGTGATCGCCAACAGCAATGTTTTTTGCACCGCAAACAATATCCAAAATTTCATCATTGCCAATGCTTACTTTCGTCAATTGTAATTTGTCGGCATTAGGATGTTTTGAAATTTCCAAAATCTCACCAACAACAATGCCTTCAAATGCTGATCCGACTTTTTCAACAGATTCAACCTCAAAAGAATGTAGTGTTATAAGCTTGGCAATTTCAGTGGCTGTTTTTTTTGTATCAGAAAGCTCCTTGAGCCAGTTATAAGAATATTTCATAATAAATAATTCAAAATTTAAAAATCAAAAATCAAAAATCAAAATTTTCGAGTGGCTTTGCCACGTTTTTTAAAAAATAATAATGAGAGAAGCGAATACCAAAATTTTCCATTTTGAGATTTGCATTTTACATTTCCTAAAATTGTTTAACAAATCTCAAATCTCCAGAGTGGAATAGTCTAACGTCATCAATCTTATATTTCATCATCGCCAATCTCTCCAAGCCAAATCCCCAAGCAAAACCTTGATATTTATTTCTTGGATATCCCACAGCTTCAAAAACATTTTGATTCACAATTCCAGCACCACCAAGTTCGAGCCATCCAGCCCATTTGCAAGAAGAGCAGCCTTTACCACCACATACCAAGCAATTAATATCAAATTCAAAACTTGGCTCGGTAAATGGGAAGTAACTTGGACGAAGTCTAATCTCAACATCAGCTTTGAAGAATTTTGAGAAAAATTGCTCAGCCACAAATTTCAAATTCCCCACTGTAATGTCTTCGCCAACCATCAAGGCTTCAAACTGATGGAAGGTGTGATCATGAGTGGTGTCAGTTGATTCGCGACGAAAAACTCGCCCTGGCGCAATGATACGAAATGGCGGTGTATGCTTTTCCATAAAGCGAATCTGCACATCCGAAGTCTGCGTACGCATAACTATTTTTTCTTGTTGTTTGTTGTCAGCTGTCAGTTGTTCGTTATTTTTTATCCAGAAAGTATCTTGCATATCGCGAGCTGGATGATCCTTGGGAATATTGAGCGCATCGAAATTATAAAATTCAGTTTCCACCTCAGGTCCATCTGCAATTTCAAATCCCATCGAAGTGAAAATGTCTTCGATTTCATATTGAATTCTGCTCAGTGGATGAAGATGACCTCGCTGCAATTTTTTTGCTGGCATCGTCACGTCAATTTTTTCCGCCGCAAAATCAAAACTTTTCTCCTTAAGTTCTTTTTCTTTTTCAACAAACGCAGTTTCAATTTCAGTTTTGATCAAATTGGCCAATTGCCCGATTGTTTTTCTTTCATCCTCAGACATATCTTTAAGACTCTTGAGAATTCCAGTAAATTCACTTTTGCGACCAAGATATTTAACACGCAGTTCACCAACCACACCTAGCGATTCCACTGCTGCAATTTCAGCCAATGCCTCTTTTTTAATCTGAGCTATTTTTTGTTCGAGCATATTATTTAGGAAAAATTATTTTTACGAATCCCATTTTACCAACTTTCATAACTTTGCCATCAAATTCTTTTGTAATTAACATTTGCGAGTCTAGCAGTTTTTCGTCATCAACTGCCTGTCCGGCCAGGGACACACCACCTTGCTCAATTTTACGACGAGCATCTCCCATACTAGATGCATTTTTTGATTTCACAAGCACCTCTACTAATTTCATTTCCCCTTCAACAACAAATTCGGCAATGTCAGTTGGAATTTCTTTTTTGGAAAATGTATTAATAAAATATTCTCTTGCGCTACGTGCCAATTCTTCTCCGTGATAAATTTTCACAATTTCTCCAGCCAATCTGAGCTTGGCATCACGAGGATTTAATTTTTCCTCTTTCATCTCACTTTCAATTTGAACAATCTCTTCCATTGGAATGCGCGTGCAATGCACAAAATATTTTCCAATAAGCTCATCTCCCATACTCATCACTTTTCCAAACATTGAATTAGCATCCTCAGTCAAATTGATGGTGTTACCCCAGGAAGAACTCATTTTTCTTCCATCAGTACCCTCAATCAAGTTGGTCATCAAAACATCCTGAGGTTTCTGCTTGTAGTGCTTTTGCATTTCGCGTCCAGACAAAAGATTAAAACGTTGATCAGTTCCACCAAGTTCCAAATCAGCTTTCAGCACAACGCTGTCATAACCCTGCATCAATGGATACAAAAGTTCACGCAGTGAGATTCGTGTTCCTTTTTCCAATCTTTTTCTGATATTGTCGCGCGCGATAAATTCAGCCAGAGAAAAGATGTCCGCTTGCTCAGAAATTTCATTGTATGTGAGTTTTCCAAGCCAATCAGAGTTTTTGACAACTTCAACCTTGCTCATATCCAAAATTTTTCCAGCTTGCTCAAAGTATGTTTCCATATTTTTCTCAACCACTTCTCTCTCTAGCATTGGACGTTCACTTTCTTTGTCAGAAGTGTCTCCAATCACACCAGTAAAATCACCAATCAAAAAAACAATCTGGTGGCCAAGTTGCTGCAAATCTCTCAATTTCAAAAGCGGCACGGCTCGTCCCAAATGAATATTTGGACTAGTCGGATCAGTGCCAAATTTGATGCGCAATTTCTCCCCACTAAGAAGTCTCTTTCTAAGATTTTCACAATCAATAACCTCACTAACTCCACGTGCCAAAATCTCATCAATAACCTTTTCCTGTTGTTTTTCCATAATATTCTTAATTTTCATTACTAAATATAGACTAATAATACCAATTTTCAAGACTTTTTGCAACAGCTAGTCTTGGCTATACAAAAGGTCAATCCGGTATGGTATTGACCCCGTTAGAGATTTCACATTTATTGTTTAATTTAAATAATATACTTTATCTCTCAAAATATACATATTATTTGAGCTTACTTTCGAAATCTCTAACGGGGCGTCTTCTATCCAATAGCTTGGAAACACTTAACTAAGGAATTTGGGGTTTTAAAGTCTATGCCCATGTGCAGTCTTTCAGTATTGTAAAATTCAAGATAAGGAGGTAATGCTCTATTAAATATTGTAACATCTCTTTGAAAATTGCGCAGGCATTCCTCTTTTAGTGTTCGATTAAATCTTTCAATGTAGGAGTTATCATTAGGCTTTCTGACTCTAGAATGGCGATGCAGTACGTGTATTCTTTCTGTAAAATGTTGCGTAAATTCTGCACCATTATCTGATTGAATGCAATTGAATTTAAATGGTGCTTCTGCTTGAGCACGCTGAATAAATTCTACACTTTTAGCTGCTCCAATTCTTTCAACTGCCCAGGCAAAACTCCAACGAGAATGTACATCGATTAAAGTGTAAATGTAAATTCTCTTCTTAGGTTCAATCATGATATGAATAGTATCTACCATCACTAAATCACCAGGTTTTAAGGCTTCTGGACGATGTATGGATAAATGTAGCCTTTTCCATGGACTTCGCTTTCTCATAAGACCTGCTTGATCAATTTTCCTGCGAACAGAATTTAAACTCACCTCGATGCCATCATTTTTTAAATATCGATGAATTACTTCAGAGCAACGATCGTATTTCTTTTTACAAACAATAATCTTTTCCACTACATCATCCGGAAGTTCATTTGGGTGATGATGTGGACGAGATGAAACAGTTGGAATTTCATAAGTTCCTCCTGGTGGAGCTTTTGCGCACCATTTACTGATTGCACTCTTGGTAAAACCGAAATGTCTTGCCACCTCGCTCATGGATTTACCAGACCTGACCATATCCACAGCCTTGGCTCTGAGCTTGGGCATCCTTGGATTTGTTGTGTATGCCATATAGTTGGAAAGTTAATTGATAACCATTTAGTATATCAGAAACGTTTCCAAGCTATTGGGATATTACGCAACTGTTGACATATTGTTTTGCTTGATGCATAATACACTCTTGATGAGTTTTTTAACAACAACAAATGGGGGTATAGAAAATGAAAGAAGAGGCATTTGGAATGGGCGAATTGTTTACTAGGGTTATGGCTGTTAATTTGGATCAATATATTGAACCAGATAAAGGCAAAGGAATCTATGAGTTAACCGGTTTTTTCATGAATGATTTTGAAAAGAGGCTGTATACCGTATTTCACCAAATCATTGATGAGAGCAATCAAATGCGTCAAAGATTGTCCAATAATGAGATTCCAAGCAATGAAGTTGGAACAATCAAAGCAGAGCTCGCGGCCTTAAAAGACAAAATGAATTCAGTTAAGAACTTGATGTATTTTTCCATATCCGACCGCCTGAACATGTGGGCGTGCAATATTGGTGTGAGCAAGGGATGGAAAATTATCATTCCTGACGAAGAAGCTGAAAAATCAGAAACGATTGTCGCAATAGAATTTCCTCAGGAATTTCGGCGATTGTTTGAAATGTTGGCGGCAGCAGGACATTCTTTCAAGAATGAAGAAGATGATGTTGATAATTCAGAAATGCTCTCAAGCATGGCTCGCAATATGATGCGGGATGCTGGGAAATAAAAGTTTTGTATCGTGATAGTTCAGGGGGTTGGCATAAAATATGTCAACCCCTTTTTTCATTCAAAAAACCGAACTCTTTATGGGAGTTCGGTTTAGTCTAATGGGATCAGAAGACTATGTTGCATATTTTCTTAATAAGAAAAATCTGATAAAAACTAAGTGTGCCAATATGATGATACCAATTTCAATCATTATAGGATAATTTGAATTATCTAGCATGGCTGCAATAGCAAGCATCATCCAAAATGTCGCAATTAAAAGTTGTAAAGATGAATAAAGGAATGTTGTCCAGCTAATTGAGAGTCCAAAACCTGGTCGATTTTTTTTCAGCATAATCCAGAGATTACAACCAATAACATAGTTTGTTGAGATTAGTAAAATCAATGCAAATACTATTTTTGACATTTGGCGTCTCCTCTATTCGTTTTTTTAAGAACAATGATTTAATAGGATATCATTATAATAATATTGGGTCAAGAGCTAAAACATGATTAGTGATGCTTGAATACTAATGCATATAGGAGTAAGCTTGAAGCAGTTGGGACGAGGTGGGTATTTAAATAGGTATTTAAATACTAATACAAAAAATATGTCAGGTATTGCATAAAAAATATATAGTGATATAATATCATTATAATCAATAATTCATTAAAAAATGAAACAAAAAAACATTGAAATTTATCAGGCGAAAAATGGAGCTATTGAGCTTTCTGTTGATGCGAAAAAAGAAACAATCTGGGCATCTCAGCAACAGATCGCCGACGTTTTTAATCTAGAAAGATCAGTAGTCACAAA
>Ga0209000_1002173_pt1 | contig 11046 bp, 1 predicted proteins | sample RifGroD2_FD_183998 | JGI IMG/M metagenome (GOLD analysis project Ga0209000, IMG submission 183998) | Groundwater microbial communities from Rifle, Colorado, USA - Groundwater D2 (SPAdes) (version 2) | ecosystem: Environmental > Aquatic > Deep subsurface > Groundwater | place: Rifle, Colorado...
GTGACGATTACGGGGGCGAATTTTTTTCCAATAAATACTGGCGGAGATACTTGGTCCAATGTTGCGGGAAAAACTTTACCAGGAAATCTTTATAGTTCTCAGTTGGCAACTATAGGTAACAACCTCTATCTTTTTGGAGGATACAATGGTAGTTCTGTTACGAATGTAATTTATACTGCTTCTGTTTCTGATCCAACCAACTGGACTGTAGTTGGTAAGACCCTGCCAGAAAATTTGTATACCTCTCAGTTAGCGGTTATCGGCAACAATCTCTATCTTTTTGGAGGTCACAATGGCAGTTCTGTGACCAATGTTATTTACACCGCTTCTGTGTCTGATCCGACCACCTGGACGACCGTAGTTGGAAAGACTTTGCCTGGCAACTTGAATCTCTCTCAACTCGCAATCATTGGCAACAACCTCTATCTTTTTGGAGGTCAAAATGAAAGTGCTGTTACCAATGTTATCTATACTGCCTCCGTGTCTGATCCAACCACTTGGACGACTGTCCTTGGCAAGACTCTGCCTGGCAATTTGCATGGTTCTCAATTGGCAACTATCGGCAACAATCTCTATCTTTTTGGAGGTCATGATGGTAACACTTTTACCAATGTCATCTATACTGCTTCAGTTTCTGATCCAACAACTTGGACAACCATAATTGGAAAAACTTTGCCTGGAAATCTGTATAGTTCACATCTGGCAACTATCGGCAACAATCTTTATCTTTTTGGAGGTCATGATGGTAACACTTTTACCAATGTCATCTATACTGCTTCAGTTTCTGATCCAACAACTTGGACAACCATAATTGGAAAAACTTTGCCTGGAAATCTGGCATATTCCCAATTGGCAAGTATTGGCAATAGCCTCTATCTTTTTGGAGGGTCAAATGGCGCTACAACAAATATTATCTACACCGCTCCAATTGTTCATAATCGTCCAAATGTATCCAATAAGCCTTGGACAACTGATTGGTTCACTATCGCAACTGACCAATCCAATGTGACCATTGGTGGAAATTCGGCTACAAACATCAATTTTGCGAATACAACTACGATTACCGCCACCACTCCCGCTCACGCTGCCGGCGCGATCGATGTTGTGGTAACAAATTACGACGGACAAGCTGCGACTCTGACTAATGGCTACACTTTCAACGCTCCACCGACACTTTCAGCTGGTGCAGTTTCTCCGGCTAGTGCCAAAAGAACTGGTGGCGACACCATAACTATCACTGGTACCGGTTTTTACGGCACGCCTATCGTGACCTTGGGCGGCACAGCAGCTACAAGTGTGACTGTGGTTAATCCAACAACTATCACTGCCACCACTCCAGCTCATGCCGTGGGGCCTGTGGATGTGACCGTGACTAATCAAGATAGTCAGTTTTCGACTCTGACTAACGGCTTCACTTTCACGGAACTTCCGCCGACTGTCGGATCGATTGCCCCGACTAATGGACCATCTGCAGGCGGGACCAATGTGACGATTACGGGAACGAACTTTCTTTTGCCGAACACTGGGGGAGATGCCAGTTGGGCGAATGTGGCCGGCAAGACTTTGCCAGGCAATATGATGCACACACAAATAGCTGTTGTTGGCAGTAATATTTATCTGTTTGGCGGACACAACGGCTCTACTGCTGTCAATACAATCTATACCGCTACCGTTGCTGATCCGACCACCTGGTCAGTCGTGGCCGGCAAGATCTTGCCGGGAAATCTGAGTGATTCGCAAATAGCTATCGTTGGCAGCAATCTGTATCTGTTTGGCGGCTACAACGGTTCGGGCTATAGTAATGTCATCTATACTGCTACCGTTGCTGATCCGACCACCTGGTCAGTCGTGGCCGGCAAGATCTTGCCAGGAAATCTAGGAGATTCACAACTGGCGATAGTAGGAAATAATCTATATCTGTTCGGAGGATATACCGGCAGTGGAGTTACTAATGTCATTTACACTGCCACGGTTGCTGACCCGACCACCTGGTCAGTCGTGGCCGGCAAAACTTTGCCGACAAATCTCAATCTTTCAAAAATAGCGACCGTAAATAATAATCTATATATGTTCGGCGGACATAATGGCGCGGCCACTAATGCCATTTACACCGCCACGGTTGCTGACCCGACCACCTGGTCACTCGTGGCTGGCAAGACTCTGCCGGGGAATCTTTTTGGGTCGCAATTTGCAGCTGTTGGTGATAACCTGTATTTGTTCGGCGGCCACAACGGCTCTTCTTCTACCAATGTTATCTATACCGCCACAACCGCTGACCCGACCACTTGGACATTAGTGTCGGGCAAAACCATTCCAGGAAATCTTTACTATTCGCAACTGGCTGTCATAGATAATAACGTGTATCTTTTTGGGGGACATGACGGTTCCAGTGGTTTAAATGTGGTTTATCGTGCGCCAGTCGTACACAATCGCGGTAACGTATCCAATAAATCCTGGATTACGAACTGGAACACGGTCTCTTCCGACCAAACCGGTGTCGCAATCGGGGGAGCTGCCGCTACAAACGTTTCGTTTGTAAATCCGACCACTATCACCGCTACCACTCCTGCGCATGCTGCCGGCGCAACCGATGTGGTGGTGACAAATTATGACGGGCAAGCCGCAGCACTTACTAACGGATATACCTTCAATCTGCCTCCTGCCATTGCGACGGGTGCAATTTCTCCCTCAAGCGCGAAACTCACCGGAGGCGACACAATTACAATTACGGGAGAAAACTTTTACGGAACTCCAACTGTAACTCTGGGCGGAACTGCTGCGACAGATGTGGTCGTGGTAAATCCAACCACAATCACAATAACGACCCCTGCACATAATGCAGGATTGGTCGATGTTGTCATTACAAATGAAGACTTGCAATCTGCAACTTTGACCAACGGTTTTACATTTACTGAGCTTCCACCAACAGTTTCAGAAATTGCTCCAAACAATGGACCAGTTGGAGGCGGGACCAACGTGACGATTACGGGGACTAATTTCATTCCGCCAAATGCTGGAGGAGCGGCAGGCTGGGCGACGGTGGCTGGAAAAACTCTGCCAGCTGTTCTTAGTCATTCTCATTCGGTAGTTATTGGAGATAACATATATCTTTTTGGTGGGAATACTGGTGCTGCAATTACTAATGTTATTTATACTGCTACAGTTGCCGACCCAACCACTTGGACAAACACTGGAAAGACTTTGCCGGCAATTCTTTATATTTCGCAATTGGCAGTTGTTGGAAATAATTTGTATCTCTTTGGTGGATATACATCATCAGCTGTTAATGTTATTTATACTGCTACCACAGCCGACCCAACTACTTGGACACTCGTATCCGGTAAGACATTACCAGGAAATTTACATAGTTCGCAACTGGCAGTTGTTGGAGATAATTTGTATCTCTTTGGTGGCTATAATGGCAGTGCTTATACGAATGTTATTTACACTGCTACTGTTGCTGACCCAACTACCTGGACAGTTGTAACTGGTAAAACATTACCTGGGAACTTGGGCAGTTCACAATTAGTCACTGTTGGTAACAATTTGTACCTTTTTGGCGGTTATAATGGAAGCGCAGCTACTAATGTTATTTACACTGCTACTGTTGCTGATCCAACTACCTGGACAGTTGTAACTGGTAAAACATTACCTGGAAATTTATATAATTCAAAAGTAGTCGTTATTGGTAACAACATGTATTTGCTTGGTGGACATAATGGCAGTGCTAGTGTCAATTCTGTATATACAGCCACAATCTCTGACCCGACTACCTGGACCACCTCTGCTAGTGCATTGCCTGTAGGATTGAATGGAGCACTGCTTACAGTTATTGATAATTATGTTTATTTATTTGGAGGGTATACTACTGTAGCAACAAATGCTATTTATCGCGCTCCACTTACGCATAATCGTTCAAATGTTTTTAATAAGTCTTGGCTGACCAACTGGAGCACAATCGCAAGCGACCAATCCAATGTGACCATCGGCGGCACGCAAGCGACCAATATTAATTTTTCAAACGCTACCACAATCACCGCAACAACCCCATCTCACGTCGCTGGCACTGCTGATGTGGTGGTAACAAACTACGACGGACAATCTGCAACTTTGCCTGCAGCGTTTGAATATCACAATTGGATTACAGCTGGAACATACACTTCAACGGTAAAACCACTTGCTAATACTGGTTTTGGAAACATTGATTGGATAGCTGGCACGCCAGTGAATACTAATCTGACAATGCGAGTAAAATCTTGCACTACTGCAGATTGCTCAGATAAACCAAGCTGGACTGGGTGTGATTTGACTGCATTTGATAATGGTGGCGATATTTCGGGTAAAGGTTGTGTGATTGACGGACAAGGCTTTGTGCAATATCAAGCATATCTTTCAACTGATTCAGCTGGCGCGCAACCATACTTGGACAGTGTGACGATCGCGACCCAAGTTGCATATTCGACAACATTTTTAAATCTTATTTCTTCGCCATTTGACTCGGGAAATGAAAATAATTCAGTTCAGAAAATTTCCTGGAGTGCCGTGCAGGACACGACTGAAGGACAGGTTGCTATGCAAATTAGAACTGCCCCTGATAATGGGGGAGTTGCTGATTTTACCAATTCAGTTTGGTGTGGACCAACTGATTGTAGCGCAACCTTAAATTCAACTAGTGATTTTGCAACCAGCTATTACACTGATAAAACGGGAGCGCAAGCTGTTAATAATATCAATAAAGACCTGAGCAATGATCAGTGGATTCAATATGCAACATTTTTAAAATCAACCGATGGAACTTTGACGCCAACACTCACTGAGGTGACAACGCAATACGCCTTTAACATTCCGCCGGCAATTGCTATCGATACTAATCCGACAAATCTAACACAAAATTCAGACGGAACATTCTCTGTGCCATACACACTTAGCGAAACATATGATGATTTTGGTAGTATTCCACACGGAACTAGTGGTTCTCCGATCAAAGCATTGCTTTTTTATCAACCTAAAAACGACATAACAATTGAAGCTCTTACAAATGTTCAAACAGGACTTGTGACGCTTGGCAATCCAGGTGGTGTCGCCATTCCATCGCAAGGCTCAATGCTTATTGACAATGAGCTTGTCACTTTTGATTCAGTCGGCACCACTGGCAACCAAAGAAATATCACAGCGCGCGGCGCGGCATTTGCAGCTTCATATCCAACCACTGCCATTTCTCATTTGGCAAATTCCCCAGTATTCTTTCTTGCCTCTGCTTCAATTCAAACTATTGATACCCTTATCGAAACAGGCGCAGTTGGCGCCCAGGCATCTGTAGAAAATACTTTCATTTGGAATCCAAGGGTTGATACTAATAGTAATTTGAATGGCAACAAGCTTAGTGACTTGGTTTTCAAAGTGGCAGCCAACGATGCAGATTCCACCAATATCAACAACATCGGACAAAGCTCTGTGACAACTTCACAAATTCTTGATTTGGAAAATCCAAAAATTAAAAACATTACTTCATCTTCAGCCGATGGCAAATATAATGCTGGAAAAAATGTGGATGTCACAATCAACTTCGCTGATAATTTGGGCAATGCAAAGAATGTCACTTCCACTGGAGCAGTTACAATCAATTTGGAAACTGGCACCAATGATTATGACTGCTTGATTTCAACCATCACTAATGCTTCGAGCGCATCTTGCACTTATCAAGTTCAAGCAGGGGACGAATCAGCAGATCTAACTGCCATCTCAGTTACCGGCACGATTAAAGATCAATTCCAAAATGAACTTTCTGATTTTGCAATTCCAGCAGGACAAAACATCGCTGACAGCAAAGACATAGTTATTGATACAACTTCTCCAATTGTTTCGAATGTTGTTCCAGTAGCAGATGCCTTTGTAAATTCAATCACCAGCGCTAATGGAGGTTCGGACATTTTTTATGAGGCTGCAGAAGTTTTAAAAACTGGATCATACATCAAATTTACCTCAACTGCTGGCGCCGATCTCAATGCTCAATATCTTTGCACTCTGCAAGGATCGGCACTTAATTTGGGAGTGCATAATAATTTTGAAATTAAGCAAGATGCAAACAACTGCGTCGAAGTTCAAAGTGCATTAAGCAGTGGATCAGTTTATACAATGCAAATTTATGCAATCGATGAGGCGGATAATGTGAGCGATCAAACAATTGCCAACATTACTTTTGATACAACTGATCCAGATGTCAGCATCACTGCTCCAGCAAATGACGCATTTTTTAATAGTATTGAAAGTAGCTCAGATGTTTCATATAGCTTAAGTGAACAATTGCAAACTGGAACGTATCTTACCTTCACCCAAACTGGCGGCAGTGCTGACGCTTCTTCGCCGCGAACCTGTAATTTGACTGGCACGCAGCTTACTGCTGGAGATCACGACAATGTAGATTTGAATGCAGCTTGCGGAGGATTCAGTTTGGTAGATGGCGCCATATATGCAATTGATCTTCACGCCAAAGATCTGGCTGAAAATGAAGGAGATGCAACCCAAAAAACAAATATTACTTTTGATCAAACCGCTCCAACACTCACTTCATTCACTTCAGACAAGGCCAATGTTGATCCGGCTATGGTGTGGGCGAGGTTATTGATGTCAAAGCTGTTTTCTCTGAAACATTGACTGACGGTTCAACGATGACAGTGCAGCTTGATAACACTGCTTCTCCTGCGGTTAATGTTGTCTTGGATCAGATATCAGGCAACACCCTTAGCGGAACATTTACAGTGGACGGACCGCGCAAAGGTTATGACACAACTGATTTGACGCTGCGAGAAATTGTTTCTCAAAATGTTATTGATCAAGCCGGCAACACAAGAACTGATTCAACCATTCCAAGTGGACAGAATCTGGGTAATAATAAAAACATTGTTATTGATACAGGTACTCCGATTTTGCTGAGCTTTGATGCCGAAAAACTTCCGGAAAATATTGCCAATGGATCTTATGGTGCGGGAACTGAGATTAAAATCACCGCCACTTATTCTAAAGCAATTGAGTCAGGCGAAATTGCTATTCATCTTAATACTCAAGACGGAGCTGAGGATAGTGAAAACATCACCCTGGCAACAGTTTCTGGCGCTACCATTTCCGGCACATATACAGTGCAGAATTTGGATAACGCCGATGACTTGAAAGTTTCCGCCATTACTGCGCAAAGCGCCACTGACTTTAAAGGAAATATTCTTGATAGAACAGGCACAATGACTGACTACGATGCATATTTCACTTCATTAGTTGGAGAAGGTATTTTGGCTGTTACTAATATCGCTAATTTCCAAATCGACACCGTAGCGCCAGCGCTCACGGCAACTCCAATTGCTATTGCAAATGTTGCCGGCAAAACCAGTAGTGCTCTTCCGACAATCACTCTGTCAGCAATAGACGCCAATATCTCTAAAGCCATCTTTTCGTTGAATGGTGGTGCTTCTTGGTGCACTCCGATTGATTATGCAACCACGATTAATACTTTCGATATCACTTCAGCTTCTTGCGGAGGATCCACTGCCAACGGAATAAAAACAATTAGTGTTAAATTTAGCGACGTTGCTGGCAATGAAAGCTCAACCGCTAGCGCCAGTGTGGAATATGACAATCTTAAACCGCAAATACAGACTATCGCCACTGATACGGTTGATGGAATTTATGGACCAGCTTCAGTGATTAAAGTTAATGTGACTTACGACGAAAATATTACCAGCGGATCTTTGGTGGTGAATTTGAATAATGGCAAGCAGCTTACGCTAAACACCATCGAAGGTGCAAATACGTTGACAGTAAATTACACAGTTGGTGCAACTGACAGTGGGGAAGACACAAGCAGTCTGCGCGTCGCCGCTATTGTCACGCAAGCTGTTTCCGATGAAGCGGCCAACATTCAAGATGGCACAAGTCTCTCTGGTATCACTTCAAACATCGATACAGATAAAACAATTATAATTGATACTACTGCTCCAACAGCTGCTTCTCCGGATGGTAGTGTTGTTGCTGATCGAGCCAGTGAAGAAGGCAAGATAAAAGTCACCATCTCTCCTGATGATGGAGACGTTTCTATGGATGAAATGACTGCTCAGATTGCACTTAGTGATACGACAGCTGCTTGCAACTTTACTGGAGCAAGCGAGGCAGAGTTTAACAGTGAATTTCCAAAAACATTTACCTATGATGACCTTTCAGGTGAGATCAAAAAAGTTTGCATCAAGCTGACTGATAAGGTTGGTAATGTTTCCAATGAAGTTAATGTCATCACTCCAAACACACCGGAAAACTTTGTGTATACCGACCTTACCAGTGCCACCTTTACCGGAGCTATTCTTAAATGGGACAAGCCAACGCAAGAAGGTACAGGAAATTTCAAGCAATATAATTTGCTGCGCTGCGAAAACGCTCCTTGCACACTTGCCAATAATCAAACAATTACTGACAAAAACCAAAATTACTACGTGTTTAACAATCTAGATGCCGACACTAATTATTGCTACGCGCTAACTACCCAAGATGCCAACAATGATATTTCCAAAGCTTCAACGCCAACAATTTGCGCCACTCCGGGAGACGGTCCAGTTGCAACTGACACAGTAACTGCTTTTGAAAGTGATCCATTTGTGGCAAACATCTCCAAGACTGGCGCTAATGTGATTTTCAAAACGCTTGATTCAGCTAATGGCAATTCGCCGCTAGCCACAACAGTGACTGTGGAGGTTTATTCAGACGAAGATCTTACCAATCTAGTAAAAACAGCAACAGACACCTTGGCAGTCACGCATTCGGTTGATCTTACGGGCCTTGAGTCAGGCACAAACTATTATCTGAAGATAATTGCCACAGACACTTCTATTGAAAGTAATCCCAACAGAAGCGTGACTGCAGCCTTTGCTGAAGTGACTCCAGAGAAATATGCGTTTACAACGTTGGGTGCACTGAGCACAATTACAATTTCAAATCAGCCTTCAATTGTGACTGACACGAAAGCGGTGATTGATTTTAGCACCAATCAAAATGCTAAATGCTTCATTGATTTCAAGGAAGCAGCGATTGCTGAATACAATGAAATTAATAACGTGCTTGAAAATGAAGCTCGCCAAAATCATTCCATCACCATTTCTCCACTTTTGGCTCAGCGTGAATATGATTACAAGATTACTTGTTACGACGATGGAGACATCACTAATATTGTTACCAAGGGCGCTGATGAAAGCGATCTGCTCGATTCATTTACAACGCTAGCGCTGGGAGCTCTTAGTGGAGAAGCTGACAAAACAGCGCCGCAGATATCTTCTGTAGCATTGGCAAGTGTGACTGGAGAAAGCGCCGTCATCACCTGGAACACTGATGAAAAGGCAAATAGTTCGGTGGCATATGAGGCAGAGGGGGCGGCATTTACAAAAATGGAAGCCGATTGGCTGGTGAATTCTGATGTTACAAAATATGCAACGGCGCATTCAGTTGTGATCAACAATTTGGTCTCCGACACTAAATATCTTTTCACAGTAATGTCGACAGATGCTTCTGGAAACATTGCACTATCTTCTCAATCAGCACTTACCACTAAGCAACCATCCACCATTTCTTCTATCAAAGTTGTTTCAACTGCGCTTGGTCAGGCCACAATCACTTGGTCAACTGGAAGTGCTTCAAGTTCAAGCGTGGAATATGGTCTCACCACAGCATATGGCCAAAAGAAGGAAGACAGCTCCAGGGTTAAAGAACATCAAATAATTTTGTCTGAACTTAAACCGGGAGAAACCTATCATTTCAGGGTTAAAGGTCAAGATGATAATGGAAATATTTTCAGTTCATCCGACATTACTTTCCAACCGAAATCACCTCCAAAAATTTCAGATTTCAGAGTTGATAGCATTACTGAGCACAGTGGTATGATATATTTCACCACTAATGTTCCGACAGACGCCCTGGTTACATTTACAGATGTAAATGACGCAACCAATTCTGGTCTGCAAGGAAATCCAAACATAACAGCCAAGCACGAAATTAAACTTAGAGATCTTTCTTCTGGCGGAACTTTCGCAATCAAAATCAAGGTTAGAGATGAAGATGGAAATGAAACAGAGGAAAGTTTCCCAAACATTGTTACCACTAAGGATGAGACTCCTCCAATAATAGAGAACATCAAGACTGATGCCGCACTTGCTCAAAATGATAAAGTTCAAGCGATTATTTCTTGGAAAACAGACGAAATGTCTACTGGAAAAATCATTTATAAGGAAGGTAAAAATGGAGATGAAAAAACATTTGAAGTAAACAGTGCTCCAGCATTCTCACATATTGGAGTGATTACTAGTTTCAAGTCAGGTTCTGTGTATTATTTCAAAGTTGTAGCAGTGGATCAGGCTGGTAATGAGGCCACATCAACAAGTTACGGATTGCTAACTCCAAAAAAGAATCAAAACATCATTCAAATTATTATTGGAAACTTCCAGCAGATCTTCGGCTGGGCAAAATTCTAGGAATTTTGCCTAGACGATAGGAAAGGGGTGGGGAAAACCTGGGTTCCCGCGGCGGAAGATTGAAACCGCTGGGTTTCAAGGAGCGAAGCGACTCGGATGCGGCAATTCTAATAATTTTGGACAAACGAAAGAGAATTGAAAAGTGAAAAATATAAAAAACTTTGACATCGTTGTCAAAGTTTTTTTTGTTTCCAATATTCAGCAAAAAATATTATGCGTAAATGGTGAAAAATGATATAATAATATCATATGTAATTTTGTATACGTAGAGCTTTTGTTTTGTATGTTTTTTTCTAAAAATAAGGCAAATAACCAACAAAAAACAGAAGAAAAAATTCCTTCATCAGAGGATCGTGTTTATTTGTGGAAAGATATTAGAATGAATAGGGAACCAAGAGAAACCCAGACAAATAGAAGGCTTTTTGAATTAAAAAGAAGTCTTAATGAAAAAACCCAGTCATCTTTGAAACCAATGAAAATATTTTGCCAAGATCATTGGCATCTTTTAATTAAGTCCGCAGCGCACAATCATCTTCGCATTCAAGAG
>Ga0209000_1002175_pt1 | contig 11042 bp, 9 predicted proteins | sample RifGroD2_FD_183998 | JGI IMG/M metagenome (GOLD analysis project Ga0209000, IMG submission 183998) | Groundwater microbial communities from Rifle, Colorado, USA - Groundwater D2 (SPAdes) (version 2) | ecosystem: Environmental > Aquatic > Deep subsurface > Groundwater | place: Rifle, Colorado...
CTGGGTGATGAAATCACCTACCGAGATGACACCTTCGCCGCCTTCGCCACCGATTCGGATGATCAGATCGTTCTTCGTTATGCCTTGCATCTACAACTCCTCAATAACATAGTGTTGGGGGATATGTCGCCCGTAGGCTCTATCATGACGGCTACAAAAAAAATAATTGTACCAAATAAATGCCGCCGAAGTCATGCAAGTTTTGGAGGCGGATTGACTCAAGTCTGGATTATATTTTGGACGTTTCCGGCAAGTTGTTCAGATAATTGTTTTTCAGCTGGATGTAATGCTCGGCCGAGTATCTCAGGTGGGCGATTTCCTCGGGGGTCAGCGCACGGACGGCCTTTGCGGGGCGCCCCATATACAGCATCCCGCTTTCCAGCACCTTGCCCGGCGGAACCAGGCTGCCTGCGCCGATCATCACATGGTCGGGAATGACGGCATCGTCCAGGATGATAGTCCCCATCCCGATCAGGCATTCGTTGCCGATCTTGCAGCCATGAAGAACGACGGAATGCCCGACAGTCACATAGTCGCCGATCAGCAAGGGCGATCCGTCGGGCTTGCCCGGCGTCTTGTGGGATACATGCCCCATGCTGAGGTCCTGTATGCTGCTGCCGCGCCCGATCGCGATGCGGTTCACGTCGCCGCGCAACACCGCGTTGCACCAGATCGAACTGTCGTCGCCGATGGTTACATCCCCGATGATCTGGCCGGAGGCATGGACATAGACGCGCGCGCCGAGAGTAGGCGTGGTATCGAGATAAGCGGCGAGAGGCATAAGGGCTCCATAAGTGAATGTTGCATTTTTAGCATATGTGGAAATATTTTAACCCAGATTATTCATTGGATCGTTCGTGCTTTGCAGGAGCACGCCATGCGTGCGAATCGCGGCTATGAGCCGCTCTTACAACGGCGTTCTGGCTCTATGGGTTGTTTCGCTTAACCTTTTCCGAAAACCTGGGCAGCCGCCAGAAGCTGACCATCCTGACCCCGCGCGCCCAGAAAGGAAATTCCGAGCGGGCAGCCGCCTTGTTCGATCAGCGGCATCGAGACTTGCGGCAGCCCGGCGACGGCGGCGATGCAGGTATGCCGCAACGTGTTGACGCGCGATGCCCTGGCTTCGTCTATCGGCCGGCCCTTTAACGGCGCGATACCGGGGGCGGTCGGGAAAACGATCAGGGTGCCGGGAGAAACGAGGTTTTCGATCCGGCCGATCAACTGCTCCCTGACCAGCCTTTTCTCCTCCATCTCGTCATGGGTGATGGAAGCTATCTTTTCCAGCCTGCCGCGTATCTCTGCGCCAAAGGCGTCGAGATTCCGGGAAATCCATGCGCCGTGCGCCTGGTTCAACTCCCACCACTGGATGTTGCGCAGCGTGTCGATCCAGGTTGCAAAGTCGGGCTTGCCTAATTCAGCCTCGACAATCTCGACGCGCAATTCCGATAACTTCTGAATAAAGGCGGCGTATTTCGAGGCGACGCTCGCGTCCTTGGTGTCGAACAGGTCGCGCGCGATCACAAATCTATTGACCTTGAACTCCGGGATTTCGCTGCCGAGCAACACGCTGCCCACTCTTGCCAGCATCTCCGGCGTTCTGGCAAACCAGCCGGCCGCATCGAAGCTGGGCGCCATCGGGTGCACGCCTTGCAGCGAAATGGCGCCATGCGTCGGGCGGAAACCGTAAATGCCGCAATACGATGCCGGTATGCGCATCGAACCGGCCGTGTCGGTGCCCAGCGCAAAATCCACCAGCCCGCCGGCGACCGCCGCAGCGGACCCGCTGGAAGAACCGCCCGGAATCCTGCTCGGGCATCTGGTATTCAGCGGCGTGCCGTAGTGCGCGTTTTCGCCGTCGAGCGAAAAGGCCATCTCGTCCGAAATGGTCTTGCCGAGCAGCGTCGCGCCTTCGTTCAGCAGCATCTCGACGGCGGGCGCGGTTGTTTGCGCTACCGGGTGCGTGTTTTTCCAGCGGGGGTTCCCGGCGCCGGTCACAAATCCTTTGACATCGTAAAGCTCTTTTACCGCGAAGGTCAGCGATGAAAGTTTCCCCTCGCGATTCGGGGCAACCGTGATCATCTCACCGGGCACGAAGGCATTGCAGGTATCGGCTGGATTCATATGCAGGTTTATTGGGTTGATAATTCCATTTTTCAATCAATAGTGAAATATTGTAGGGTGCATTTCATGCACCAATAGTAACGGTGCATGGAATGCACCCTACATTGTTAGAGAAATAGAATAAAGCGGGCAGATTTGCGTCATGCGACCGTTATTGTAAAAAAAGGGGGGGTGACAATTTGCCCCCACCCTTTGGCTAACTCCTTGTCGCGACGGCGTAAATCCTTGACATACCCCTCAGGTTGAACAGAATCGGTGAGAACGGCCACCACATCCACGATGGCAAACCACCATTCCTCGTTATACCAAGTGCGGCGGATCGCCTTTTTCTGAAAGACAAAAAGATGGTTTTCAGGTTTGTCGGGCATCGCGGATTTTTTGCTCATGGCGTTTCCCGCCCTAATTTCTTCCTGGCAGGAGGCAAATAATTTCCTGATGAAATCACCTTCTTGCCCGTCTTGCCTTCCAGTTCCAGCCGCGCTTTCTTGGCGATGCTGCCGCCAGTTTTTGCCGCAGCCTCATTCTCATTCATGCCGGTAGCATCCATGCTCTCGGCGATCTGGCGCGTGGACAATTCCGCCAGTGCGGTAAAGATCAGCTCCGCCTCGCTCATGTGGTCACGCAGGTTTTGCGACTTCAAGCCCTTCATCGTCTTGTGCGCCTTCACGTCCACCTCGGCCCACTCCTGATGGATGATGTTGGTGAGGATCGCATATTCCTCGCCTTCCTTGATGTCGTGATTCGCCCAATAATCGGTCAGCTTGTTGCGCGTCTCCTGCCCGGTCATGCGCTGCTGTATCCATTTCTCGCTGCGCCCGTGCTTCTGCCAAGTCTCGCGGGCGCGATCCAGCGAACGTGCCGGGTCGGCCATCTCCTGCATCCGCTCATAACCCACCTTCGCCAGCCACAGCTTGATCGGCTCGGCCTTCGGGCTGGGCACGGACTGCACCAGCCGCAGCAGTGTTTCGGCGGTGGCGACGTCGGTGAGGTAATTTTTGCCGTCTGCGGCAGGCAATTTCAGTCGGTTACATTTTGTAACCGACTCACTACCTTCTTTACTCAGCCGATTTTTCAGCACCTTCCAGTAGTTTCTGGCAGCCTGATAATCCGGCTGTTGCGTGAGTACCTGAACGATGTCCACCACCGAGAACCACCATATTTCCGTCGCTTCGTCATACACACGGCGGATTTCATGCGCTTCAAAGATGGCTGGCTGGGGTTGCATGGTCAGGGTTCCTTGCTCATGGATGGCAGGTCGGATTATTTCAGTCGGTGACAAATTGTCACCGATTGACTGTTTGTTCGGGGTTCATCCCGACAGACCGGGTCGTTGGCTTTCACTCGATTAGCAATTGAAGAATCTGTTCGACATGGTCGTGTTCGCCGTCTGGATACCAGAGCGGTGTTATGTGTGCATCCGCCAGACGCTGGTCGAGTATTCGCATCTTCTCAGCGTCTGCCGGGCAAGCGAGCAGTGCGTAGTGGTGCGGGAGGCTGTCTCCGCCCAGTTCGCCAGCGACGCGAATGAAGGATTGAATTGTGCGGTCGGCGGAGAGACTGCAACCGAGGAAGAGAAAACTGTAACTGGTGAAAAGGCGCTTCAATACCTTCGGTAGAGGAAACGTCATATTGATGTCCGCTTCCTGCCCATAGGCTTCATCATACTCGGCCTGATTTAGCACTCTTTCGGCTGCGTTATCGATATTGCCGTGCAGCTTCAGGAGGTAGCGATCCCCGGCTGGAATAGCGCGGAAGAATGCATTAGAGCGGCCACGCCCGGTAACTGTCCCAATAAATGGCTTGGCTTCGCTGGTATAGGTTTGTTCGAGAACACGGTCGAAGTTCGTGGTAATCACCGAGCAGTCGAACAACTTTGGCAGGAGAGTCACTGCGCCGGTAATCGTCTCCGGTATCTGGAAGCTCCGTTCAAAATCACGTTCGAATCGATTTAGCGTGAGGCGCTGAACGATATCGTTCATTGCGCCTTCGTAGTCGCTTTGAACTTCCAGGCGATTACGTATGGCGTCCATGTCCAGACCCGCATCGCCGCATAAACTCAGCAGGTATTCTTTCCACTCCGGCAGCCCTGCACTCTTCGACATGCCAGCACCGACGAAGGGAATCATAAAACCCCGTTGACAGGAACGCTTGAGTTCTTCGAATACCTGCAAATTTCCGCGAAATTGGTCGGTGTTGAGGATGCGCGCCTTTTCATCCTGGTCGTAGCGTTTGGCCTCTTGATCGTAGAGCGCGCGGTCGCCGAAGTAGAAGGCGCGGCTGGGTTTCGCGAGGGGAATTTCCTCATCACCGCGTTTGCAGATGACCTGAATATTCTCACTTTCCTCGTCGTCGATAACTTCGTCGAAGCGGCGGTTCTTGCCGATGCCAGCAAGTTCTTCCAGCGAGGCTTCGTGGTCGAAAGTAAGTGCGCGGTTCTCTGGCATAGGTCAGTCCTGTACGGTCAGTTCGGCGACCACGGCTTCCATGAGTTTTCCCGCGCTGGCGTTGCTGGTAGTGAGTTGGGATTCCAACTGATCCACCAAGGCCATCAGTTGATCGACTTTGGCGACGATGCGGCGTTGTTCGGCGAGAGGTGGGACTGGAATTGGATATTGGCTCAAAGAACGGCCAGTTAAGTGTTTGATTGTTGCCCCGGTAAAGTAGCCCGCGAGAGCATCATTCTGGCAGTCGATCTGTAGATTCAATGCCAAGTACTCGGACAAAATCGCTGCGCACGGGCGAACTCTATGAATAGCCTTCTGAAAGTACATTTCGGCCACTTGATCGTTCCAAATTGCACAGCGCCCTGGTTCACCACCTTCGCAGACAAGCAAGTCTCCCTTTCTCAGCTTAAGCTCGTTTTTCTCACGCTCTTCAAATCGCATTTCCTTCACATCACCCAGTTCGAAGCGCATCCACTGAACGTTCGTATTTCGAAGATATGGCTTCATCTCACCTCGGTTTTTTGCGGCATCCAGCATCTTTCCGAGTCTTTGCTCGCCAACACCAGCAAACCGCATCCACACCCACGATTCTGGAACAGAATATCGTTGCTCTTCTTCGGATGTTGCCCAGCGCTTCAGATCAACACCTGCGGCATCCAGAATAGCTGAGGCCGGTTCATCGTTCGGATCTTGCGGGACGAGCTTGCCTTGCACCGCAAGGGTGAGGATGGATTTGCGCAGGTCGGCGGGGGTGATGGTGTAGGAGTTGTGGAACAGAAAGTCGAGGTTGGCCGGGGTGGGGGCTTCGGTGAAACGGGCGAGGGAGGCGCGGGCGAGCGCGGCGTGGCGGGTGTCGCGTTCCTGCTGCTGCGCCTCCAGCCGGTCACACAAGGCCATCAACTCATCCACCTTCGCCACGATACGCTTTTGCTCGGCGAGAGGTGGTGTTGGTATAGGAAGAGAGTCGAGGTCGCCTCTTCCAAGGTTGTTGATTCCAATGCCTCTCCCAGCAGCTGTCACCCATGACGTGTATTGGGGCGACTGGAAGTATCGCGCCAACACTTCATCAGGCATTCCACTCTTGTTGCGAATCACACCGCAAAACGCGCCAAAAGCGCCTTCGAATTCACTTACGATTGGAGCTGCTTTGCCGACAAGCTTTTTGCTTCCACTCGACATCGCAATCAAGATGTCACCGCGTCGAACAAACTGCTCATCACGGATATTGTTACGCGGAACATAAACAAGATCATCGAAGTTGATTCCGTTGCCGATGTTGTTTGCTCGAAGTACCGGAAAGAAACTATCGACGGGGCTATCGCTGACATCGTTTTTTTTATAAGAAACGCCGCGAATCACTTCAAATACCTCTTTGCCACGCTGCCACTTCCATGATGACGGAATAGTCGGCAAAGTGGGTGCGCCTTCCACAGCAAACTCCTCTGGCATGGGCTGATCGCGAGCCTCTGAAGAGAATGCGCCGCAGAACGCGAGTTCCAACACCAACTTCCGCATCTTCGCCACTGCATTCGGCGCATCCGCGAACAGCTCGAACTTTCCAAAAAACCTTTCCAGCTTCATGCGTCGCTTCCGGCGCTGAGGGCGTGATGCAACTCTTTCTTCAGCGCGGCGCGCGTCTCTGCGATCTGCACCAGCAGCTTTTCGTATTCCGGCAGCAGATGATCCACGTCGCCGGGGCCTGTGTCGCTCTGGTGCGGGTTTTTCAGGTCGAGGTTGTAGTTGCCCGCCTTGATGGTTTCTATCGAGACGCGCCAGGCTTGTTCGTTTTCCACGCGGCCTGCGAAGCCATTTGATTCATCGCCCCACCACGCCCGCTCCGGCTCGAATTCCTCGATGCGGATCGGCTTGCCCTTGTTGTAGCTCTTCGCGCCTGTTGGATACGGGTGCTCGTAGTACCACACCTCGGTGGTGGGCTGACCCTTGGTGAAGAACAGCAGGTTGGTGCGGATACCGGTGTAGGGGTTGAACACGCCATTGGGCAGGCGCACGATGGTGTGCAGGTTGCATTCGGTGAGCAGCGCTTCCTTGATGCGCGTCTTGACGCCTTCGCCGAACAGCGTGCCGTCCGGCAACACCAGCCCGGCGCGTCCGCCCGGCTTGAGGATTTTCATCAGCAGCACGAGAAACAGATCGGCGGTTTCGCGGGTGCGGAATTCGGCGGGGAAGTTGGCTTCGATGCCGTCTTCTTCCATGCCGCCGAACGGCGGGTTGGTGACGATCACATCCACGCGTTCCTTGGGCGACCAGTCGCGCAGCGGTCGGGCCAGCGTGTTGTCGTGGCGCACGTTGGAAGGCACGTCGATGCCGTGCAGCAGCAGGTTGGTCATGCACAGCACATGCGGCAGGTGCTTTTTCTCGATGCCCTGAAAGCAGTCCTGAATGAATTGTTCGTCGGCTTCGGTCTTGGCCTGTTTGCGCAGGTGCTCGATGGCGCAGGTGAGAAAGCCGCCGGTGCCGCAGGCGGGATCGAGGATGGTTTCGCGTTTATCCAGGCGGGGGTTGACCTGTTCGACGATGAATTGGGTGACGGCGCGCGGAGTGTAGAACTCGCCCGCGTTGCCTGCGGACTGGAGGTCCTTGAGGATTTTTTCGTAGATGTCGCCGAACATGTGGCGGTCATCGGAGGCATTGAAGTCGATGCCGTTGACCTTGTTGATGACCTGCCGCATCAGGGTGCCGTTCTTCATGTAGTTGTTGGCGTCCTCGAACGACATGCGGATCAGCCCGGCGATCTTGTCGGCGCCGCCCGTCATCGCCTTGAGTTTCGGCAGCAGGGTATTGTTGACGAAGTCGAGCAGCGCCTCGCCGGTGATGCCTTCTTCATTGGTGGCCCATTCCGACCAGCGCAGGTGCTTGGGCAGCGGCGATTTATAGTTGTCGCGGATGAGTTCGAGTTCTTTCTCGCGGTCGTCGAAAATTTTCAGGAAGAACATCCAGCCGAGTTGTTCGAGGCGTTGTGCGTCGCCGTAAGTACCGGCGTCCTTGCGCATGATGTCCTGGATGGTTTTGACGATGTTGGATACGTTAGACATGGCTATTTCGATTCTTTGTTGGGGGCAGACAGCAAGCGCGCGGCGTTGCCGACGGCGAGGACTTGCATCTGCCGGATGGCGATGGCGTTGAGCCGGGTCAGGCGTTCGCCCTGGGGCAAGCCCATGTGGATAAATTCGGCGTTCATGGCTTCGATGTTGGCGAGAACCAGCAACTGTTCGATGCTGGCATATTCGCGCATGTTGCCTTCGAGCTTGGGGTTGGCGTCGCGCCACTGTCTGGCGGTGAGGCCGAACAGGGCGACATTGAGCAAGTCTGCCTCGGTGGCGTAGGTCATGGCGGCCTGGGCCGGAGTTACGGTGGCAGGGATGAGGTTGACCTTGATGGCGTCGGTGTGGATACGGTAGTTGAGCTTGGAGAGCGTGCGGTTGAGGTTCCAGGACAGCGACAGGCGGCGGTTTTCGTCGTCCTTGAGGCGCTGGAATTCCTTGATGAGGTAAATCTTGAATTCGGGGCTGATCCACATGCCGAATTCGAAGGCGATGTCCTTGTGGGCGTAGGTGCCGCCGTATCTTCCCGCAGTGGCTCGAAGCCCGACGGCATTGGTTTTTGCGACCCACTCTTTGACGCTGATCTTGTAGCTGTTCAATCCGGCCTGGCTTTTAATTATGGCGAATTCGCCATAATTAAAACCGGGGTTGTGAACTGATTCCCAGATGCCGAGAAATTCGACAGTGTTCCGGTTCCTGAGCCAGTCGGAGATGAAGAAGTCCCCATCCTTGGCCTTGAGCATGTCGGTCAGGGAGATGAAATCGCCGTCTTCGCCGGTCAGGATGGTTATGTCCGTTCCCCGGACGTCGATGGTGGATTTTCTTGGTTTCGTCATGTTCAGGCTGCCTCGGAATAAAGTTCGGTTTCCAGTTCGCGGATAGCGGCGAGATAGTTGTTCTTGCCGCCGAAGAGTTTGACGATTTCAATCGGCGTGCCGTAGGTCGTGAGCGGATCGACTTTGAGGATGTCGAGGGATTCGACGCTCTTGATGCCGCCGTCGGCATATTTCTCCAGCAGCGCATCGAGCACGGCGCGGGTTTTGCCGCCGTACTTGGCGAAGATGTTGCGCTTCTTCACCTGCGCGGCGCGCTCTTGCCGGGTGAGCGGCGGCTGGTCGAAGGCGATGTGGCAGACCAGATCGAAGGCATCGTAGTCGCGTCCGACTTGCTCGGCGAGTTCGTCGAGGAAAACGCCGTGGCCTGCGAGTTCTTCGATGATGGCCTGTTTGCGCTCGGCATCGTTCCATGCGTTGAGAAAGGCGTTGAGGGATGTGTAGGCTTTGCGCACAGTCTTGCGCGTGTAGTCCTTCAGCGATTCCGTAATCAGCTTGCCGTGCTCGTCGAGATACTGGACGCGCTCGGTCGCGACGGAGACTTCAACGTCGTTGACGTAATATTTTCTGGGTGGCTCCCCGATACCCGGCGGCTCGTAAGGGCCGGGTATTTCGTAAGGCTCGTCGCCGGGCGCTTGTCCCTCGCCGGGTTGCGGCTCGTCGGGCGGCACTGGTGGTTGGCCTGGCCCCGGCTCATATATCTGCACCGGGTCGCCATCGAAATCCGGATCAGCAAACAGCGCGGTGGCGCGCTTGAAATCCATGATGGTGAAGAAGAGCTTGTTGTAGTCCTCGTTGATGCGCGTGCCGCGTCCGATGATCTGCTTGAATTCGGTCATTGAGTTGATACGCTTGTCGAGCACGATCAGATGGCAAGTTTGCGCATCGACGCCCGTGGACATCAGTTGCGAGGTGGTGGCGATTACCGGGAAGGTGGACTCGGGGTCAATGAAGTTATCGAGCTGTGCCTTACCCTCGACGTTGTCGCCGGTGATGCGCATGACGTAGCGCTTGTTGGCGGCGGCGAGGTCGGCATTGGCATTCACCAGCGCCTGACGCATGCGCTCGGCGTGGTCGATGTTTTCGCAGAACACGATGGTCTTGGCAAAGCGGTCGGTGGCCTTGAGAAATTCGGTAATCTTGGCGGCGACGAGTTCGGTGCGCTTTTCTAGAATCAGGTTGCGGTCGAAGTCGCGTTCGTTGTACTCGCGGTCTTCGATTACCTGGCCGTATTTGTCAGTCTTGCCCATCTCTGGGCGCCAGCCTTCTAGGTCTTTGTCGATGCCGATGCGCACCACCTTGTAGGGCGCGAGGAACCCGTCTGAGATGCCTTGGCGTAGCGAATAGGTGTAGAGCGGTTCGCCAAAATATTCGATGTTGGAAACATCTTCTGTTTCCTTCGGTGTAGCAGTGAGGCCAATCTGCGTCGCGGTCGAAAAGTATTCGAGAATCTTGCGCCATGCCGCATCATCCGCCGCGCTGCCACGGTGGCACTCGTCAATGATAACCAGATCAAAAAAATCCGGCGAGAATTGCTTGTAGATGTTTTGCTCTTCCTCGGTTCCGGTGACAGCCTGATAGAGCGACAGGTAAATTTCGAATGATTTATCGACCGTCCTGTTGGTGATCTTGGTCATCGCCTGGCCGAACGGCTTGAAGTCGTTGACCTTGGTCTGGTCGGCGAGGATATTTCGGTCAACGAGAAAAAGGATGCGCTTCTTCGCACCCGATTTCCACAACCGCCAGATGATCTGGAACGCGGTGTAGGTCTTGCCCGTGCCGGTCGCCATGACAAGCAGAATGCGGTTCTCGCCGCGTGCAATGGCTTCTACCGTGCGGTTAATGGCGATGAGCTGGTAGTAGCGCGGTGCCTTGCCGGAAACGTCTTCGAAATAATCCTGAGTGGTGATGGTTTCCTGCTCGCTGCTGTAGCCTTTGGCTTCCCGGTAACGCACCCAGAGTTCCTCCGGCGTGGGGAACTGATTGAGTGGAATTTCTCTCTCGACAATGACGGATGAACCCGTGCGGTCGTGCTCCAGAAAGGCATCGCCGTTCGAACTGTAGGCAAATGGCACGTCGAGAATTTCGGCGTATTCGAGCGCCTGCTGCATGCCAGCGCCTATGGAGTGGTTGTTATCCTTGGCCTCGACGACCGCAATGGGGATGTTTGGCTTGTAATAGAGAAGGTAATCGGCTTTCTTGGCTTCGCCGCGCTTCACCGTTTTGCCACGGACGATGACGCGCCCCTTGGTGAAGTAGATTTCCTCGCGAAGCTGGGTCATCACGTTCCACTTCTCGCCTTCAGCGCCGACAATGGCCGGGGTGATGAACTTGGTGCGGATGTCTGCTTCGGTGAGTTCTTTTTTATTCATTAAGTGACCGATAGAAAGCTGAGCTTGGCAAGTGCGCCAGATGATAGCTTGTGCGCTTGGGATGAGCAATCAGACAGAATGCAACGCCGCACGCATCTACCGAATCCACACCGTCTTCGCGTTCACAAATTCATGCATCCCCAGCCTCGACAGCTCGCGCCCGTAGCCCGAGGCCTTCACGCCGCCGAACGGCAGGCGCGGGTCGGATTT
>Ga0209000_1002179_pt1 | contig 11037 bp, 10 predicted proteins | sample RifGroD2_FD_183998 | JGI IMG/M metagenome (GOLD analysis project Ga0209000, IMG submission 183998) | Groundwater microbial communities from Rifle, Colorado, USA - Groundwater D2 (SPAdes) (version 2) | ecosystem: Environmental > Aquatic > Deep subsurface > Groundwater | place: Rifle, Colorado...
AGTTTAAATTGAGGAAAATATTTATATCACTAAGTAATCCTTCTGCTTCGTCCTGCCCTGCTGTAATTATGGCAATAGGTTTGGATACAGTTTGATAAAGGCGGGCTATAAAGAATGCCTTTGAAGATGAATCGCGTAATCCTTCAATCCTGCATAATCTTTCTCCGTTATCCAATTTTTGTAAAATGTCATGCAAGTTTAAACTCATACCAGTTTCTTGATATACAGGAAATTATAAAAATTTACCGCAGAGTCGCGGAGACACAGAGGAAACAATAAGGAGAAAGGGGGGAATTCGAGAAATGGAGAATGAAAAATTTATTTTACCTTTTCTCCTTAATCTTTTTTGTTTTTATTCTCGCCCTCCAGTTCTTTCTTGATAAAATCTACAAGGACAGGTGCGACCTTATCTGCGGCATTACGAAGGGATTGGGCGATTCCAATAACCTTATCAGTTGTAAGGACATTCGTAATTTCATTTTTTTCAACAATTAGTGTCTCTTTTTTTACAGAATATACCTTTGCATTCAGCTCTGCCTTTACTCCTCCTGTCTCAGCCTTCACCTCTGCCACCCCCAATATAACCATATCTGCATTAAACTGTTTTCCTATATTATATACAATTTTGCCGTCGCCTGTTATTGCCTGTTTTAAGTCTTTTAAATCAATTTTATTTCTTGCTGTAGTCCTGTTTATAATTTCAAACCCGGTATCTGTTAGCATCTTTGAGATGGCATCTTCTGATATGGAAAAAAGGAGCAAAAAACTATCTTCCGCAAGAGATATATTTGTCTTCTCATCAATTATAAGCAAAATCTTTCTGTTATCATGCTTAATAGAGGCTATTCCTAATGAAAGGAGTCTTTTTTTTATGCTATCCTCAAAGATATTCACTTGAATCGTTACGCTGTAGGTATCTTTATCCTGCATTTCGCCGAGTATCTTGTAACTCTGGATGAAGTTTTCATAATTATTGTATATGTTCTCCTCCAGACTCCCCTTATACACATCCAGCCCCTCTACTTCCTTTGTGAAGTTTGTTACAACATCCTCAACTGCACTTCTCATCGCATTTTTAATGGCACTATCCTTTGCCAATGTAAGGTCTCCATCTATTACAACCGCAGTCCCCTCAATTATGACAGTTGATATGCGTGGTTTTGCAGCCTCAGATGCAAAGAAGGTTGAGGTTAAGGTTAAGGATAAGGATAAAAACAAAAAAATCCTCAAACCCAAGCTCAACCTAAGCCTGAACCTTAACCTTTTTTTCATTTCCCTGTTGTCTCCATCAATCTCTTTGCCTCTTGACTACTTAAACTTCTATACTCACCTGGTTTCAATGCTCCCAATTCCAAAAAACCATATTTTACCCTTTTTAACTTTATAACCGGATGCCCTATGATTTCACACATCCTCCTAATCTGCCTTTTTCTCCCCTCATGCAAGGTGATACTGAGCCAGCTATTATTACCTGTTGTCCTGTCAAGTTTTACCTGTGCAGGGGCTGTCTTTCTCTTAACCACCACAACACCGTCAGACAGCTTTCTTAATTCTTTCTCTGTCGGGATACCGCTAATCTTTACTGCATATGTCTTTGGAATTTTATGGCGCGGGTGTGCAAGGCGGTAGGCAAAATCTCCGTCATTTGTTAGAAGAAGGATGCCCTCGGTATTAAAATCAAGCCTCCCCACAGGATAGACCTTCTTCTTTATCCCTTTAAGCAGGTCTATTACAGTGGGTCTCCCCCTGTCATCCTTTACTGTTGTAACACAGCCCTTCGGTTTATTTAATAATATATAAACCTTTTGACCTGACTCCCTAATCTTTTTTCCATCAACCCTTATATCATCTGTCTGCGGGTCTGCCTTTGCACCAAGCTCTTTGACTACATTGCCGTTTACCAAAACCCGCCCTTCAAGTATTAATCTCTCAGCCTCTCTGCGGGATGAAATGCCTGCCTGTGATATAATCTTCTGGAGCCTTATGAGGTTTCCACTATCTTTACTCTCTTTCATCTGATTCACCCTGCCCACCGCTGCTGTTATCAATATCTTCTGCTTCATCAGACTCGGAATAAATCTCTGACTCTTCATGACGAATCTTCTGCTGGAGGCTTAATTCACCCTGAGCCCTTTCTTCCTTTATATACATATCTCCCTTCTGAATATCATCTTTAAATTCTTCAAGTGTTGGAAGATCTGATAGACTCTTCAATCCAAAATATTCAAGAAACTTCCTTGTAGTCCCATACATCATAGGTCTGCCGGGGACCTTTTTCCTCCCCATATTTTTTATAAGATTTTTTTCCAGCAGGGTCCTTACAACACCGCCTGAATCTACACCCCTTATCTCCTCTAATTCTACTCTTGTTATCGGCTGTTTGTATGCAATAATAGACAGTGTTTCAAGAGAGGCTTGGGAGAGCTTTGAACCCTTGTCAATCTTATAAAATTTCTTTATCCATTCAGCATATTCTTCCCTTGTGCATAACTGATACCCTTCAGCTATCTCCACAAGCTGGATACCACGCGCGTTATAATCTGTCTTAAGTTCGTCCATTATCTTCTTTATTTCACCCTTATTCATTTCCCCATTGAATACCTCGCCTATCTTTTCAATTGTGATGGGGCTGTCGGCTATAAAAAGTATGTTTTCAATTATTGACCGTGCTGGATTCATGTCCATTTTTAGTCTCCTCCACTGTCTTAAAGATTCTTATCGTTCCAAATCTTTTTGTCTGCTGAATCTTGATAAGTTTAAGCCTTATCAGTTCCAGCAGGGCAAGAAATGTGGCTACAAGTTCCATCTTCCGTGTCATATCGGAAAAGAGCGACTCAAATAAGATATAGGATGAGTTACCCAACGCCTCCATTATGTAGTTTATTCTTTCAGTAACCGAAACCTCATCCACAGAAATTTCGTATGTATCACTCTCCTTTATATTCTTTATTACATTTTTAAACGCACTCAGAAGGTCAAATATACTTACCTCAATCAATAGCTCGCCTTCATCTGGAATCTCGCTCTCAGCCTTTCTCGTGAATACATTTTTACAGGCTATCTCCTTATCCCTTAGCAATCCTGCCGCCTCCTTATACTTTTTATACTCAAGGAGTTTCCTTACGAGTTCCTCCCTCGGGTCGTCACCCTCTTCTTCCATATCGGCACTTACTTCAGATTTTGGCAAGAGTGTCCTTGACTTTATATGAATGAGGGTTGATGCCATAACCAAAAATTCTCCTGCAACCTCCAGATTGAGATTTTTCAGAAGTTCAATATACTCCAGATACTGCTTTGTTATAAAGGCAATCGGAATATCATATATGTTTATTTCATGCTCCCTTATCAGGTGCAGGAGGAGGTCAAGGGGACCTTCAAATATGGGTAATTTTATCTGATATGTCATGAATTGTGTATAAACAAGTGCTAATCCTGGATAATAGCAGAGGTCTTTACTGCCTCAAGGATAGTATTATTTCCGTATTTGCTCTTGTTATATTTAAAATAATTATAATATGTGAGAACCCTGCTTATATAATTCTCCGTCTCTGAAAATGGCGGAACATTTCTTTTATAGGATAAAACTTTATGCTCGCCGGCATTATAGGCAGCCAGTGAGAGTCTCACATTACCATTAAACATCATGAGCAGATACTTCATATATCTTATTCCCCCTTTAATATTATCATAGGGGTCAAAGGGGTCTGATACATCATAAGCCCTTGCCGTTGCCGGCATAAGCTGCATCAATCCCTTGGCACCTTTTGGGGAAATTGCCTCAGAATTGAAATTGGATTCAGTCTTTATTATTGCCCATATCAGGTCAGGGTCAACATCGTGTTTACTCGCAGTATGCTGAATTTTTCTATACAGTATATCTTTATTTACCTGTATCTTGCGGGCTGCCAGAGAGTCAGAAGATTCTGTCTTCTGCTTCTTCTCTTCTTTTTTAGCCGTTTCTTTTATCTTTATATACTTGCTATGCGTAGGTGCATCCGTAAAAAAGATAGAACCATTCTTATCCACATACATATACAGATCGCCATAACATCTGCCTGAAAAAACCAGCGTAAAAACAATAATCAATGAAAATATTAATTTCATTTTCTTCATCCTTTCTAATTTAGATAATCTTTTACATCATTTGTCTTGGCCTTTGAAAACAGCTTACTCTTTGCCCTCTTTTCTATCTGCCTTACCCTCTCCCTTGATAACCCAATCTTTTTCCCTATTTCTTCCAGTGTCATCGGTTCTTTGCTAAACCCAAACCTCATTTTTAATATCCTCTTCTCGCGAGGACTAAGCTCGCTTAAAAGCCCCTCTATCTCTTTTTTTAATGACAAAAGGAGGATGTCTTCATCCATCGGATGCTCAGTTGATGATGCAAGCATATCCAGATAACTTGTATCTTCATTCTCCTTCAATGGCGTATCAAGAGACAGATGAAATCTGTAAACCCTCATCACAGACTCTACATCTTCAAGAGAAATATTTAATACCTTTGCAACATCTTCACTTGTTGGCTCTCTCTTTAAAGATAGAAAAAGCTCTCTATATTTTGCACTGATTTTATACAGGAGTCCAGCCTGTTTGATCGGCAGCCTGACACTTCCTGCCTGCTCTGCAAGTGCATGTAGTATAGACTGCCTTATCCACCATACAGCATAAGTTATAAATTTTACGCCCTTCTGCGGGTCAAATCTCTTTGCCGCCTCTATCATGCCTATGTTCCCCTCATTTATCAAATCTGAAAGGGATAAACCGCATCCCTTATACCTGTTTGCAACACTTACAACATATTTCAGATTCCGGCTTACAAGTTCATTCAATGATCTCTGGTCTCCTTTTGCCGCCAGAATCTTTTCTTCCTTGCCGCTTAGTGGTTTGATACTGCTTATATCTTTTAGATATGCCCACAGCGGATCAAACTCGTAATAACCCTCTTTCCTACTGGTTGTCATTTTTTGCCATTTTTTCTATATTTTTTATATCGGCAATTCTAACCGTTGCTGTATTAAAATATCTGCTTGTTGGATATTTTTCTTTAAGCCTTTCAAATTCAGCCAATGCATTTTTAAAGCTATCCTCTCTGTAATAAGATTCTGCGAGATAATATATTGCCTCATCCTCATAAGGCTCGTCGGGATATTCCGTGAGCAGACTGTTCATCCGGCTTATAACCGATTGATAAGAGGCTGTCCTGAAATAAAACTTACCTATAAAAAATATATGTTCAGCCAATTCCCTCTTGCACTCCTCTATCTTCTTTTCAGACACCTCATAGAATTGGCTGTTTACATAATCAGGATTTGAGACGATTTTTTTAAATTCCTCAAGGGCATTCTTTGTAAATGTCTGGTCCCTGTCCGCAGGTTTCATTTCGCTAAATTCAGACATCCCCCTATAAAAACGGGTTTTTAGGGTGTCCTTGTGAATAGGATATAGTTCATAAAACTCCTTATACTGAAAAGCCGCCTCCTGAAACTTATCAGCCCTGAAAAGAGAATCCGCTAATCCCATCATTGCATGTATCCTCAATTTGCTGTCAGGATGGTCGTCCAGCAGTTTTTTAAAATTTTCTTCAGCCCTGTCAAACCTCCTGTTTGCAAAATTCTTCTGCCCTTCACTCAAAAGTTCAAAATCTGTCTTTGCCTCTTTGACAGAACAACTGCTCATCATAAAAATTAAAAAAACTATAAAAACTGACTTAGAATAATTCATGGTTATATTTTGAGGTAGAGGTTAGACTTCAATGGTGGGCGAAACAGGGCTCGAACCTGTGACCCCTGCCTTGTAAGGGCAGTGCTCTACCAACTGAGCTATTCGCCCGCAAGCATGTATATATTTATCAAAAAATATGCCAATTGTCAATCAATTAAGCATAAATTAAGCAGGGTTAAGCATTTTTAGGAAGGGAGGCTATGGGTTATTCTTATCCCTTGCATATAATACCATCAGAAATATAGATACTATTGCATAGCATACAGCAAATTCCATAGCAGCACCAAACCCAAATCTATTACCAATGCCCAGATTAGTCAGTGAATAGGCATGGATAATCCCAAAGTATGACAGGACGGAGGCAGTTAATGCCCAGATTGACGCCTTCCAGTATTCCCTCTCTATTACAAAGACAGACATTGCCGAGAGTATCATTGAGGTAAATATGAACCCCTGGCTCAAAGATATTGCACCGTTAATCGGTATAATACCCTGAAATGAGCCTTTGCCAACTGCGGTATATAGATTTGTCCCTCCTGCCCTTAACCCTGCATCCACCATATTAAGCCCCCATGCCGCAAGTGCAGGGAATAGGCCGACTGCAACAGCAAGGGCATGGTGTTTCGGGGTCTCCTGAAACGCCTGTGCAACAATAATCATGCCTATCCAGAGGAGGATGCCGGCGCCTGCCTCAATTGGTATTATCCTTAGAACAGTATCCATTGTCCCTGTAAGACATATAAATGTAATAAAGATGCCATTTAATATAGAATAGCCTGTCCTTGCACCGAGTGCCTTCCACCCCGGATGGCCGATATATATAGTTGTAGGGAAACAGCTTCCGAGAAATGATGCGGCAATACTCCCTATTCCATTTGCAAGGAGTGATGACTTTGTATCATATTTATCTCCAGCCGACTCGGCACTCTCAAGGTTCTGGAGAGACCCGACTACATTAAAAAGACCCATTGGTATAATTACAGACATATAACGCCATACATATTCGCTTCCGAGCATGCTGAAGATATCCCCAATAACAGGTATAGGTATATGCAGGTTAAAATTAACCCCCTTACTCCAGTCAGGCTCAAAATAGCCGCTTATGCCAGAAAAATTCAATACCCATGCCGTTACTGTCCCTATTATAATTGCAAGAAGACCGCCGGGAAATTCTCCGGGTAGTTTTACATGGGACATATAATAAAATATGATGATTGCCATAGGGACAAGGGCAAGAGCCGGCTTTGCAAATATCTGGAAGATAAATTCCATTGATATAAAGGTAACTGCAATACCTGCAAGTGTGGATAGAAGTGCCGCCCTCGGTGTTACCCTCCTTACCCAGCCGCCGACAAAGGCGCCGGCAGTCTCTATCACACCGCTGAAAAAACATGCCACAAGCCCGATTTTCCATGCAAAAACAGGGTCTTTTGTCTCCTGATACACAGGACCCATTATGAAAAATATAAATGCAAAGAGGCTTACTGTATTTATCCCGTATGGAAGCGCTGTTACATCGTCTCTCTCTGTTTTTATGGCATACTTCCTTGCCTGTATGGAGTAAAAGATATTACCGCCTATAATGGATAGTGCGGCACCGGGGAGGATATAGCCGAATATAAGACTATCAGGCATTCCTGCGACAAATTTTGATAGGGTGACAATCAGCATCAGCTGTATGAGATTGTCTATTGCAAGTCCGAAAAAACCATCAAGGTCTTTTCTTACAAACCACGGATAAGAGCCTTTGAACATAATTTATTTTATATAACATAATCCGTTCATTTCTACCATAAATAAAATCTTGACTAAAATCAAATTACCTGATATTTTTAAATTCAACATTGGGGACGTAGTTCAATTGGTTAGAGCACCGCCCTGTCACGGCGGAAGTTGCGGGTTCGAGCCCCGTCGTCCCCGCCATTTCTCATTGCCTCTTATTTTTGCCACAGACTTTCACTGACAAAATCAAAACAAAAACTTGAGAAGATAAGAAGATTGGAAGATGAAAATTGCTAAACCTCATGACTCCTTAACTTCTCATCTTCTTATCTTCACGGTGTTAAGTCCGTGTTTGTCCGTGGCTAAATACTATGTTGAAGAAAAAATTTGAAGAGATTGATGCAACTGCTGACCTTGGCATCATTGCCTATGGAGAGGATTTAAAAAACCTATTCTCCAATGCCGCTGAGGGATTGATGTCCCTGATGGCTGATACAAAGGGCATTGCTGAATCAGAATCTACTGCTATCAATATAACTGCGAAAGACAGGGAGGGACTGCTTATAAAATGGCTGAATGAAATAATATATATCAAAGATACAAGAGGATTTCTTGGCAAGAGGTTTGATATAAATTATCTAAATGATAATAGTTTAAAGGCTGATATTCATGGCGAGATATATGACCCTGAAAAACATGAGCTTTTATCGGGTGTAAAGGCCGCTACATACCATAATCTAAAGATTGAAAAGGTCAGAGAGACATTGCAGGTGAGGATAATATTTGATGTGTGAGTTCAAAACAATTATGTTATATTATTTTTATGCACCAGTTGGATGATTTAAAATTAATAAATGAGATTGATAAGTCGGGGATGTGGAAGAGATTGATTGCCTTCCCCAATCAATGTGAAAAGGCAAAAAGATTTATTGATGGACTTGATGTCCCATTCTATTCAGAGGGGATAGAGAATATAGTTATAAGCGGAATGGGCGGTTCGGCGGCAGGCGGTGATATTTTAATCTCATATCTCAGGGAAAATCTTAAAATACCTGCTATCGTAAACAGGGGCTATTCTCTCCCGCTATTTGTTAATGAAAAAACCCTTACAATTGTCATAAGTTATTCAGGAAATACTGATGAGACATTGTCATCACTTAAATATGCCAATGAAAAAGGGAGTAAAATAATAACGATTACAAGTGGGGGAGTTATAGAAGAATTTTGCAGTAGAAAAGGCATCCCCATTATAAAAATTGAAGGCGGAGGACAGCCGAGGGAATCTATTGGATACATATTCATACCCTTACTTATCATGATGGAAAAGATGGGATTTATTGAAGGACAGGAGACAGATATTTTAGAGACAATTGAGTTGATAAAAATATTATCAAAAGGCTATTCACCTGAGTCAGCTGAAAATGATGCAAAGAGATTGGCACTGGATATTCATGGGAAGATACCGTTGTTATACGGTATTCATGGGCTTACTGATTCAATAGCCATTCGCTGGAAGAATCAGTTTAATGAGAACAGCAAGATTCCAGCATTTTATAATGTATTCCCGGAGCTTAATCATAATGAGATTGAGGGGTGGGATACGAATCATGAACTTGGGCATAATTTCTTTGTCGTCATTTTAAGGAGTGAAGATGAGGCTGAAAATATATCCCGACAAATAGAGATTACAAAGACAATACTAAGTGATAGGGTCGGAGGAATCAGAGAAGTATGGGGAAAAGGGAATGGTAGATTGGCGAGGATGTTTTCACTCATATACCTTGGAGATTTTGTGAGCTATTATCTTGCTATACTCAACGGCATTGACCCAACACCAGTAAAGAATATTGAGAGACTTAAAAAGCAATTAAGAAGTTGACTTCTTTCAGACAAGGTTAGGTGATTGTCATAGGGCTTTGCCTCATTATCATTGTTTTTGTGTAACACTTTCCTTTCCTCTTTCGGGTTATTTTATTATTTTTATTACACTGTCTTTTGAGACCCTCAATGGTGGAAGAGGTTCTTCATCAGAATAACCAACAGGGATAAGGCAACTGGTCTTAAGTAGGATGGTATATTAAGAATATCAATCACTTTAGGGATTTCTTTCTTTTCCCTGAACCCTTTTCTTATTCAACATACTCTTTTTCAAATTGAAACTTTTCCATATAGAGACATGCGGTTGGGCATACATCAAGACAGAGTCCGCATCTTATGCACTTTTCCTCGTCAATGAGCATATAGAAGACATTGAGGTTCTCGCTTTTGTAATCCCCCCCATTTTTAACCATGACTTTATCTTTTCTTGCCATCTTTATACAGTTATAGGGGCATACATCTACACAGTTTGCACAGAGAATACATTCATCCCCATTTATCTGAATATTATGATTGCATAGGTAACACCTGTCCGCCTGCATCTCCCCTGTCTCCATTCTATATCCTAAATCCACTTCTTTTTCCAGACCAGTCCTCTGCTCCTTCTTCAGCGATGGTATTTCCTTTCTTGGGATTACATCATATATATCCTGATTGCTTACCTTCCATTGGGCAATACTCCGCATTCCACGTTGTTTGTAGACTGTCTGTGTAACCTTTTCTCTTGCCCTCTCCAGCCCCATCAGATAGATGTCTATAGCTTTGGCAACCTTATGTGCCTCGCCTATTACACTTATTATGTTTCTTGGCCCTGATATAAAATCACCGCATGCAAATATTCCCTTTTCAGATGTCATGTATGTCTTCTTATCAACTGCTGCCATGCCTTTTTCAGTTTTTATATTTAGTTTTGAAGGGAGGAGTGATGGGTCTGATTGCTGGCTGACTGCAGGTATAATCCAGTCTGCTTTTATCTTAAAGTTTGAGCCTTCTATTGGAACAGGTCTCTTTCTTCCGTCTGCCCCCGGCTCACCCAATTTGTTTTTAACGCATTCTATCTCAGATACCCTTTCACGGGCTTTTGATATTATTTTTACCGGTGCAACAAGAAATTGGAATTCTACACCTTCAAGGGATGTCTCCTTTAATTCTCTCTCATCCACCATCATCTCGTTTCTTGTCCTTCGGTAAAGCACTATTGATTTTTCCGCACCGAGTCTCAAGGCAGTCCTTGAGCAGTCCATTGCAGTAAACCCTCCGCCGATTACAACCACAGTCCCCCTTAAACCTTTCAGTTTTCCGGTGTTGACCTGCATCATAAAATCAAGCCCTGATATTACCCCCTGATAATCCTCCCCCGGAACATTTAATCTTACAGGCACCATACATCCTGTTGTAATACACACTGCATCATTCCCCTCTTTTAGCTGTTGAAGGGTTATCTCCTTCCCAATTCTTGTATTCAATTTAAGCTCTACACCCAAGTCTGTAATGTCTTTTATTTCCTGTTGTATTAAAGTCCTCGGGAGTCTGAAGGCAGGAATGCCGCTGTAGAGCATACCCCCAGCAGTCGGGAGTGCCTCATATACAGTTACATTGTGTCCCATGAGGGCTAAATCGTTTGCCAATGCAAGCCCTGCCGGACCTGCACCAATAACTGCAACATTTTTACCTGTTTTTTTCTTTATCCCTTGTAATTTTATCTTCTCTTTACTC